>MDTB01151790.1_pt1 | contig 24065 bp, 14 predicted proteins | sample 811161 | NCBI WGS metagenome assembly MDTB01 (sample SAMN05326650, study PRJNA326480) | marine metagenome | isolation source: seawater | place: Mediterranean Sea | collected 2009
AAACCAGCAGCAAATTCTCAGCATATTATCAGCGGATTAGAATATATGTCACCAAATAATATTTTTTATCGCTGCGAGATATATCACAAAAAATTTGATAATCTTCTTACCTTAAAACAAGAAAACCGAAATACTATAGAAGGAGATGATTCAGAATCACCATTTAATGAGTTTTGGGATACACGAGGAAAAGCCAGGGGGGTTGAATTTTTAATGAAGAAATCATCTGGCAGGTTTAATGGCTGGGTAGGTTACACCTATGCCGAGACCGAATATTATACAGAACCTAGTGGATGGCATTATCCTAATTTTGATAGAACACACACACTCAACATAGTTGGGAATATTGAGCTGACAAATGAGTTAGAAATTAGTACAGCTATCACGCAATCAAGTGGGAATCCATTTACCAAGATTTTAGGTCGTGCGTACGACTGGGAACAAAATCTTGATAGTGAGACCTATTGGTACCCAGTTGATAGCTATATAGTTGGGGAAAAAAATACAGAGAGATATGATGATTATTTTAGAGTTGACGTTGGAATGACAAGAAAAAATGGAAACCTTTTTGGATTAAAGTATGATACCTACTGGCAGATTATGAATTTATCTAGGCATTTAAATATTTTTACATATGCCTACAGAACTAAAAGAGATATAAATACTGGTAATCAATTAGGAGTTGAAAGAAGAGCAGTCCCCATGTTTCCTTTAATATTTACTTTTGGAGTAAAATTTGACTTTTAAGATAAACTTACAAATAATCTTTTCGTCCTTACTTATATTAATAATGGGGTGTATATATCCAACCAATGAATGGGAAGATTTAGAGTCTGACTTTAGCCATGTTTTGAATGTATTTGGCCTTATCAATTTAGACCCAGGATACCCGAGTTATGTTGGGTTATATAGGACAACTGATCTAGATGAAACTTCAATGAATTTTGTTAGTGCAGATACGTTATACTGGTGTAATTGTGATGACAATGACTGTAGCTGGGACTGTGATGAGGATAAAGAAGGTTTTTGGGTTATTGATTCCATCTATGAACCCGCAGCCCTTATCAAAGATGCGTTAGTTAATTTGACCGATGACGGAGGCAATACCTATAATCTCACGTTTGTTGAAAAGATTTCCTTTATCGATACCATTTACTTTGACACAAGTTTTACAATCTATGGTACGACAGTTAATTGGGACACGACCTTTTACGATACAAATGATATTAGGATTAATTTCTACATTGATACATCCGGAGCATTTAATCCACAGCCGAGTACAAGGTACGAGGTAAATATCTCTGCTCCGGGATATGACCCTGTCACCGGAAGTTTAACTACTCCAACATTCCCCAACATAGATTCTCTTGTGCAACGCAATATCAAGGTAGACACGATTACTGCTAGTGAGCCCTTTGATATTTACTGGGATAATCAGAATGAAGGAAAAGGTTTTATAACTGGAGAGGTCATTTCCCGTAACTGGTTCGAAGATTCAATAAGTAGTGATTGTGGATACTTTGATCCATTTATCATCGATTTTTCTGAAGTGGATAAAAATCCAACCAGTGTATTTCCTTGGATATGTAATGAAACGTTAGAAAGCTTTCCGGTTAGAGATTATTTCATTAGACTAACATCAATGGATGAAAATTATTATGAATATTTTATTCTAGGTGAATCTGGAGAATATTCAAACGCGTTGCTAAATTATCCAACTACAAAAGGAAGGTCTGTTGGAATAGAAGGTGGCTTTGGTTTCTTTGGGTCCATTGCCTCTGATGGTCTCTTATTAAAAATATCGCCTTAGTATATTTATTAAAATTAAACTTTGACTCAAAATTTGTGGTTTAGTTAATTTCAAAAAGCATTGTCAAAATTCATTATCAAAATAAAACTCGCATAAAAACTATCATGAGATCAATTTCATTAATTTTAACTTTTGCTTTACTGATTCTTTCTTGTTCAAAAAATAGTTCTTCGTCAGAAAGTTCAGATATATCAACGCCAACATTTTGTGGTATTGATACTACCTTTGTCTTAAGCCTACCTGCAGTTGACATTGCAAGATATTCAGATTGCCGCTACCTTGTTGCAGGTATCTATGGTGCTGAGATTATGGATGAAGTGGGCAACCTTTTACCATCCTGGGAAGACAATGCAATGAAAGTACCTGCAGTACCTTCTACAAGAGGATTTAGCCCCACCAGTGATGGAGGTTATCTAACTACTTACATAGATTTTGTTAGCAAGTCTAGTCCACCAGATGCTCCAGGCAATGGTTGGACATGGTTTATCCCCTCATTTCAAGCACCTCATTACGTTAACGACGCCATCGAAACTTCAGATGGAGATTTTATTGCGGTTGGATGGATAAGTGGTGATCCCGGAACCGGAGGCCATAATCAAAAAGGTCAGGCGTTTATAGCAAGACTATCTGATGGAGGCATTTTACAATGGATCAAACGTTTTGGACAATTAAATACACCCAAAGATACTTTTTGGGAAGTTGTTGAGGCTGACGACGGTGGTATTGTTGCTGTAGGATCAAAACTTGAAGACAGAGAGTTTTATTTCTATGACCACTTTTGGTTTTTGAAAGTGGATGCAGATGGTAATGAAGTTTGGTCTCGAGAAATTGGCACAAATGATCGATACGATATGGCATTTGACGTTATAAAAATGCCTGATGGTGGTTTTGCTGCTACTGGGATGAGTACAATAAATAGTAATGGAGTTGCAGCTATGAGAGTTGTTCGTATATCAGCAAATGGAGCTGTTATGTGGAATAAAAAAGCAGGAGGAGACGGGTATCAAGATATGGGTCATGCATTGGCACTGAACCAAAATAAAAATGTTTTGATGGTAGCAGGTACGAAGCAACCTTATGGTGATGATAGCCACATTAAGCTATGGGGTTACAATCCTGATACGGGCAACAGACTATTTACAATTAATAATATTGATCGAGAATTTGGTCTTGGTTCTTGGGGTATTGTTGCATCTTATGATAATGGATTTATTATAACCAGTAATCCTTCGCTCATCAAAATGGATTCTCTGGGGAACTTTCAATATGCCCAATAGACTTTTTAGCTACTTTCCATATATAGAAATTTTTAAACTAGTCGTAGTACTTTTAAAAAGTCAAATTACTAATTTATAATTTTACTATATAATTAATACTCGTATGTGATGAAAAGTATAATAGGGAATGTCTTAATGAGCTTCGTTATCCTTGGATGGATCAAAGCAGAGATAACTTTTCCTGAGCACGGTGTGGCCCTTAATTATACACATATCATGTTTCGTTGGACTCAAGAACCAGATTGCAATTTATATCACTTAATTGTATCAAATAGTTTAAATGAAACCGTAATAAATATTCACACTGATCAAATGATCTACATTGATAAAGATAACTTTATTTGGGATCAAAATTATGTTGCAATATTAACTCCAATTTATGATACAGAGGACAATGCTCAAATAAGCGACACTATTTCTTTCAGTATTGGGCCTGCATATACTTTTGCAGATTTGAACATTGAAATAATAAATACTGAAGACACCCACAATGGGTTAGCGTTATTCAGTCAAGTATCACCTAATTTTAGAATGGTAGCGATTGACAAATTAGGAAATCAGGTATGGCACTCCGAATTTGCATACATTAATCACTGGAATGAACATGGGCAGCTCTTTGGCATGAAAGATGGAAGAGGCGTAGAGGTTAATTTTTATGATGAAATATTATGGATGACTCCTGCAGGCACTGAAATAGATGCTCATGAAATAAAACAAATACCAAATGGGAATTATATGGGTATTACTACTGAATACCAGTTAGGTCCCATTCCAATTGGCCCTTGGACTGAATCTTACCAAAACCTTGGATATACTGCAGATGGATATACAAATGAATTCACTTGGAGAGGAACAAAAATAATTGAATGGGATAGCCAATCCCATGAAAAAGTTTGGGACTGGAATCCTTTTGAACATTTTAGTACGGATGACTACGATTCGCTCGAGGGACGTTGGTGGAGTCCAATTAATGGGAGTAGCTATGGGATGATTTTTGATTGGAATCATGTTAATGCTTTCCATTTTGATGAAGAGGGAAGCATGGTGTATATATCAAGCCGCAATCTTTCTAGAATTACTAAAGTTTCATACCCTGACTACAATCTGATTTGGAATATGGGCCCTCCATCTGATTTTGGATACGGAGATTATAATATCTGTACGGATCTACTATTTAGCTGTCAGCACCATATACAATTGTTAGAGGATGGTGATTTGTTATTCTTTGACAATGGAAAGCTAAGCGAAATATTTTTAAACGACCAATACCCAACATCTAGAATAAGACGAATTCGCGTGGAGGATGATGCTTACTGTGAAACTATATGGGAGTACGAACTACCCCAAGAATTATATGGGCACAGTTGGGGCAGCGTACAGCTATTAGATAATGGTAATTATTTTATCTATACCCATGGTAGCGGCTATCAAGATGGTTCTATCTGTACTTTGCTAGAGGTATCTCCAGAAAAAGAAATAGTTTGGAGAGCATCTCATACTATTCCACTTTCGGTGTGGTATCGAGGCTACAAGATTCCCTCGATACATCCGGATGCATTTAGTGTCCATGTAGATCATTTTAAAACTGTTTTAATAGATAGCTCTATTTCGGAAGGAATTATTGTTGATGAAAACAATCAAAATATAATCTTTACAATTAACAACTATAGTGATTACAGTCAACCATACCTTTATTCATTTAATAGCGGGAATGAATCTTTTACGTCTTCAGCAGACACAGTTAATATAGAATCAGGAGGCAGTTATATTGTAAGCGTAGGTGCAGATGAATTGCAAGGTGCTAATTCGACAGCAATAGATCTAGTTGTTAAACCGCTCCACCACAAGTGGGCCTCCCTAGATCTAACTTTTGATGTTTTTTTTATTTCTGGAATATTAAACAACTCTCACAAATCTAATATACCAACTTCTTTAAGGTTTTTTCAAAATTATCCAAACCCATTCAATTCTAATACCACGATAAAGTATAACCTTGTTAAAGATTTACATGTACGTATTACTATTTATGATTTACTGGGGAATAATATTAAAAATCTTTTTGAAGGAAGCTATGTATCGGGTTCAAAATCAATTCAATGGGATGGCACAAACAATGATGGGCATAGAGTTTCCTCAGGTACGTATTTTTATAATATTGAGGCAGAAAATATTATTCACACTGCAAAGATGGTCCTAATTAAATAAAGCTCTAACCTATATCTGGAGTATCACTCATTTCTATAGATTAATCATTTTTTATTTGATTTTTCTGGTAGTTAAGAAGCAGGTCAGCCTAAATTAATTGTTAGTAATTAAATGATGTAGCACATGCCAACAATAGTTTATGGAGATGCTCTCAAAGCAATTTCACAAAGTAAATGATAGGAATTTAAAATGGCGACAATGATACTAAGAGAAACCCATCGTGCATTAGAAGCAAAAATGAAGTCTCTCGAAAAATTAAAAGATGAAACCTCAATAAAAATTAAAGAAGCAGCAGACCATGGTGATTTAAAAGAAAATGGAGAATATCATGCTGCTAGAGAAGAACAAAGCTTAATCATAAGAAAAACACAAACCCTTCAATCGTACTCTCCATTCCAAATTATAGAGCATGGTGAGATTGAAACAGACCAGGTTGGATTTGGCAATAAAGTTACAATCCTGGAAGAGGGTAAAGAGGAGCCTGAAGATTATTATTTATTGGGGCCAATTGAATTTGAATTAGATCTGTTTCCTCTAGTTGTAACTCTTCACTCACCTTTTGGCCAAGCTATAATTGGGAAAAAAGTCAATGAAACCTTTACCCTTGATATACGAGGTGAAGAAACAAAGTTCACCATTAAAAACATAGAAAAAGTGCCTGATAAATAACTTTTACAAAAAGTTATTTACTGTTTTACTTACTGTTATGTAAGTAGTCTATTCTAAAATATTAGTTTTTTATAATTGTAATAACTATTTAATGTTAAAAGAACACATAGAAAAATTTGCAAAAAAGTGTGCTGTATCTAAAAGAATCAGACTCAAAGCTGGAATAATCATTGATCTTCTTGAACAGATTTCAATTGGAATTAGCCCTACTAAACATGAACAGTTGATAGAGTTCATTAGGTTAAAAACATTACATCCTAACTCGATATCTCATCAAGAACAAATTTTATCTTCGTTAAAAAAGTGGTCTATTGATGATTTATCAAAAATGGTAAGATTCATTGGTATTTACTTTCATCTTTTAAATCAGGCAGAATTGAATGAAGTTATTTTAATCAATAAAAATAGGGATAAAGTTTCAGAAATAAATTCACCTAAGGCTGATGGTATTGCCTGGGCCGTAAAATATTTAAAAGAGAATTCTATTAGTCCTGAGAGGGCTGAAGAAATACTTAAATCAGTAAGTATCCACCCCACCTTTACTGCTCATCCAACAGAGACAAAAAGGCAATCAATAATTAGTAAACAGAAAAAGATTCTAAATTTCGTTGAAAAACTTTTGGATGAGGGACTTAGTAAAAAAGAAAAATCAAAGTTTGAAAATGAAGCTCTGAGATTATGTAACTTAATTTTTTTAACTGATGATATTAGAGCTCATGGGATTTCTGTATACGATGAAATAAATAATACTGTAAAAAATACCATTTCTTCTTTGTGGGAAGCAGTACCACAACTTGCTGAGGATATTGAAAGTTCATTTTTTGATTATTATGGGAAAAGGATTAAGTCACCCCATTTTATAAAGTTCCACACTTGGGTTGGTGGAGACAGAGATGGAAACCCAAACGTTACAAGCGATGTCACTAAATATAGCATCTGTAGGCAAATCACTGAATTGGTTTCAATGTACATTCATGATCTAGATAGTCTATTTCAGGATATGAGTATTTCGTATAAAGATAGTGACCTTGAAGGCCTTTTGTTTAAATCTATTTCTGATGATTCAAAAATCATTAATCTAAAAAAAAGTTTTATAGATAGATACCAAACTGAGCCAATAAGATTAAAGATACTCTATATTAAAGAAAAGCTTATTGGGTATGAAAGACATATTAATTCGGAAGAAAATCCAAAGTATTCATCTAAGCTTTTCATAGAAGATTTAAATATAATTTTTCAACATTTAGTAAAAGTTGTTAAAAATGAGTCTTTGGCAAAAGGACATTTAACAAAATTAATTTTTAGATCTAAAATATTTGGTTTACACCTTTTTGAAATGGATATACGTCAGCATTCAGACGTTCATTGTAAAGTTGTTTCAGAAACTATTTCAAATATAAATCCAAATGTTGATTATTTACATTTGAGTGAGTCAGACAAATGTTCCCTATTGAAAAAATTCATACGTTCAGAACAGGATGTATTCAAGATCAACAACTTTAAATGTTCAAAACTTCTGCTTGAGGTTTTTGAAACGTTTAAAACAATTAAAGAACTATTAGAAATTGATAAGAAATTAATATCCTCCTACATTATTAGTATGACTCACTCAAAAAGTGATGTTTTAGAAGTTTTATTTCTCGGGAAATTATTTGGTCTAGTATCTTGCAACGAAGGTCCATTAATAACAGATTTAAATATCGTACCACTTTATGAAACCATACCAGACTTGGAATCCGCTCCAGAATTATTGTCTGACCTTTTTCAAGATGAGCTTTATGATTCGTATCTTAATAACAAAAATCGATTCCAGGAAATTATGTTGGGATATTCTGACAGTAATAAAGATGGTGGCTTTGGGATGGCAAACTTTTCCCTAAATAATTGTCAAATAAAAATCAGTGAATTAATGAGGGAGAATGAGGTCGATTTTAGGATTTTCCATGGAAGAGGAGGCTCTATCAGTAGAGGCGGAGGTAAGAGCAATAAAGCGATACTTAGCCTTCCTGATGAATGTCAAAATGGAAAAATAAGATTCACTGAACAAGGAGAAGTTGTTAATTATAGATATGGATCATCGCAAATTGCTAAAAGACACCTAGAACAAATTGTAAGCGCCCAATTAATTACTTTAGAGAAATCAAAAAAAGATAACGAGCAATCATCATATAATTATATTGATCAAATTATGTTTGATTCTCAGCTGAATTATAAAGAAAAAATTTTGAGTGATCCTTGTTGGCAATTTTTATTGAATGCTACCCCAATGAAACAGATAAGTAAAATTCCAATTACCTCTAGACCTGCATCAAGGAAAAGGATAAAAGATAGTGTTATAGGTTTTGATGAGTTAAGAGCTATACCCTGGGTTTTTTCTTGGACGCAAGTGAGATATAATTTAAGTGGATGGTTTGGGATGGGGATAGCTCTAAGTCGCGCGTTAAAAAATCCAGCAAGTAAAAAACAACTTAAAGCAATGTCAAAAAAATCAAAGTTTTTTGGTCAGCTTCTTGATAATATGTCTTTTGAAATGGCTAGGGCGAGATTAAATGTTTCGGGCTTATATGCAAAAACGAAAAATGAAAAAAACTTTCACAAGGTAATAGAAGGTGAATTTTCATTAGCATTAAATGCTTATAAAACTATTTCGGGTTACAATTACTTGCTGGAAAGAAACAGTATAATCTCAAACTCCATTGATTTCAGGAATCCTTTGACTGACCTTTTAAACTATGCCCAGGTTGAATTAATTAATAGAAGCAGAAATTCTGAAATAATTGATCCAAAATTAGAAAGTGCTATTTTTTCGAGCATTAACAACATAGCAGCCGCAATGCAGACAACTGGATGATGGATAAGGCATTGTTAATAAAAAGAATTCTAAAATTAAAATTTAGTTTCAAGCTATAAATGTTAATTAACTGTTGACCAATGATAATTATGAAATTGTCTGCTCAATTTGTAAAGATTGATAGCTTTCATAGCTGCTATGTTCCATGATTACGTCATTTTTTATTTCAATTATTCTAGTTGCCAAGGATGAAATGAATTCTCTGTCATGGCTAACAAATATTGCAGTCCCTTCAAAAATTCCTAATGCCTGATTGAGAGATTCTATAGATTCCATGTCAAGGTGGTTTGTTGGCTCATCTAGGATGATTACATTGGCTCTTTGCAAAATTATTTTCCCAAATAGCATTCGTCTTTGTTCGCCGCCTGACAAAACACTTAAGGGTTTATTAATATCATCTTGGGAAAATAAAAGTCTACCCAGTGTACCACGTATGGTTTCTGTATCATCTTCTTGATGGCTCCATTGAGACATCCAATCAATAAGAGAGATATCTGCTTTAAACTCTTTTCCATGATTTTGTGAAAAATATCCAATTATTGTGTTTTCTGACCATCTTAATAATCCTTTATCTGGAAAATTTTTATCAATGAAGCACTTTACTAACGTAGTCTTACCTATGCCGTTTTTTCCAATTATTGCAATGCGATCGCCAGAATTAATAGTTAGGGAAAAATCTGAAATAACATTTAAATCCCCATACGATTTTGATACGTTATCAACCTCTAAAACTTTATTATGGACTTTTCTACCTTGATTAAATCTGATAAACGGATAGACTCTGCTTGAATTTTTTATATCATCTAATTTGATTTTATTGATTTGGTTAGCCCGAGACGTTGCCTGTTTGGCCTTTGATGCATTAGCAGAAAATCTTTTAACAAAAGCTTGAAGCTCATCTATTTTTGCTTGTTTTTTAGCGTTGTCATTAATCAGTCTCTCCCTAGCTTGGGTTGATGCGACCATAAAGTCATCATAATTCCCTGGGTAGAGCCTAATTTCACCATAATCAAGATCTGCCATATGTGTGCATACACTGTTTAAAAAACGACGATCATGAGAAATGACTATTATCGTAGATTCTCTTGAATTAAGAGTTTTTTCAAGCCAGCGAATTGTATTGATATCCAAATTATTGGTTGGTTCATCTAATAGTAAGATACCAGGGTTACCAAAAAGTGCTTGAGCAAGTAAAACCCTTAATTTTAATCCCGGAGCTATTGAGCTCATTGGTTTTTCATGGTCCTCTAATGGAATCCCTATGCCAAGTAATAATTCCTCAGCTTCTGATTCTGCAGTATATCCATTCATATCAGAAAACTCTACCTCTAGATCCGCAACCCTCATTCCTTGTTCTTCTGTCATGCTCGGCAGACTATAGATTTGATCTCTTTCTTGTTTTATGTTCCACAATAAATCGTGCCCCATAATCACACAGTCTGAAACGATTACATCTTCATAAGCAAATTGATCTTGATTGAGCTTTGCTAGTCTTTTGGTTTTATCGATTGAAACTGTTCCAGAGCTTGGATCAAGTTCGCCTGTTAAAATTTTAAGGAAGGTCGATTTTCCTGAGCCATTTGCTCCGATTAAACCATATCTATTATTTCCAGAAAAAGATATGGTTATGTTTTCAAAAAGTGGCTCTGTACCAAACTGTATCGATATATTGTCTGTTGATATCATGGTTAGAAAATTGTGTATTGCTTAAAGTAAAACGTTTATAAGTGATCAATAATTGGGCAGGATTTTAATTCATTATTAAACAGATTTCAACTTAACGAAATCGAATTGTTAATAGTTTATTTTTGATAACCTCATCTTATTCATTTAATAACTTTCATTTTGATATCTATGGTTTTTTCTCCTAAAATCATAACAATTGAAATTTTATTAATATTAATTAAATAGTATCAGCATCAAGCCCGTATGTTTCATATGACATTAAAAAAATATTTTTTAGTTATTCCACTCTGTTTCGTTTTCCTTTTTTCAGAGTCAGGACAATTGAATGTTGGATTTGATATTGATGATACGGTATTGTTCTCCAGAGATGTTTTTTTAAATATCCCTAATGATAAGAGAGAACCAATTGATTACGGATGGGTTAACACTCAAGATGATGGCCTCTCAATCTATATTGACCCAACTGTTAAGCTGGTTAACTATTTTATTAGTAATGGACATAATGTCTTATTCATAACGGCAAGATCTGGAGAGAATGGAGAAGCTTTGGCAAATTTCCTATCAAAAGGTCTCGACTTTTCAATAAAGAAAGATAAAAACCTCTTCTTTGCACCCAGTGAAAAAGTAAATGGTCAAAGTCATACAACAAAACATCGAATTATGAAGCTTTTAAACCTTGATCTGTTTTATGGCGATGGTGACTCAGATATAATAGCAGCACTTAAGGCAGGTGTTCACCCAGTCAGAATTGTACGGCACGATAGCTCCATCTCGCAATATGGCCCAAACTACTTTGGTAATACCTTAAGTGGGCGAACAAAAAACACTCCGTATAGTAGAGAAGATTTAAACATATTTTACAGTGGCAGTGTTGGAATGTTTGGGGAATCAATTTATCCCATTATCTGGGAAGGACCTAAGTAAGAATGAAATTTAAAATTATACTTCTCTTGTTATTTGTCCCTTTGTTTGGGAGGGATATTTATTTCACAAGGTCAGGAGAAGTTTCTTTCTTTTCTTCTACTCCTATTTATGATATAAGTGCAGTGAATAATCAAATGACATGCGTTCTAGATTTAGAAACGGGTAGTGTATCATTCCGTATTCCCATTTTGGGTTTCGACTTCCCTAATGGTCTGATGCAGGAACACTTTAACGAAAACTACATGGAATCAGATATATTCCCAAATGCTAATTTTAAAGGTAAAATTAATGAATGGGATAAGCTGAAATTATCTGATCAACCACAAGAGGTAACGCTCAGTGGTACTATGACTATACATGGAGTTAGTAATGAAGTATCTGAGAAAGGTACAATTTCACTAAAAAATGATGATGTTATTGGACAATCTAAATTTCAAATTAAGGTTGCTGATTACAATATTCAAATTCCAAAATTAGTTAGAGAAAAAATTGCCAAAATAGTAAGTGTTGATACGCAATTAACACTTAAAAAGAAATGAAAAATATACTTTTATTTTCTGCTCTTTCTCTTTATTTCTTAAACGCTCAAGATGATCTTCTTGACCTAATAATTGAAAAAGAGCCAGCCGTATACCCTGTTTATGCAACTTTTAAAGCATCAAGAATTGTAAATGCTCAATCCATTGAGTTGCCAAGGCCAAAAACGCTAGAATTCATGATACTGCATCGCTTTGGGTCAATGTCGAATGGTTTTTATGATCTTTTTGGAACGGACCAGGCAGTTGTTAGATATGATTTAAAATATGGTTTCAATGACTTTTTTTCTATTGGGATTGGACGAAGTGGTATCAAAAAAACATATGATACTTTTTCAAAAATAAAGCTAATAAGACAAAAGTCTGGCCAAAATGGCAGTCCATTTACATTAGCAGTATTTTCAAAGATAGAAATTCAAACTGTTGTCAAAAAGATGGATTTTACTGATAGATTAACTTTTGATATTCAAGCACTTATTGCTAGAAAATTTTCAAGATCACTATCTCTCCAAGTTATGCCCACATTTATTCATCGAAACATGGTAGAAATTGAGGGTGATATGCATGACATGTTTTCTTTGGGATTTGGTGGGAGGATGAAATTTACAAAAAGAGCATCTTTTAATTTTGATACATTCGTTCCGATCGGTAATAGACCTGATTCCTACAAACAAAGTTGGGGAATAGGGTTTGATATCGAAACAGGTGGCCATGTTTTTCAACTAATGGTTACAAATGCTCAAGGCTCCTTTGAAAGCGAATACATTGAGAATGCCAAAGGTAATGTTGAAGGATATGATATTTATCTAGGATTTAATATTTCACGAGTTTTTAGACTATAACAGAAAGAATTAATTAAATTGTAAACTATAAAAATGGAATTTATTTTCAATAATTTATACATCTTTGGTAAAGAGATGTGGTTTCTTTGCGTTGACATGGCTCCATACATTCTACTGGGAATGTTGGTATCGGGCATAATATCAGTATTTATCAATAGTGATATGATTTTTAAACATATTGGTCCAAAAAATTTTATTTCGACATTGAAATCCACATTATTTGGGGTGCCTCTACCTTTATGCTCCTGTGGGGTAATACCTGTTGCAGCGACGTTAAGAGAGTCAGGCGCATCGAAAGGCTCCACAGTATCATTCCTAGTATCCACGCCACAAACTGGAGTAGATAGTGTGTTTTTAACCTATGGAATGTTGGGTCCAGTTTTTGCATTGTTTCGACCAATAGCAGCTTTTGCTTCTGGTCTTTTAAGTGGAGTAGTCATTAACAATTTTGATGAAGATGAGCACCATCATATCAGAAAAGAGGATTTAGAAAAGAATAATCAGCTTCAACTAAAAGACAACATTATTTCAGGTTTTAAATATGGATTCATTTCTTTGCCTGCGGATATTGTCGTGCCTCTCTTCAAAGGACTGCTTGTGGCAGCCGCAATCTCAATTTTCCTTCCCCCGGATTACATTGCAAACTATTTCACATCCAATATATATGTACAATTTTTTATAATGCTGTTAATATCAATCCCCTTCTATGTATGTGCAACCGCATCTATACCTATTGCTGTTGCGCTTATGGCAAAGGGCATATCACCAGGGGCAGCGTTCATTTTTTTGATGGCGGGGCCAGCAACAAATGCCTCTTCTATTGCTGTGATTAAAAACATACTAGGAGCAAAGACACTCTACCTTTATCTTGCACTTTTAAGCTTTAGTGCTATCTTTTTTGGATTCATCTTTGACCTGTTTTTTAAAGAAATTGCTTTTACAATACCTAATATGCTTCACCACCATAGTCATGGCAGTGGCATCGATACGCTGTTAGGGTTTGTTTTTATAATAATATTGATTAATGCCTATGTTTCAAGGTTTAAAGAAAATGAGCATGTAACCTTTAGCAATGATGTTAGAGCTGATGAATCGTTCAGCTACAAACAAATCGTTGTAGATGGTATGACATGCGGACATTGTAAAGAAAGCGTTGAGAGTGTTTTAAACGCATTTAGCAGTGTAAAGAAAGCATCCGTTGATTTGATATCCGGTAAAGTTCTTATTGAAGGAGTGGATATTGAAATTGATGAAATAAAAGAAAAAATAACCTCTAGAGGGTTTACTGTAAGATAATTTTATGAAATATCTTAAATACTACATTTCCACCATAACACTCATTGTTGCTTTTCATGTTTGTTTTCTTGGTGAATACTACCCCACTATCTTTTTCTTCTGTTTTTCTTTATTCATTATACTTGGAGACTTGGTTGTGAGGGAAGACTCTGCAGAGCAGCAGTATTCAAAATTACATCTTTTAAATATACCCATGTATTTGAATTTTCCATTATTGACAATCATTCTCTTAATTTCGGCTTTTATGCTAGGGGATGTACCTCAAAACGCATTTACAAATATTATTTCAACCTATTTAAACATTAATATTTTAGAGGTCAGAGATTCGTTGAACATATATGATTCAATATTTTTAGTTGCTCAAATGGGATTATTTATCGGGATTATGGGTACAGTCCCCGGCCACGAATTGGTTCACCGAAAAAAGAGTAAATTCGATATGTTTATGGGTAATTGGCTTTTGGCTCTTTCTTGGGACTGTGCATTTGCACTTGAGCATGTCCATGGCCACCACAAAAATGTAGGCCTTGCCAGTGATCCTGCCACTGCAAAGCGTGGAGAAAACATCTACTGGTTCATTATTAATGCCACATTCAAAGAGCACAGAGATGCTTGGAAAATAGAGCTAGACCAAATGAAAAGACGCAGCATCCCTTTATTGAGTATGCGAAATAAAATGATATTAGGATATCTTAGAAGTGCTTCAATTATCATCCTTGCTTTTTTTATTGGAGGTCTAAAAGGAGCCCTCTTTTTTCTATTGTTCTCCTTCATTGCAAAAGCATTACTTGAGGTAATTAACTTTTCGGAACATTATGGCCTTGTCAGAGTACAGGGTGAGCCCGTAATGCCCCATCACTCATGGAACTCAAATAGTACCCTTAGTAGTACCTATCTATATAATGTAACACGCCATTCTTCGCACCACGAGAAAGCTAATCTGAAATATTGGGAACTGCGTTCTTATCAGGATGCACCTATGATGCCTCAAGGTTATTTGGCTATGCTTTATATGGCCTTATTTCTTCCAAATTATTTTCACAGAATGATGGCGAAAAAGCTTATTGACTGGGATAAACGTTTTGCGAATGATAAAGAGCGGGTGTTAGCTGCTAAGCAAAATAAGAATAGTGGTATACCAGCTTTAATGGAATCAATTATTAGTTGAGTTTAATGAACTACTTTGGGCCAATTGGAAATGATATTTTTTGCCAGTTTACCTGCCTCAGTTAATTCATTATCATCCCAGCCACCGGTTGTACTTGCGCCAGGGATGACAATGGACCACTCTTCTTCCTTGTCATTAACTGCCCAATTGCAATGAATTATTTTATTAGCAAAACACCAGTCCATCCACTCATTTGCCTCAGGATCAACCAAACTATATCCAATTGATCCCCACTCAGTCACAAAAATAGGAATGCCACTTTGTAAAGCAGAATTGGCTCGATCCCGCAGCCATTGATGATGGTATGTTGTATAAAAATGAAGGGTATAGGCAATGTTCTGATATCCAACTATTGGATCAGCTGCTGCAAGATCAATTCTTTGTGACCACTCCGGGGTTCCTACAACAATCAAATTATCTGGGTCAATTTCACGTATTGCAGCAGTAACTGCTAGCGCATATGGTTTTATCGTGTTGCTCCAAGATATGTCTAAGGGTTCATTATATAATTCATAAATAATATGGTCGTTTTCGCCATACAGTGTTGCTATTTCCTGGAAAAACTCAATAGCTTCATCTTGATAGTCTTCAGCATGATGGGAATGCCAATCAATTATTACATATATCCCCTCCTCTATGGCAGCTTCCACGATTGTTTTTATGCGGTTTTTATTACCATTTTTATTATCAATATAACCTCCTGGATCCTCAACACCCATTGCTGCTCTTACAATAGTGCTATTCCAATCACTTTTTAACCAAGAAACAACTTCACTCTTGTAATAGCGCTCACCACCCCAATTATCATTACTCCAAAAAAAGCTATTACCAGCAAGTGACATTGGGTTACCATTTTTATCAACAATCTGATTACCCTTGGCCTCTAACCTGCCGTGTTTTCCTACAAGGGTTGTATCTATAGTTGACTCATCTATGGCCGTATTTTCTTCATTTTCTGCGCATGATGAAAATATCAAAAGTAGAACAAGTAATATACTTAGCCGTGTAGAATACATTTCTGAGGTTGAAATTAATAAATTAAATGAGAAGTGGCTCGGGCCGGAATCGAACCAGCGACACATGGATTTTCAGTCCACTGCTCTACCAACTGAGCTACCGAGCCACACACAAAATAGATGTGATAATATTAAAAAGCGGGACAAAATTACTCGGTCGACACAGCAAAACAAAAATATTTGATGAAAATTCAATAAATATATACTCCTTGACTCATTTCTTGATTCCACATATGTTTCTCGGCATTTTTAGCAGGGTTATGTTCACTATGTCACGACGAAGAAAGTTGGTATTAGCCACACATAATACTTATAAGCAAAAAGAGATGAATGCTCTTATGGAATGCTTTGGCGTAAGTATTATTGGATTAAATGAATATCCTCAGATTGGAGACATAGAGGAATCAGGGACTACGCTTATTGAAAATTCATTTATCAAAGCAAAAACTGTTTACAAATCAACGGGACTTCCATCTCTGGCAGATGATACCGGATTAGAAGTTGATGCACTTGATGGTGCACCTGGTGTTTATTCTGCGCGATATGCAGGTGCGGGCGCTTCTTTTAGAGATAACATTAAAAAATTACTAAGTAATTTAGAAGGAATCTCTGAATTAAATCGTACTGCAAGATTTAGAACAGTTATTACTTTTGTTGATGGAAGTAAGGAACTTCATTCTGAGGGAATTGTTGAAGGAGTGATAACCACAGATCCAAGAGGGAATGATGGTTTTGGCTATGACCCTATTTTTTTACCAAGAGATAGTCAGTTTACCTTTTCAGAGATGACTCAAGTGGAAAAAAATAAGATAAGCCATAGAGGGAAAGCTTTGATTAAAATGAAAAAATTATTAGAACCATATTATAAAAGGGAGAAGCTATAGGAAAAAACGGTATCAGTTAAATCAAGGCATAACTTGAACCTTAAAAGAAAACATAAACTAAACTCCAGCCAAATATATAATTTTGGTTTTTGGTTAGGTCTATCCATTTCCTATCTTTTTTCAGAAAATAGCAGGGCAGATTTGAATGAGGTAAATAATTTTATTCAACCTCAAATTATACCTTCGTCCGCCTTTGTTTTTGATCCATTTCCCCGGCAACCAGAGTCATTAGTCCTCCCGCAGGATTCTATTCCAAGATACAAGGGGATTTTGAAATACTATTTTGGTATAAAAAAAGTTGATATAGAATTCTCTAGGGACTGGAGTACCATTACAATATCAGAGTCTATTAACGGTGAAAAACTTCAGATTCCTTTCACTGCTTCTGTTGATTGGTATTTGGATATGATGCAACAACAAAAATGGCACGTAAAATTCATTCAATTTATGCAGGAAGATACAAAGGATGATAAGCGAAAAGGTAGGGGGCAGATGCTAGAGGTTGTTGGAATGGATATTGGTAGGCTTGGAAGAGCATCGCTTCAAGTAAGCGGTAATGTAAATATTAATGGTAAAATGGTTTTTCAGGATCAAGAGCTTGTACGATCAACCCTCAATGAGACACAAAACACTCACTTAGAATTTGACCAAAAGCAAAACCTTAATATAAAGGGGAAGATTGGAGATCGGATAACGGTTGCCATGGATCAGGATTCAGAACGACAATTTGAATGGGAAAATAACATTCGAATTTCTTATGAAGGGTATGAGGATGATATTGTTCAAAAGGTTGAAGCAGGAAATATCTCTTTATCTCTACCATCAACAAAATACGTAACGTTTTCTGGTAAGAATCAAGGCCTTTTTGGAATAAAAGCAATATCCAAGCTTGGGCCAGTCGATGTAACGACTATTGCATCAATTGAAAAATCAAAAAAGGAGCAATCCGAATGGGAAGGAGGGGGACAAAGTAGTACACAACAAATAAGGGATGTGGATTGGATGAAGAATCGTTATTTTTTCATTCACCCATGGTTTCGAGATGGGGTTGATACTTTTCTTACAACCACTCCGGTTTCAATACCTTCCTTTTACCCATTAAGAAATGGATTACATTTAATTGGAGATGTAGTTGTTAAAAATTTTGAATTGTATAAATCAATCAATATAAATGATCCAAGTGCAATGACAGGGATGGCTTACGTAAATCCCAATGATACCATCCAATATACCAGTGAGAATGAAGAAGGAAGCTTTGTCCTTCTAGAACAAGGAACAAATTATTACGTAAGTCCAGACCTTGGATTTATACGAGTGCGTGAACAGGTTTCGCAAGATATATTGGGTTGTACATTTACCCTTGAAGATCGTCAAACAGGGCAAACATTATTAGAAGTGGGGAATGGTCCTGACTCAGCAGGTACGAATTTAGCTCTGATGATGATAAAACCAAGAAATAGTCACCCAAATCATTCCACATGGCCACTCATGTTTAAAAACGTATACTATTTAGGAACATCGCAAATTAATTCTGAAGGTTTTGAAATAAAGGTAATTAACAAAAATTCTACTCCTGTTTCTGAAAGAGATAAAACTTCAAGCTTCCCTTATCTAACGCTTTTTGGCCTTGATAGTCTAGATGAAAATGGTAATCGTAGTTATGATGAAATAATTGATATGGATATGGCAAACATAATGAATATGGTTGATGGAGAGCTCATGTTTCCAACGCTCCATCCATTTGCAAATGGAGATTCTCTTATTGGTGGGCAAACATCAGAAGAATTAAAGAACCAGCTAGGTACTGGTGTCATGTATACATCATCATCATCATCTGAGATTAACGGAGATCATAGATGGATGATTGAAGCTGCGTATACTAATCAAAGTTCTACAATAAATCTGGGTTTCATGCTTATTGAGGGTAGTGAGGAAGTTATCCAGAACGGTGTCACTCTTAAAAGAGGACTAGATTATAATATAGACTATTTCACTGGAACAATTGTTTTGTTGGGAGATGCGGCTAATGATCCAAATGCAAAGCTAAAAGTCAACTACGACAAGCATGAGCTAGTTAGTTTTGATAAGAAAACTATATTTGGTACACGCGCACAAATGGACCTTGGTAAACCAAACTCATTCATTGGTTTTACTGCTCTGTATTTCAACCAATCTATAATTAATGAAAAAGTTGAGGTGGGCTATGAGCCGACTAGAAACTTCATTTGGGATCTGAACGGCAGATATGAATGGGAGATGGATGGACTAACAAGAATGATTGATAAGCTGCCATTAATCCAGGCTGAAAAGATCTCTTCATTTTCCGTAGAAGGTGAGATTGCTCAAGTTTTACCCAATCCTAATTCCATTAGTAACTCAGCAACTGGAGACCCTAATGGTGTTGCATTTATTGATGATTTTGAAGGTAGTAAAAGAACTACCTCGCCTTCAATACAACGTCGCTTTTGGAAAGCATCATCTGCGCCACTAAAGTTTGATCAGCAAGACTCTTTATTTATTGATCCATTTAGTCAGAGAAACCGAGGAAAATTATTTTGGTATAATCCCTATGTTCCAGTTCGCACAAAAGATATTTGGCCAAATCAATCAACATCGCTCAGGGCGGGGAATGAAACTACAGATGTCTTAGTAATGAAATATAAAGCAAGGGAGCACCAAAGGAATCATGATCCTGACTCGCTCTGGGTTGGGATAACTACCTCTCTTTACTCAGGAGACTACGATCAAATCCAGAGTAAGTTTTTTGAAATATGGGTTAAAGGTAATTCAGGACGATTGCATGTTGATCTAGGAAAGATTTCAGAAGATACAGATGGGAACGGTCAATTAAATACTGAAGATATTCCAGCTGCAGGATTGACTCTTGGGAACGGATTTTTAGAGGACATCGAGGACACTGGTCTTGATGGTTGCTTTGATGAAACAGAAGATGGATGGGGTGGATGTTTGGAAGGTGGAACCTATTCTGAGTTTTATGCTGCCAATGATACGATTCTAGTAAATATATCTGATGATGTTGATACGGAAGATCCAAATGGAGATAATTGGGACTATGATGCTGGCAGCTCGGATTATTCAAACGTGAATGGTACTGAGTCAAATGGAACAGGATCAAAAATACAAGAGGGAGGGAAATACCCTGACACTGAGGATCTTGACAGGTCTACCTTTCTTGATAAGACCAATGACTATTTTTCATCCAACTTTTTATTGACTGACACAACATATCTGGCTGGTGTTACTCAAAAAGATGGACAACCAACGGGATGGAAACTTTTTAGGATACCTCTATCTAATTTCAAGAAGGTTCAAAATATTGAATGGAATGAAATACGTTATGTACGTATTGGCGTAACCGGCCTTGAGGAGGATCAAAAAACACTTCAAATTGCAAAGATGGAAATCGTCGGAAACGAGTGGCAGGAGATGGGCATTTTTAGCCCAGACACCTCTGAAATAGCTTACCAGACAAATAGCTCAGGATCGTTGCTCTTGGATCAGGATGAAGGACCTCAATTCCAAGTTGCAGTTATTAATACGGAAGATAATGCTGATTACATTCCACCAAAAGGAGTTAAAGGTGAATATGATCGTATCAATGAGATTCAAAGCAAAGAGCAATCATTGGTTTTAAAATTTGATAATCTGCCACCAAAGCATACTGGTGTTGCTCAAAAAACATTATATACATTAAACGATGATCAAAAAAGGAGCTTTATGACATATGACTTTATGAAAATGTATGTAAATGGTAACAGTCCATGGACAAATGCTATGGAGACAAATGTTGAAATATTCTTAAAATTTGGACTTGCTGAAGATTATTACGAAATCACAAAACCAGTCTATTCTGGATGGGATGAGGATGAAAACCGAAATAGTTTTAAAATAGATCTTAATTGGTTAACTGCATTAAAACAACCTGATACAACAAAAATAAAAAGGTATAGTCCTAAAGATCGTATCCTTGATTCGGCAAATGTGAGAAAATACATATACGTTAATGATCAAGGTCAAGAAACAGGGGAAAAAGTTACTATATCAGGGAAGCCTGCATTAAATCGACTGCAATACTTTGCAGTAGGTTTGAAAAATACTGGAAACGTTCCTATTGGAGGCGAGGTTTGGATTGACGAATTACGATTGAGTGGAGTAAAAAAGGAAAAGGGTGTTGCAATGAGAGTCCAATCAAGTCTGAAGTTATCAGACCTTGGTTCTGCTACAGTTGTTTATAGCAGGCAAGATGCTGATTACCATAGATTGCAAGAACGATTATCAAAATCAAACAATACATCAGAAAACTTTAATATGACAGGGAAGATAGACCTTCATCGTTTTCTTCCAAGATCATTGGGAATTTCAATTCCAATTAATGGGTCATTTACTCAAAATCAGAGTCGCCCAAAGTTTTTCTCGGGTGAGGATATTTTAGTTGATCCCAATAATACTCCAGATTCAATAATGATTTTAAGTAATACCATATCATTAAATACATCTATCAAAAAGACTGGTAAGTCAGATAATAAAATAATGAAGTATACACTTGATAATATTTCATTGAATTTTAGCGCATCGCAATCCCGCTCCTCTGACGTAACCTATAGTGAAAAATGGTCTGAAACATATTCCGGTAAATTTGCATATAATCTTTCTTTTGGTCGAAATAATTACATAAAGCCATTACAATGGGCAAAAGACTTACCCCTTATTGGTAAATCTGCGAGCGATTTCCAATTCTATTACACCCCCTCTTCCTTTAAAACGGGAATGAACATGAGTGAAAAACTAACTTGGAATGAAACAAGAACTGGGGTGAGGAGTCCCGAAACATATAATTTTGGATTAAATCGTGATCTTAATTTGGATTATAAATTCACCAATACATTGGCAAGTAAGTATAGCTGGTCAGGCCAGAGCAATCTAAATGATTACCGTGGATATATACTGACCGCTTTAAAAGATTTTGATCCAGGGACAGTGACTCAAACATCTGAGAGTTTCAATACCACATACAATCCAGTAATGTTTAAATGGATGAAGCCATCATTTAATTATACAGCTAACTTTCGTTGGTCTGATGATCTCACTAGAGAGGGGCAGAATATAAGTACGCAATTAAGGTTTGGTTCAAATTTTACAGTTACTCCTATACAGATGATAGAACTTATTTACAAACCTAAATCAGCAAAGAAGGCCAGTAGCGCAAATAGATCAAGGGGAAGATCAAGAAGTAGAAGCAGATCTCAGCCAGAAAAAAAAGAGGAAGAGCCAAAAGCAAAAACAAGTTTTAACCCATTAAATGTAGTACATGGTTTTTTCAAGCGGATTAATCCGGTGTCTTTAAGTTATACTGAAACACTTAATCGTTCTGCTAATCAAATCATAGGAGATGTACCCACAGGCTATAAGTTTGGCTGGTTGCCCTATCATGACCTTGATCAGTCCTCTGAAGTGGGTAGCAATCTAGGATCTTGGGATCATAAACGTGATGCATCCATAAGGAGTGGTTTAAAACTTTCTCGTGCAATAACCATTAGCACAAATTTTTCTCAGAATTTCTCCACAACTCGATCAAATACTGGGTTAGAGCAAATGTCAATGACAAGAGACTATGTTGCATACGGTGATCTTTTAAATCAGGGACTTCCATTCCCTGGCTGGAGCTTTAGGGTGAGTGGTTTGGAAAAATGGCCAATTATTAAGAAAATAGCAAAATCTGCTTCTATGGAACATAGTTTTTCTGGCAAGGAAACACGATCCTGGCAGTTTGAAAATGGTGCAGCAGAGCAAATGAACTTCTTTAATTTTGGTACATTTTCGGATAAATATAAAGATAATGAAAGATCCTCCAGAATTAATCAGAACTTTTCACCACTCATAGGAATAAACATGACCTTGCAGAAAAATATCTCTGTCACATTTAGGAATAACATGAGTCGCTCTTTAGATGAGAGTCCCAGTGGACTTACCATTCAGAATGATAACAGCTATACTTCAACAGGGACATATACACATAGAGGAGGAATAAATATACCAGTTCCATTTTATGGCAACCTCAATCTCAATAATACCATAAGTTTTACCTTAAATTTTGACCTGAATGAAAGCCGTGAAGAGAGATCTGGTGATAAAATAAATCTTGAAGTTGGATCCTTTTCAGAAAGTTGGAAGACAGGCCTAAGGATTTCTTATCAGTTTTCTACAAAAGTAAGTGGTGGCCTTAGATATGAATATCGTGAGAGTGATACAAGAACAACAGGTAGGAAAATTGATAGAGACTTTGGATTTGATGTGAACTTAGCAATATCAGGGTGATATGAAAAAAATATTGATTCTAGCAATGATGTTAAATGTTTCATGTGGTCCTAGCGCCCCAGATTTTGATGAAGATAATGCATTTGAATATCTACTAAAGCAATGTGAGTTTGGGCCTAGAAATCCAAGTTCGGAAGGCTATTATAGGTGTCTAGATTTTATGCTTGAAGAATTAGATAAAACTGCAGACGATATCATTATCCAAGAATTTTCTTATCAAGAGAGGAAGCATAGAACGAGGCATGATCTCTCAAATGTAATCGCAAGATATAATATTGATTCTGAAATCCAAACGGTAATATCATGCCACTGGGATACAAGGCCATGGTCAGATTCTGAGCCAAATAGGAAAGATAGGAATCAACCAATTATTGGAGCCAATGATGGTGGGTCGGGTGTAGCGGTGCTTCTTGAGCTAGCCAAAATTATGGGTGAGAACCCTCCGCCTATTGGAGTCAACCTAGTATTCTTTGATGGCGAAGATATGGGTATTCCTGGTGAGGTTGAAACTTTTTGCCAAGGTTCAAGATTTTTTGCAAAAAATCTTCCAATACCAAAACCAAAA
>MDTB01077681.1_pt1 | contig 24060 bp, 19 predicted proteins | sample 811161 | NCBI WGS metagenome assembly MDTB01 (sample SAMN05326650, study PRJNA326480) | marine metagenome | isolation source: seawater | place: Mediterranean Sea | collected 2009
CAGTGATGATTATAATTATGAAATACCATTCGATTTATATGGTGATTCATTAAAAGTTCAAACTATGGTTCCAGGGGTAGCTTCAGGAAAATTAGTTGGCGGTAACTTATCTCTTCTTTGCTCAACGATGGGCTCAGATTATGAAATTCAAACTGGCGGGAGCATATTATTTATTGAAGATGTAGGTGAGGCTCCATATAGAGTAGATCGCTATCTTCGTGAGTTAAAACTTGCTGGAAAATTAGATGTAGTTAATGGGATTATTATTGGTAGGTTTTCTAGAAGAAAAAGCGAAAGCCCTGACAAGCCTTCTGACTTTAAAATTAGTCAAGTATTTCAACAATATTTCTCAGAAATGAATGTTCCAGTTATATTTGATTTTCCTTCCGGGCATGGATCTAAAAATATATCATTGCCTTTAGGTGGTAATGTTTTAATCGATACAAAAAACGAGATTTTTAAAGTCTTAGAAGCTCCAATTAAGAATTAAGAATCATTATATTTTGTTATTCATTGTGTGATTATGATGTCTGTTCCCAAGCAGGACATAAAAATTCTTTATAATCACAATACCGGCAATTGAAATCTTCCTTTTTGGTTTCAAAAGACTGGGAGCGGATACCATTTGCTACTTTTTTAATTTTTATTCGGAAATCATGTAGCTCCTCATTACTGAATATATGTGATGATAGCGGATCTTCACCAAATCTGAGGTAGTGTAAACTTGCTTGTCCGGGTTTTCCTTTGACGCCTTTAATGGAGTTTTTTAATAGCGCCTCTGTGTATAAAGCCATTTGAATATTTTTTTTTGCCTTTTCTTTTCTTTTACTTGTTTTATAGTCAACTATGTGAAACATTTCTCCATTATCATCTATTCGATCAATTTTTCCTGATATGGTTACATTTATGTCCTCCATCTCAAAAGAAAAATGTTTTTCTCTCTCAATTACAATAGGTGGATTCTCTTTTATATAAATAAAATAATCAGAAAGTATTTCTATTGCTTGCTTTTTGAATTCCTCTTCCCGAATCTTATATTCAAATGCATCTGTATTCCAATGTTGTTGTAATAATTTAAATAATACTTCTTTTGATTGATCACTATTTTTTAAACCATGAAAGTCCTCTAATACTTTGTGGACTATTGAACCAAATTCACCGCTTGAGCGTGTTTTTCTTTCAGGAACCCGATCGATATATTTAATTCTGTATTTCCTAGGGCAAGTGTTATAGGTTTCAATTTTTGAAGATGAAAGATTAAGAGGTTGAACATCTTTGGCTTTTATTGTTTCATCGTTAAGGTTTGGTTTTGAATATTCTTCCAATTCATCAATTATTTTTTTAGCATTATCTAATTGATTGGCCGCAATCTCTTTATTGAGTTTCACTAACAGTTTTTGCTGTTTTTTCATTAATGAAATATTGGTTTTCTCTGATTTAGTCATAATTTCCTTCTCCATTGGTAGATTTTCAATTCCATCTAATTCTTTTGTAAAGATAGACTGCCTCTTAGTTGGGCCAATTAAGATTAAATGTTCCATTGCTCTGGTAATTCCCACATAAAATATCCTTCTCTCTTCGCTCAAATGAAATGATTCGAAACTAGTTTGATTATCTTCATTCCAAGCTTTCCAGGTGCTTGGAATCCGATCAATAGTTGAATGCTTTTTGATACTTGACGGGAAACTATTACTATAGAGAAACGGAATGATAACATAAGGAAATTGCAGGCCCTTACTCTGATGAATAGTCATGATATTTACAGCCATTTTCCTTTTTTTAATATCTGGTTGAGAAGCGGTTTTATTTGAGAAAGTAGATAATATTTCCATGTAGCTAAGCCAATCCCTGATTTTAGCTGTTGGATTATTTTTTAAGAAATTCCCGGCAATGTTTAAAATTTCCCCTGCATTTGCAATATTTAGTCTTTGAATGTAGTGATACTTTCTGCGAGCAGAGCTCAGTGGACTTGTATCTTTTAATTCTGAAAGTATTTCCCAGATGATTTCATCAACTTTAAAATTTTTGTTTATAAGTTTTTTAAGATTATACATTGAAGATAATATTTTTTCAATATTAGGATTTTCATCTTTTATTTGAATCAGTGTTTTAATTTTATCATCCACAGAAGTTTTTACCATATTTTGAAAAAATGAACTGGTCCAATCATTCCCCATGTATGATTTTAAAATTCTAAACAAGGATATGTTACTTAGGTCATCCCTAGAAATTAAATGACCCCATGATATAATATCTTTCACAATGGGTACGTCAAAAAACTTTTCAATACAAATGTCGACTGGAATAGCGGAATTTTCCAGCGTAATTGCCGTCTCTTTTGCATTTCGCCAGCCACGACAAATTATAGCTATGTCACCATACAATACATTTTTTTGATAAATTAATGAGTTTATAATTTTCGGTAAGAGTTCTAGTGTCTCAACTTTTGTTGCCTGAATCCATAAAGGTTTCTCACCAAAATTTTTATGGTTTTTATAAGATCTTAGTAATTTTGGTGTTCTTTGAGAATTGAAATTAATGGAAGCATTCGCTATATCTAAGATTTCTTGCGTAGATCTTCGATTTTCTAACAATTTTACTTCAGCAAAATCAGGGTGAGATTTGTAACGGTTTCTAAAGTCATTAATATTATGATAATTTGCTCCCCGGAAGGAGTATATACACTGGTCCTCATCCCCAACAACTGTGATGCTAGGATTATGACGTGCTATTAAATTTACTATTTTGTTTAGTCCATAATTATTATCTTGATATTCATCGATAAAGACATGTTTTATTTCCTCTCTTATCTTTTTCAATGCGGATTTGTTATTTACCAATAACTCATAAGTAGTAAGTATCATGTCGCCGAAGTCTATAGCATTATTTTTTACCTTATATTTTTGTAGATAAGAGTAAGCATTTATAAGGTCTTCGATCTGGAACTTCAAATCCTTAAAATTGGTATTGGTTTCATGCATTCCTGGAAAGTTTTTCTTGTACCATTCCTTTGAGTCATCTAAGTCATTTAACTTTAATTCCAAGTCATCAACTGTTAAAATTTCATCACTTATTCTGCTAAAAAAAGGGATAAAAGAATCTTTAATCGCTTTAATTGGATTATCGGAAAATACTCGCGATTTGATAAAGCTCATTTTGTCAAAGTGATTAATAAGAAAATAAATAATATCGCTTTCATGCCATAAATTTTCATTATTTTTTTCTTTTTGTCCGTATCTCTGCATTATATGGAGACAAAAACTATGAAATGTACCAATAAAAATAAGATTTGACTTATCTCCAATTATCGTTCTTATTATTTCTTTTGCCTCATTTGCTGCTTTTTCTGTAAATGTGCATAGCACGGTATGCTGTGGTTTTATTTTATTTGAGGATATCAAATAACTAATTCTATGAAGAAGTGTGAAGGTTTTTCCTGTACCAGCTCCTGCTAAAATCATAAGGGGACCAGTAGTGTGACTTATTGCTTTGTGTTGAGATTGACTGGGAGTTATGATTTTTCCATTTATTTTCATTGTGAAAATTCGGTTTAATTAACTATAAATCCATATTTATTCCTTAACATTTTTTAACCTATTATTTTAAATTCAAAATAATTTTTCATAAATAAATTTTTAACGTAATAATCCCAGTAAAGTTAGTTACAGGGAATACAGTGATTGTTATGCACTTCGATACAGCTAAAAGCAATACAATATTGATTCTGCTTGATTGATTTCCACGGATATAAATTTAAAATCCTAATATAATTTTTTATATAAATAAAATTTCAGGGTAATTTATTGAAAACAAAATCATAATATTCTATATAGAATGAAAAAATATAATTTTAGTGCAGGACCAGCCTGTCTCCCTGATCCCGTATTAGAGGCTGCAAGTTTATCTGCAAGACAGTTTTCAATAACAGGGATGAGTATACTTGAGGTAAGTCATCGCTCAAAGGAGGTCGTTGATCTATTTAAAGAAGCCAGTGATCGCTTTCGAAGCCTATTAGATATTCCTAAAAACTACCATATCCTCTGGCTACAAGGCGGGGCATCAACCCAATTTAGTATGGTTCCACTAAATATTTTACCAGATAACGGGATCGCTGATTTTATTGAAACTGGTTCCTGGTCAACAAAAGCAATTGATGAATGCAATAAATTAGGATGTGCCAAAATAATAGGAAGCTCAAAAGAGAAAGGGTTCACATTTATTCCAAAAACTGTAATCCAAAATGAGGACTCTGAATACTTACATATCACTAGTAATAATACAATATATGGGACCCAATATAAAAAATTTCCTGAAGCAAAGAATAAGAATAATATCATAGTGGCAGACATGTCTTCTGATATTTTGTCTAGGCCGTTTGAAATAAGTAAATTTGGAATAATTTATGCTGGTGCGCAAAAAAATATTGGACCTGCTGGTGTTACGGTCGTTATAGTAAAAGACGACTTGCTTAATCTGAATCTTAGGGATATGCCAACTATGATGAACTACCAGGTACACGTTGAAAAGGAGTCTATGTTTAATACACCTCCCGTTTTTTCTGTTTTTGTGGTTAATGAGACCCTAAAGTGGTTAGAAAAGATAGGTGGGCTTGAAATGATGAATAAAATAAATAAGTCGAAAGCTGAAAAGCTCTACAATGAAATTGAAAGTAATCCATTATTCATTTCACCTGTCATGAATGAGGATCGTTCATTAATGAATGTTCCTTTTGTATTTTCTGATGAATATGAAATAAAAGACAGTGATTTTCTTGAATTTTGCGCAAAACGAGGTCTAATGACTTTAAAGGGTCATCGATCTGTTGGAGGGTTTAGAGCATCGATCTATAATGCAATGCCCGAATCCGGAGTGGATATGCTAATTGAAGCCATGAGAGATTTTAAGAAAAATATATGATCAGAATTATTTATTAAATAAGCCTTTTTTTTCTAGGCTGTTTAGCTTGGGCTTTATAACAAATAGACAATATGGTTGGTTTGGATTTTTATCATAGTAGTTGTTGTGATAGTCTTCAGCGTGCGAATAATTGCTTAGCGCACTAATTTTAGTAACAATTTGATTCTTCCAGTATCCTGATTTATTTGCCTTATCTTTTGATTTAACCGCTAGTGTCTGCTGATTCTCATTATGGTAAAAAATTACTGATCTGTATTGAGTTCCAACATCATTTCCCTGTCTGTTAAGAGTAGTTGGATCATGGGCCTGCCAAAAAATATTCAATATTTGTTTGAATGTAATAATTGTCGGGTCGTATTTAATTTGTGCAACCTCAGCATGGCCTGTGCTTCCCTTGCAGACCTCTTTGTAAGTTGGGTTCTCCACATGGCCTCCTGCGTAACCAGGTCTGACATCCACAACGCCTTCTATGCGTTGATATACCGCTTCAATACACCAAAAACAACCACCTCCCAGTGTTGCTATTTCTGTTTTATTCATCGATTGACTCCTTGAAATTAGTATGCTTGTTTGTAAAGCAAATATTAAGAATAAGTATTTTATTTTGCCCAATGGAAACGATCCTTTGGAAATAATATTTGATCTGATTTGTGCCAACCACCGCGTCCGTTATTGATACTTAAGGTTTTTTTAGGAGGGCTATCGTATTCAGATTTAAACGGAGGCACAACATCTAAAAAGTATTCACCAGGCTCAGGTATTTGAAATGCAAACCTACCATCTATTCCTGTTACTCTTCTATTATCTGAGATTCCTAAAATTTTCACCTCGGCTCCAGTTATTGGTTCTTTGGTAATTGCATCAATGATTTTCCCAAAAACAAGTGTAGGCTCTAATAGATGTTCATCTAAAAATTTTGGAAGATTACTTTTATCAAAAACTTTATTATCCATATATCCACTTAAAATTGATAAAATATTTTCATATTTCCCATTTTGAGGAACGTAACAAAGGAGAGGGTTTATTTTATTGCCATTTATCGATAACTCTAACTCACCATTAGTATTTTGACTGGCGGATACCTGATTTATAATTATTCTTGATGCCTTGTATGACCCTGGAACTGAGTTTCTGTCCAACTGATAGAAAATATTGTCCTTCCAAAAAAATGTTTTGGCCCTACTTGATATGGTTCCCTTTTTAAATATCTTTGGTTTTTTATCATCTGGAATTTTTGACATTGCAACGTCAATATTCACATTATTTGTATCATTAATGTGACTGTTATTTAGCAAAATTATTTTTTCACCATAATCATAAGATGTAAACTTAATTCGAGGCCTCCATAGATACCCGACCAAATCTATAAAGTATTTACCTTCTTTATCGGTATACGCAGATCCTTTAATTTCTTTACTGCCACTCAAGATATCCACTTTTATACCATATATTGGTTTATTTGAAAGTTCATCTATTACAAACCCTTTGCACGTGTTTACCTGAAACTCAATCTGAACCTTAGGCTGGGCAATTGTTGAGTTTGATAAAAAAAGAAAAAAAACAAGGGCTTTTAAACGAAAGTTTCTATGCATGAAGTGTGATAATGATTCTTGATAATAATTAATATTTTTCATCATATAAACTTACGAGCAGATATTACCAAGTATGATTGAATTCCTATCCCCGAAACTTTGATTCTTTTTTAATTTATAAATCATGATATCTAAAAAAGTGAATTAGCATTTTTGTTATTTAAAATTAAATAGACATTTGTTTATATTGGGTCTCGATAATGCTTTACTCATCTAGCAATTTAAAGAAACTTACGAGTGTTAATTCTAAAAGTTAATTAGAAAATGCTAGAGGGATAAAAATATAATATAGCTCTATCAATAAAAAATAATATATTAAGTATTAATGGATGTAAAAAAGCAAATACCAAAATCTATCCTTGATTATAAACTTTTATCAAGAATGGCATATGCCAGGGATGCTAGCATGTACAGATTGATGCCAAAAGGCGTTGCGTTCCCAAAATCTAAAAAAGAGGTTAAAGATATATTATCGTTTTCAAGATCGACAAAGACACCAATCACTTTTCGAGCCGGAGGAACTTCCTTATCAGGTCAGTCTATAACAGATGGAATCCTTGTAGAGATCCTACACAATTGGTCTAGCTTTGAGATATTAAATAATGGTTCGCAAATAAAAATGCAACCAGGTGTAAGCGGAGGCCTAATTAATAGAGTATTAAAGCCATATGGGAAGAAAATAGGACCAGACCCTGCATCAATCAATACGGCTAGAATTGGTGGAATAGTATCTAATAATTCTTCTGGTATGGTTTGCGGCACGGAATATAATTCTTATCACACAATCAAAGACCTATCGTTTATTTTAGCTAATGGTAATGAGTATAGCACCAAAAAGAAAGAGGACCGGGAACGATTTTTCTTGAATGAGCTGGCTCTGGCTAATGGTTTAATGAAAATTAGATCTCAAATTTTAGATAGTTCCTTCATACAGCGAAAAATAAGGAGTAAGTACCGTATAAAAAATACTATAGGTTATTCAATGAATTCATTTTTGGATTTTGATAATCCCCTTGACATATTTGCCCACTTACTTGTTGGGGCAGAGGGAACCTTAGCTTTTATTTCTGAAATTATTATGAATACAATACCTAGCCCATCAAACAAGGGAACAGGCCTGATACTATTTAAGTCAATGAAAGCTGCGGCGAATACTGTACCATATTTGAAATCTTTAATGCCCTCATCAATTGAATTTTTAGATGATCAATCATTAAGAACAGCAAAGCATGTCAAAAATCCACCTTACAATCCATCTAAGGTCTATGATGGTTGCACTGGGCTTCTTATTGAATTTGAAAATGAAAAACCTCTGGAGATCAGTAAAATGATGAAAGAGCTAAGATTGTTCTCAGATAAGGAAGCTGAGATCCAAAGAATAAACCTTGTAACCGATGAGAGCGAGAGAAATACTATTTGGAAAATTAGAAAAGGCTTATATCCCACGCTTGGAGCTCTTAGAAACTCTGGAACAACAGTTATTACAGAAGATATAGCGTTAGATTTGGAAAATATTGCTGAGGCTGTTTCTGGCCTTAAGCAAATTTTCAAAAAGAGAAAATATAATGATGGTGTTATTTTTGGACATGCGAAAGATGGGAACCTTCACTTTTTGACCTCAATCGACTTAAATAGCTCTTCTGGTATTAAAAATTATGAAGGAATGATGAATGACTTATCCGAAATGACACTGGGAAGATTTAATGGCTCTTTAAAAGCGGAGCATGGGACCGGCCGAAATATGGCGCCATTTGTAGAGTCTGAGTGGGGTGGTGAAATATATGAGCTGATGTGGAAAATAAAAACACTTTCAGATCCAAATAACATATTAAATAAGGATGTTTTGCTTAGCAGGGATAAAAAATTACATTTGAAAAATTTAAAACCACTACCCAGTGTTCACGACGAAGTCGATATGTGCGTTGAATGTGGATATTGTGAAAAAATTTGCCCTAGTTCAGGCCTTACACTGACACCCAGACAAAGGATTGCAGTACTTCGAGAAATGAAAGTGATGAATATAAAAAATGAGTTGACTGATTTTGACTATCTGTGGGATAAAACCTGTGCAACCGATGGTCTCTGTGCAGAGGAATGCCCCGTAAATATCAATGTTGGGAACATGGTGAAAAGTTTTCGAGGGCTGGAGAAAGAAGACAACAGATTTGTCAAGTTCTTAGGAAATAATTTCCATTTTACTCTTTCAATAGTTAAATGTTTTATATTTTTCGGGAATTTTTTAAGCAATCTGATTGGAAAGAAAAATTTTCGTTCTTTAACACAAAAACTGAATTTTATATTTTTCAGAGAATTTCCAGTATGGCCAAAAAATGGAATTATGAATGTTTCCTCTTTCAACTTACCAACTATAAAAAGATCAGAAGCCGAATATATTTTATTTCCTAGTTGTTCAAATAGAATAATCCCGGGAAATAGGAATGGTGAATCATCATCCTCCTTACTTTCAAAAATATCTACAAGAGCAGGTATTAAAATTAAATCCATAGATAATTTCAAAGATACTTGCTGCGGGATGGCATTTGAATCAAGGGGATATAGAGACACCTCGGAAAAACTTAGAGAGAGATTAATTAAATTAATGGAGCATGAGTCTCAAAATGGGAAATTGCCTATTATTGTTGACCTTAGTCCTTGTACTAAGTTTATAAAAGATGGTGATACAGGGAATCTTGAAATTATTGACTCAGTTACTTTTTTAAATTCAATAAAAGAAAAATTAAATATATCAAAAATAAAAAAAACAGTTTACGTGCACCCTGTTTGCTCTTCACAAAAAATGGGGCAAGAGGATGAATTAATCGAGCTAGCTAATTTTTGTTCCGAAAAAACTGTGACTGCTGTTGAGAAATCTTGCTGCGGAATGGGTGGTGATAAGGGTCTAAGGGTACCTGAGTTGCCTGCAAATTCTATAAACAATCTTAAAATTGGAAATAATGTAGATTTTGGGGTTTCCTCTAGTCGAACTTGCGAAATAGGATTGATGGACACTTCGTCACTAGATTTTGTTAGTATTGAAGAGCTAGTAGCAACTTCAATTTTAAAATCAAGTTAGTTGAAAAACACTAGATTAATTAGGGAAATTTAAATGAAATCAATTGTTCTTTCTTTTATTTTTTTCATTTTAATCAGCAATCATCTTATTTGGGCAGAAACTATTGCTGTCCTTTCAGGTTCGTATGGAGATGTTTTAATTAAAAGAATGGGCTCAAATACATACACTGAAAAGGCATCCCTTGGCATCTCTTTAAATAATGGCGATGCTATTAAGGTTGGACCTCTATCATATGCTTCTATTATGTATATGAGCGACAAATCAGTTGTTAAACTGATTGAAAATAGTCAATTACAATTAATGGACACTCCAAATACAAGAACTGTTGAGCTTGATTTTGGTACAGTGTTGACAAATGTAATGAAAGAAGGCAGGAGAAAAAAATTTCGCATGCAGACACCATCAAGTGTTGTCACTGTGACTGGTACAGAATTTGCTTCTATAATTGATCCAATAAATGGTGTAGACCAGTTTATTGGCAAAACAGGGAACTTTAATGTTATGAATATTGCTAGTGGGCAAACCATTCCAGTTGGCCCTGGTCAAAAAGCTGTTAGCAATGCAATTGGTAATTTGATGCAGGCTCCTGCGACAGCTAGCGAATATCCCTTAGACCCTGAGCAGAATCCTTATCAGCAGGGGCCGAAACCTTCGGAACGTCTAAAACAAAATGTGTCCAACCAGGCCTTGCCAGAAACTTTTTCTGATCAATTTAATAAAGATCCAAGTATTGACAGTAAGAAGGAAAATAACAACCCGCCAAAGGAAGACGTCGTTGATTCAGTGAAAGACGTTCCCGAAAATCAAAAAGATGATTCCCCTAAAAACAATACTCCATCTAATCCGATAAAACCATTTGGCATAGGACTTGGAATTGGATCTGCTTCACTTGATGGGGTGATCTATAATCAAATTTCCTTAAGGCCAGAGGTCAATATTGGGAAAATAGGAATTGGTCTTGATCTTGTATTCTATATTGACAATGATGGTAACTTCAGAAAAGACGAGTGGGACATTGAGAATGATCCTTCCGTTCTTTTAGATAAAATTTTGTTTGTGAGGTACGGTGAAAAAGTAGATCCTTTCTGGGTTAAGTATGGTTCTTTGGATGGAATTACTCTTGGGTATGGTGGCTTGGTGTCTAATTATTCAAACATGATGGAATTCCCCTCTGTAAGAAGAGCTGGAGTCAATACGGGGTTTAATGTAGGTCCAGTCAAAGGTGAATTATTTTTAGCTAATGTTAAAGATTTTAGCAGAGGTGGAACGCTTATCGGTTTTAGAGGAAAGTATACGGTTTCAGAAAGTTTTCCATTGTCTATCGGAATTAATGTTGTTAAAGATGCTAATATGTTTTCTGGATTAAAGGACAAAGACGGAGATACGTTCCCCGATATTTTTGATGATTTTCCAAATGACAGCTCTTTATGGAATGACTCCGATGGAGATGGATTTCCAGATCCAGGCCAAGGCGTAAACGTACCTGACTCATTGATAGATATTGACGCAGATGGTGACAATATTATCGATCAAAACGAAAGCGAATCAGACATTACTCTAAAAGCTTTACCATTTAGCCTCCAGGGTAATAACGCTAGCGCAAGTGGATTTACACTTGACATTGGTTACCCTATTTTAACAGGTGATGCGATAAATATAGATATATTTGCCGAATATAATAAACTTGATTTCCCTTCATCTATTTCTACAGATAGCGTCTCATTTATAAGGAAAAAACGATCAGGGACTGGTCTTTCATTACCAGGCATGCGGGCAACCATTTTTGGGATATTTAATATTTCAGTTGAATACCGCATGATTAGTGGTTCTTTTGTACCACAATTTTTCGATAAATCTTATGATCTAAACCGTGTAATAACCCAATCTATTGATGCCACAACAAATATTAAAACCAAAGATATGCTAGTCTTCCCTGATTCATCTAATCTAAAAAGCTCTAAAGGTTTGTTTGGTTCAGTTGCTCTAGATTTTTTTAACTTGGCTTCCTTTTCTGCATCGTATGCAAACATGACTATGGATACTACATCATTAAAAACCTTTAGCGCCCTTTTAACTCTTAATGCTGAAAATATACCAAAAATAAGTAGTGCCATGATGTATTATCAGCGGAATAATGATGAAAATCCATTTGACTGGGGAAATCCAAGTGTAAACACGATTTTAGGTTACAGAGTAGGATATGAACTTAGTAAAGGCGTTAGCCTAATATGGGATTATAGGCAATATTACAGAGACGGAGGCATCGGAAAGTTAGAGCCTATAAAACAAACTACTATTGAAACAGCGTTTAACTTTTAACTAATAAATGATACTTATTTATTTTTTTATATTTAGTTTTTTGTACTCTCAAGATGAGGTTCAATTATTGAGCCCAAGAGTCGGAACAGAAATAGATGTCCATGAAAACAGGTTTTACCGAATATTTCCTGGAGAAAAAGGTTTCTTGAGCGCTCAAATTCTTTCAGATGGGCCTGATCAATTTCAAGTAAAAATTATAAAAAAAATTGATGAAAAGATGGTTCAGAAAACCTCCTTAATCTCAATGAGAAAATTTGTTGAACTTCAAACTCATGTAAACAAACAACCTGAGCTGACAAAAGAATCACTAGATGAGCTTTATTTAGGTCTTCATTTTTTACAAGCCGATAAAATAATTAACAAAATTCCTAAACCTCAATTTGTCACAGTGAAGCATTCAGGAAAGAAAAAATTGAGTGGAACACTATTTAAATATGAAAATGAAGTGCTGTTTGTTCAAACTCCAACAAGTATTGAAAAGGTCAATTTAAATCAGGCTGAGGCAATATCATATCGAACGACCTTGGGGGATTATATGTATCTCAGGCCTTATATTTTTGGACTCAGTGCAGCTTTTGGTTTTGGGGGCGCGTCCTTTTACAACGCTCAGAGAAACCCCAAGGCTGATGTAAAATGGTACAACCACTTTTACGGTACAATAATTGGTTTGATTTTTAGTAGCGAAATATTTGATGCTATTACTACATTACTTACGCCGAAAGAGACATTTATTTTGACGGAAGATGAATATGAAAGGCAACGAACCCAATAAACGGAGGAATTATGCCCAAGAAACCCGATACGGATGGATCTGTCGATCAAGCACCATCGATCGATCCGCAAAAAAAGTACTTAATGGACCAGTTTGGTGGTCTCATGGAAAAAGTAGGAGATGGATTTGGTGTACCATTGCAGGAAGAGCTTGTAAGAAGGCTAGAGCAGACAATAGCTGATTTCCATGAAGAAGTAACTGAGCTTCTAGATAGCCTAAAAGAAAATTCAGAAAAACGTCATGAAAAATTGAAAGAGATTTGGTCTGATCCTGATACAGCAGAATCATCCGATAGTGATCAAGGAGAAGATGGAAGTGGTGAAGAGAGCGGTGATGACAGTGGCGGTGAAGAGATGAGCGATTGGGAAAAACGAATAGAGGGTATGGAAAGCGGCAAAGGTGAAGAAAAACCACCTGCAGAAGAACCTAAAAAACAGAAGAAAGGTTTATTTGGGAGAAAGAAAAAGTAGCACCAACTTTGGAACTAAGACATTCTCTTACGTCCTCTATTGCTGTGTTTTTGTATTTTTCATTTCTGAATCTTTTGGCCAGAATCATTTCAAGAATCTTGAATCACATAACCAACTAAAGAAAAGAGTTTATAGTTTTAGTAAACTTGATTTTATAACCAGCGAAGGTGAGTTTAATGAATCTATTTGTACATTCATTATACCTGATTTAAAAGAGGACAACCCTCCATTCGTTGCGATCTATTATAAACGAGATAATTCCGATTGGTTTACCGAATCATTGTACAGAAAAAGGTTAAGATTTAATTTTAAAGATGGTATTTTAAAATTAGACCGATCAAATTTTTGGGATTGGTTTGAAATAACAGAAATAAAAATCGTTGTTATTTATTAAAGAATCTCATCATCACTACTAGTAAATTATACCAACTATATGAAGCGTAAATTATGGCCGTGCTAGATGGGGAATTAGCGGTGCCTTGTAACCTGAAATCCGCTATAGCAGGGTTGATGCTGTCGCCAGGTTGTTGCTGAGTGGTTCCAATATTTAAGCGATGTTGATGTTTCATACTGTAGCAAGAATCATTCGATGAAACCCGTCAGGCCTGGAAAGGAGCAGCGGTAAGTCGCCATGGCTCTGTGCTTGCAGCGTGTTGAAATGGAGTTTGCTGAATTTTTGTAAAACTACTACCAGGATGATCAAACGGTAGTGCGCGGCCAATTAAACTAAATATGACATACAAAGTTTTATCTCTAAAGTGGCGTCCACAAACATTTGATGATGTAATCGGACAAGACCACATAACAAAAACATTAAAAAATGCATTTGCGCTTGATAGGGTAGCACAAGGTTATATGTTTTCCGGGCCAAGAGGAGTTGGGAAAACAACGACTGCGCGTATTATGGCGATGGCCCTAAATGCGACTGGTGGTCCAAAATCAAATTTTGATAATAACTCTGAAAACTCAAAAGAAATTGCAGAGGGTAGATACATTGATGTGTTAGAGATTGATGGAGCATCTAATCGTGGTATCGATGAGATCAGAAACTTGAGGGAACAAATTAAGTTTGCTCCTATGAATGGCCAGTATAAAGTAATAATAATTGATGAAGTTCACATGTTAACAAATCAGGCTTTTAATGCGCTGTTACGGACATTAGAAGAACCCCCTCCTCATGGAAAATTTATTTTTTGCACTACCGATATACATAAAGTCCCTGCCACAATAATTTCTCGGTGTCAGAGATTTGACTTTAACAGATTATCTGTAGATGATATTATCAAGCGTCTAAAATATATTTTGGATGCAGAAAATAAAAAATATGATAATGAATCTCTGATAGTCATAGCGAATAAAGCTGATGGCAGTATGCGAGATAGTCTGAGCCTTTTAGACCAGGCTATCTCATATTGTGGTGACGAAATAAAACACGAAAAAATCATTGAAGCTCTTGGGATTATTTCTGACAAACTATTTTTTGATTTTGTCAAAAGCATCAGAAATAAAGATTATAATCTAATTATCAAAACAATAGAGAAATTTGCGAACTATGGCGTTCCTGCATCTGAAGTAATCTCAGATTTGGGTACCCATGTTAGAAATCTGATATATACAATTGTAGCAGGAACAAAAGTTCTTACAAATATGGGAAAAGAGAAAAAAGAACTATATGCAATGGAAGCTCAAAAATGGGATCGGCGTGACCTTTTGATGATAGCTCAAATGCTTAGTGATGTTTCCTCTTCCATAAGATTCTCCGCTGAACCCTACCTTCTTATTGAAATGACCGCGCTTAAACTTCTTGAGTTGGACTCAATGATTTCAATTGAGGAATTATTAGCTGAAAGTCAAAATACTTCAGTAAATGAGTCAGAAAAAATAGAGCATAAAAACCAAAGCTCTTCTTTGGTTGATCACAAACAAAAAGAAACTGAAAAGTTAAGGGTTGGAAAACAGAATTTAGATATTGGGAAACCAGATTCGAACTTTGAAGATGGTAATGCAGATGAAAGAGATGCTCAGAGCGATATTAAAAAAGTTCAATTGCGTAATGAAATTAATGATTCTAGAAAAATAAGTTCAAACGTCCTTAAAGATCATAAAGCCGAAAAACACAAGAGTGCACTAGATTCAAACGAACTCCCTAAAGAAACATTAACAATTGAAGCGATAAATAATCAATGGGAGAGAATTATTGATCTAATTCATAAAAAAAAACCTTCTTTAGGTTCTGTTATTGAAGGTTGTAAACCTCTAAGTATAAATGGTAGCATCCTTAAAATCCAAACTGTTGGAAAGAGCGAGTTTAATCTTAAAACATTAGGTAAAGGAGCACCAATTATTGAGCAGATTATCTATGATTTATTAAATTTTCAACCGAATATAAAATTCACAACTGAGTCTTTTAGCGATAAGTCATTAAAAAAAGAAATAAATAAAAACAATCAAAAAACATCAGATGGGTCGAATGAAGAAGAAACATTAGATCGCATTGTAGATTTATTTGATGGAGAAATACTAAATTAGGAGTTACAAAGATGTTTAAAGGAAATATGTCAAAATTATTAAAACAGGCGCAAGACGTTCAAAAAAATATTGAGTCTGTCCAAAACGAGCTAACAGGCTTAATTGTTGAAGCTGATTCTGGAGGGGGTATGGTAACTGTAAAAGCAAACGGAAAACAAGAGATCCTTGAATTAAATATTGATTCTGAAGCTTTGAATGAAGATAAAGAGATGTTAGAGGATTTGATTATTTCAGCAGTTAACAAAGTTCTATCAAAAGCACAGGATGAGTCTCAGGAAAGGATGAATGCAGCGACTGGTGGCATTATGTCAGGGTTAAAAATTCCAGGAATGTAAGTGAATTCACTTCCAAAAAGTGCAGGCAGGTTAATTGAAGAACTAGCTAAGCTACCTGGAGTTGGGAAAAAGACTGCACAAAGGCTTACTTTTCATATTTTAAAAGCTGATATTAATGTTGTAAAAGATCTTTCTGATTGTCTTAAAGAAGTAAAATATAATGTTAAATCATGTTCTGAATGTGGAGGAATCACTGAAGAAAAAACCTGCGCCATATGTATTGATGAAAATAGAGATAATAGACAATTATGCATTGTAGAAGAGTCGCATGATATTTTTGCTTTTGAAAGAACTAACATATATAAGGGTATTTATCATGTGCTGGGTGGTGCTCTATCTCCAATTGATGGAATAGGACCAGATGAATTAAGCATAAGTAAGCTCTTGAACCGCATAACTGATGATATGGAAATTATTATAGCCACCAATCCAACAATCGAAGGAGAAACTACAGCATTGTATTTATCAAAAAAACTTTCAACTTACAATGTTAAGATTACGAGATTAGCGAGAGGTATACCTGTGGGTGGTGATCTAGAGTATACTGATGAACCCACATTAATTCGTGCTCTAGAAGGGAGGACTATATTTTAACTATACCAAACATTCTTACCGTAGGAAGAATTTTGTTAACACCGGTTTTTATCATTTGTTTATTTTATGATCATCCCTGGTCAAATTTTTGGGCCCTAACAATTTTTATCATTGCTAGTATTACAGACGCTTATGATGGGTATTATGCAAGAAAATATAATATGGTTACGCCTGAGGGAAAGTTTTTAGATCCTTTGGCAGATAAAATTTTAGTACTTTCTGCTTTTATTTCATTTGCAATAATTGGTGTGATTGCATACTGGATGGTTGCAATTATTATTTTTAGGGATTTATTTATTACAGGCTTAAGAATGGCAATGAACCAAAAAGGCCTAGAGTTGGTAACTTCGAAGGTTGCAAAAGCCAAAACTGTAGTTCAATTAGTCATAATAATACTTACTTTAATTTATTTAGGAATAAACAGCTTGACTCTGCCTTGGACATCGGGAGTTTTGAAAATAATTACTAGCTATGAAATAATTTATAACTTTACTTTGATCGCCACTCTTTTTACCGCGTTTACGGGGTTTAATTATTTATACTCAAATAGGGAGGCCATCACTGGGTTTTTGACTAACGAATGAATGCGAAAGTTAAAATTTCAGAAGTAGTAGGTACGGTATTTTACATTGGGAAACTGCCCTTGGCTCCTGGAACATGGGGTAGTGCCTTCGCATTGTTAATTTGGTATCAGGTTTCACCTTCAATTGAAAGTCCGTTATTCTTGTTAATTACTTTGGTCCTATTTTTCATAGGTGTTGTTGTTTCTCAAATATTAATTGACTTTTGGAAAGAAGATGATCCCTCTGTCATTGTAATTGATGAGTGGGTTGGTCAATGGATTGGTCTTTGGTTGGTTCCACATGATATTATTTGGGGATTAGTTGCATTTTTTTGGTTTCGTGTGTTTGATATTTTCAAGCCTGGTCCTGTTCAAAAAATGGATGATATAAAATCAGGAATAGGTGTCATGATGGACGATGCTATAGCTGGGATACTAGCGTTATTTATGACTCAAAGTCTTTATTACTTCTGGACATCATGAAGGTAAAATTAATATCAATTGGTGACGAAGTTTTATCTGGTGATACTTTAAATACAAATGTATCATGGATAGGGAAGCACCTTACTCCCATTGGTTGCCAAATACTAGAACAATTAACAATTCCTGATAAGGATGATGCCATAAAAACAGCTTTGGAATTATCTTTTGGGATGAAATTTGATCTAGTTATAACGACAGGAGGCTTAGGCCCTACCTCAGATGACATTACAAGAGATGCTGTTTTTGATTTCATTGGCACTGATTATTTGTTTGACAATGAATATTGGAAATTGTTAAAGCAGCGATACGGAAAAGTTGGAATTGCAGTTTCCGAATCAAATAGGTCACAAGCAATAGTACCAACACAGGGTCAAGTAATACCGAACTTAGTTGGCTCTGCAAGAGGTTTCCAATTTGAAGTTGATTCTACAACATTAATTTTATTACCTGGGGTTCCTAAAGAAATGAAATCTATGATTAAAGAGTCTATTATACCTTTCATTAATTCAAAAGGGCTTCCTAAACCTAATATAGAGCTTCTTAGGACAACTGGTATACCTGAGTCATCTTTAGTGGAAAAAATTAATCCAGCGATTGAAAAAGACCACCAGTGTTCAATAGGTTATTACCCATCTGCATTTGGTGTTGATCTAAGGATTAAAGGGGAAAATCCTTCCAAGGTAAAAGATTTATTTTCTGATATATCTAGTATATTAGAGGAGCATGTTTATGCTTATAAGAAAAAGAACATTGAAGAAATAGTGGTCTCAATGGCGATAAAAAAAAGATGCACAATTGCGATTTCAGAATCATGCACGGGTGGCTTAGTCGGAAGTCGTATTACAAATGTGCCAGGTAGTTCTAGAGTTTTCATGGGTGGGGTTATCGCATACAGCAATCATATTAAAACCAAATTATTGGATGTTAAAATAGATACTTTAGAGACTAGAGGATCTGTTAGCAATGAAACGGCAAAAGAAATGGCAGTTATGACTCTTGAAAAATTTAAAGTCAACTATGCAGTCTCGATAACTGGAATAGCTGGTCCCGATGGCGGGTCAAAAAAAAAACCAGTTGGATTAGTGTATATAGGGATTGCTAATAAGGAGGATGTCTATGTGAAAAAATATCAGTTTAGAGGAGATCGAGATTCAATTAAACTTCGCACCAGTCAGGCTGCCTTAAATATGATCAGAATAGCATTAAATAATGAGTGAAAAACTATTACGAACGTTTTTGTCTATTCCTATACCTAATGAAGTGAGGTCGGTGAAAAACATGTTCTTTTTATCTCTTAAAAATGATAAAAGTAAGATTAGATGGGTTAGGAATATGCAACTACATCTCACCCTAAAATTTCTAGGGCACACACCCGAAGATGAAATAAAAAAAATTATTGAGAAAATAAGGCCAATTACAGAAATTACTCGACCATTTTCTCTTTCAGTTAGCGGAACTGGATGTTTCCCTAACCCTAATCGCCCGCGAACTCTCTGGCTAGGTGTTGCAGGTGATATAGGTCCATTAATCAATCTAGTAAATGAGATTCGAAATAGTCTTGATTCCATTGGCTTCCCCTCCGAAAATAATGATTATGTTCCGCATATTACCATGGCAAGAATTCAATATCCTCAAAAGCACACACCTAACGTCAAGTTATTTCTTCATTCATCATATGACGCGATTGATTTCCCAGCAGATCGTGTGCAATTTTTCAGTAGTGAATTGTTGCCTGATGGAGCTGTTTACACATTATTAAACTCATTTCCTTTGGGAGAAACATTATAAGGAGCAAATTATATGGCCACTGATAATAAAAAAGCTAAAGCATTAGACTTAGCAATAACACAGATTGATCGACAGTTTGGTAAAGGATCAATCATGCGACTTGGAGATAATAAATTTTCACAAATGGAGAATGTCATTTCTACCGGATGTCTTTCTCTCGATGTAGCGCTGGGCGTTGGAGGTGTTCCCAAAGGAAGAATAGTAGAGGTTTATGGTCCTGAGTCATCCGGAAAAACCACACTTGCTCTTCATATTGTAGCTGAGGCGCAAAAGGTAGGCAGTTATGCCGCCTTCATTGATGCTGAACATGCAGTAGATCCAGAGTATGCCAAAAATCTTGGGGTAGATACTAAAGAGCTACTTATTTCTCAGCCAGATAATGGTGAAGAAGCTCTTGAAATATGTGAGACCTTAGTCCGAAGTGGTGCGCTTGATGTTATTGTAGTGGATTCTGTTGCTGCACTAGTACCACGCGCAGAGTTAGAAGGAGATATGGGAGACGCTCATGTTGGTTTGCAAGCTCGTTTAATGTCTCAGGCGCTTAGAAAACTTACAGGTACGGTAAGTAGATCAAATACGATTGTTATTTTCGTCAATCAAATTAGGGAAAAAATTGGTGTAATGTTTGGAAATCCAGAAACAACCCCCGGTGGAAGGGCGCTCAAATTTTATTCATCGATCCGATTGGAGATAAGAAGAATAACTACACTAAAAGATGGTGGGGATAGTGTCGGGAATCGTGTCCGTATAAAAATTGTAAAAAATAAAGTTGCTCCTCCGTTCAAACAAACTGAAGTTGATCTCATGTATGGTCAGGGAATATCTTATGAAGGCGATGTGCTCGATCTTGCGGTAAGTGGAAATATTGTAGAAAAAACAGGCGCTTGGTTTTCTTATGGAGATATGAAAATTGGGCAGGGGCGTGAAAATTCTAAACAGTTTTTAAAAGACAATCAAGATATCAGGATGGAGATTATAGATAAAGTTAAATCATTTATGGGCCTTAATGAGGAAGTTGCATAAAAATATTTACAAAATTATTTCAATTAACGTAAATAAAAAGAAAAGAGGGTCAGTTATTCTAAACCTAGGCGATGGATCTAGTTTTACCATTTCAAATGATATCTGCTATTCAAATAAACTTTTTAGTGGAAAAAAAGTTTCTAAAATAGACTTAGCAAACATACTCGATGAGGATGAGGTATATAGAATAAAACAAACAGCTCTTCGTCTAATTAGCTATCGAAAAAGAAGTAAAAAAGAACTAAAAGATAGGCTTAAGGTTCAAAAATATTCTATGCCAAATATTGCGATTGTAATAAAAGAGCTTGAGCAGAAGCGATATTTAGATGATAAGAAATTTTCAGAAACTTTTATTTTAAGTAGAATTAAAAATAAAAAACTAGGTCCCATAGCACTGATTAATGATTTAAAGACACATGGTATTTCTTTTGAGGATGTAGAAAAATTTATGGATAAGGCCTACAAACAATATCCTGCGAAGAAATTAATCCTTGAAATCGTAAGCAAAAGAACAAGATCCACAAAAAGATTAACAACAGAAGATCGGAGAAGGTTAATAAATCACTTGAAGCAGAAGGGGTTTTATTGGTCTGATATTCAAGAAGTATCTTCAGGGTTGGGTTGGTTGTAAGAAAAATAATAAATTATTGGATTAATTACCTGTTTATTGTTTTGAAAATTGTTATATATTCACCCTCTGCAATTACTACAAAACACTAAGTTTTTCGCCACATCTTTGTTAGTTTCAGGTTATACAAATGCAATAATATTAGGTTTTAATACCATTAGGGTTAAGTATGAAATCAACCATATCTCAGAAAAAAATGGGGCAGACTTCACAATGTCCTCGGCACAAGGTGAATGTCTACCCCTTCCACATACCAAAGGTACCAAACCAGCACCTTCAGTTGTTAAAGTATTGGTTTAATTGAATAAAGTCAAGAAAAAAATTAATTGAATATTATTTTGAAAAGTTTGAAAAAAAATGGATTCAATACTAATTTTTAAATCAATTACCGAAAAGTCCGTCAAAATCAGGCAAGAAATCACGCTCCCTATCTAACTCAATTTCGAATACTCTTTTTCCAAGATTTGCCAGAAAAGGAATGCCTAAGCTTTCGTATTCATACTGATCATCGTTGATTACTTTGTTTTCATTTGTATAGATGACAGCGGAAAGAAAAAATTCTATATTTTCAGATGTATCGATGATGTATGCATTATCCAAAGCAAAACCGAAGGCTAAACCTGACTTGCTGAAAATTTTTATATTTTCAGGAATCTTATCTTCAGTATCTCCATAAATGAAAAACTTGGTAAAGCCATCGTAGAAAGATTTATAGTCTAGATACTTAGGGTTTTGGCTTTCCTTGGGCAAAACTGACATTTCTCTGTAAAGTAAATGATAATCTTCCTCCGTCAAAATTAATGAATCATTATCTTTAAAATTCTCAGGAAACATCAACCTAATTAGAAACTGATGCTGATCTTGAAGGCTCATGAAGTTTTTTGTAGAAAAGTCCATAGGCTCATTTTTTATAACTCCATTTTCAAAGCGCGAGTTACCAATCTGATAATTTTTAAAGGGTATTTCAAAATTTAGATCAGAAATCGTAGTTTTTTGGTTTTCAATTACTTTACCGTTTTTATAAAAATAAATTGGATTTGTATAGGCATTAAGGTCGTCTGAAAGAGTGTGTTGTAGCCGATGCCTTATGATTGCATTTTTATATCCCAGACTCCATAATCGTTTATTTATGTAATCTCTCCCAAGATATTCAAACAAATAATTGTAAGCATCATTATCAGATACTACAAAAATTTTGTGAATGAGTTCAGAGATCCTGTATTTATCCTCCAAGTCGCTATTTTTAGTGTAAATCTTTTTTAACTCTTCCTTTTGGTTACTGATAATAAATTGAGTGTTAGCTGCGATATTCTTATTTTTCCTTGCTTTTTCTAGTGCCAGAACAGCGGTGGGGAGTTTGATCGTGCTAGCGGGGTAGAAGTATTCATTAGGCGTATTTCGGAATGAGTAAGTTGAAAAGTTAGGTTTATTGTTTTCATCTCGATCAACTTGAGTGTATAGTATCTGCAAACGAAAATTTTCTGGATTTTTAACTATCTTCTCAAACTTAGATGGAAGGTTTAATAAAATATATTCCAGCAATTTAGAATTTTTGTCACTTGAATCAAGTCGATTTGCCATTGCAAAAATTAAAACAAGAAAGACAGATAAGATTCTTTTATTGTATTTTTCTCGCCTATTAAACATTTTAACTTCAGATAAGATAAAGCTTAATTTTTTTAATCTTATACTTAAAATTAAATTATTAAAAATTAATTCATCCACAATGATAAAGGATATTCAAATGAAGTATTTTTATAAAATATTGAAAATTTTACTATTTTCCACGATAGGATTAACCCAGGCTGAGAGTCAAAACAACTATTCTCTTAGTTTTGATGGAGTGGATGATTATGTAACAGTTTACAATCCACATAATTTAAATGTTGGAGAAAATGATTTTACCATTAAGGTTATTTTTAAAGTTGATCCAAATGCTCTAGAATCAGGAAAAACTCATCAACTTATATCAAAGCGAGGCACTAGCTATGGTAAAGGGTATGAAATAGTAATTGGAAATAGTGGTATGTTGCAGGCAACAATCTATGATGATAATAGTGAAACTCCATTTTATGCTACTTCTAATTTGGGAGGAGGTACCGAGGTAGCAGATGGTAATTGGCATACTGTCCATGCAGTTTTTGATCGAGATGGGTATGGTAAATTATTTTTGGATGGAATACCAGGTCCAAACACAGAGCTTGCTCAGAATTTGAATATTGACAATGATTATGCCTTTAATATTGGCCATCACTCAGCATTGCTTCAAGGTAGAGCATTTAAAGGCAATATTGAAGAAGTTTCACTATGGAGCTATGCATTGTCTGAATCTCAAATATCGGATTCAATGAATGAAAATCCGACTACAGGCGATATGGGTTTAATTGCACATTGGAATTTCAGTGAGGGTGAAGGCTCAACATTAACTGACCTGAGTGGTAATGGTAATCATGGCACAATAATTGGGGCAACATGGAGTACAGATTATCCATCCATATCCGAAGGATGTACAGATCCCTACGCAAATAATTATAATTCAACCGCTACAGAGGATGATGGAAGTTGCGCTGGTTATCCATCAAGCGGCGCTTATTCCTTAGATTTTGATGGGGTAGATGATTACACCAGTCTGAGCTGGTCTAACCAGCTTTCCACTTATACAGTTTCTATGTGGGTTATTTCCAATGAGGTAGAACAGAGTACTTTTAATGCCTTTTTTAGTACCCACTACCCTAACAGTTCGGGTTTTCAATTTGATAGCGATGGTGGTAATGGTCTCAGAATGTTAGCTCCTGATTTTGAATTAAATTTCACTGAAACGATACCTACTTATTGGTCACATGTAGCGATTGTAGCACAGACAGATGGATCGGATAAAAAAACAACTCTGTATTTTAATGGGGACTCAGTTACATCCATTGACAAAGTAGAAAGTGGATGGAACAAAATAGATCTTGGTCGTAATAGAAATCAAA
>MDTB01236267.1_pt1 | contig 24055 bp, 22 predicted proteins | sample 811161 | NCBI WGS metagenome assembly MDTB01 (sample SAMN05326650, study PRJNA326480) | marine metagenome | isolation source: seawater | place: Mediterranean Sea | collected 2009
AACGGAAAAACAAAGCAAGGAAGATGTAGTAAATCAAATGACTAATATCAAAAATGAATTAGATATTGAAAAAAGAGATCACTTAGAATCAAGGAAAAATTTAAGTAAAGAAATTCAGGTTTTTAGAGATCAGTCAAAAAATAATTATGATAAATATATCTTGAATAAATCTAAAGTTGATGAATTAATTGTTAAGAATGAGAAATATAGCGATGAATTAGCAATAGAAAGACAAAGCAAGGAAGATGTAGTAAATCAAATGACAAATATCAAAAATGAATTAGAAAGCGAAAGAAAAAGTCATGAAGCGGTAAAAATTCAATTATCTAATAAACAAAACTTATTAGTAGAAATAAATAATGACATAAATAAAATCCTAACTACTCTAGATTAGAGTTGCTACTTAACTTTTTGATTGACAATTAATTGAGATATTTATGATAAGATCAAAAAGTTTAAATAATATCTATGCAATAATATTAGTACCACCTCAAGGCGATCATCATTCTTATTTCGTAATTTGGATTAGAAGTATAATAATTTATTTAAGAGATTATCAACCCCTTCAAAAAATTTTTATTGGAATAATAAATAATGATAATAAAGCTCTAATAGAAAAATATAAATTTATAAAAGATATGGGATTAGATTTCATAAATTTAAGTGATCTTGAGAAATCGAAAATGTTAACATTTAATATTATTTATCATGTAAATGATTATCAAAGTTGGATTTACTTTAGTAAGTTTAAACATAGGGATATTTCATTTTATACTGATGGGTGCTCTCCTTATTTAGATGAAAACCATCTTTATAGATTAGTTAAATACTTTAAATTTTCAGGAATTAATAATTTAAATTATTATATTTTCCCAGCAGCAAATTTGTATTATTTTTGGTGGTTAAGTTGCATTGTTAAAAAAAATTATTGTTTAAATTATATTGATGAACATTATTTATATAGTTCTACTTATTTATTTTTTCAAGAATATAAGTTTTCAATCAAAGATGAAAGTGATCTTAAAAATTCTTATGTAATTACTCTTCTTCTAAGACCAAATAGCAATCTAATTAAAATAGTTAATGATTTAGTTGAGGAAAGGATTAATTCACTTAATATTAAAAATAAGAATATAACATTACTAATAGTGCCTGATTCCAGAATTGAAAATATCAATTTTAAGGATTTATGTTGTATTAAAAATGTTAATATTCTGCCCTTGAATAATATTTTAAATTTTGAGGCTGGCACACCCTTTGAATATATTTATAGTTTTTTTAATAAGTCAAACATAAAAATTAATGAAATTATATGTCTTGATGGGAAATTTGCTTTTAATTATGTTTCTATGCCGAAGCTTTTTAAGTCAACTAGGCTAATCTTTGGTATCCCAAATATTGATAATTATATTGATGATGCGAAAGCTAAGAAAAGTATTTTAAAAATGATCAATAATCTTAAGTTTAGAATCGCATCAATTGAGAATCTAAGATTTATAAAAATATCAAATTTTTTAATAATGATTGAGAATATTCTATAGAGAAAAAACTATTTCATATATCTATAAGACTTTTCTTCTATTAAGTTTGATCCTAAAGCGATATTAATCTTCTTTTTTAAGACGGACCTTTGATCATTTGTTATGTAAACGCTTCTAGCAAGGGTCACGAATTCATCTTTAAAATCTTTTTCGTCTTCTTTAATTCTTATTTGATCTTCAATCTTCCATAGCTTCTTATTGATTTCTCTTAATTCATTTATGAGTTCTTTAACTTCCTTATTTAATTCTATATGGGAGAGCATACTTTGAATATACTTAAGTTCATAATTCACATTGAGTAATTTTTTTGAATCATTTATTTCCTCTTTTTTAATTTCTAAGATTGTTAATTTATCAAAAACCTCTCCTAATGAACAATTTAATGAGATTTCCATAAGAAAATTAAATATTCATAGTATAATTAAAATTTATCACAAAAGTAAACCATTTTCAGTTTTAAATACTTGCCAGTTTTTTGAGAACCATAAACCTTGTTCAAGGTATCCAATGATTTTATTGTGAACCAGAGTTTCGTTAAATAAATGTGGTTTACAATAAAGATGTATACATTTACTTATGGCCTTAGTGCATATTGAATCTGCAAAGTTGGCGATACTTCCTTCGTAAAGATGTAGATGAGAGGCCTGTTCTAAAACAATTCTTAAATCTAGTAAATTATGAGGCCTATTAATTTTATTCTTCTTCAACCAATTAAAATCTAAATTTATTATTGGTAAGTTTTTTGGATTATTAATTAATTGCCTATTGATTAATTTCATTTCCCTGTCACAGTTATCTTTACTTCTTTCATGAATGATGATGTAGTCCCTTCCAAACTTTCTGATTATATCTTCATAGATAAGAAATTCTTTTTCTTGATTTCTTTTATAATCTAAAGTTCTCCATGTATAGTGATTTACAACATCTTCGAAGCAAAGACTTATTTTTTTTATAGATTTTTTTGGAGTTTCGAGAATTGTTATGTTACTAATATCAGAGTAAAGGGTTTTATTAAATTCAAATAGATTTTTAGAGTAATGATAGTATTTAATTGTTGGATTTAATAAGCATATATTTTTTATATAACTTGAAAAAAGAATAGCATCGCCTATCCCAAAACCATGTTCGAATTGCAAACTAGATTTGCTTTCTTTACTATTATGATATTGGTTAAAATCTGCAATTGTTTCATCGTAAGAGAAAAAATATTGCATACACCCTAGTTTGATTTAATGTATTATATTATATGACTTAAATCAAAATATGGAAATAGTTCAAAAGTCTTCTCTAAAAAAATCGGATGATTTTTATCCATATGTTATGTCAAGGAGTTTTCTTAATGAATTGTTTTATAAAAATTTAAAAAAAGAATCTATTAGCTTATTTAAAGACCAAAATTATTTTCAAAGTAATGGAGGACAACAACATAGAAATAACATTACTTTGAGTCAAAATAATGAAAACTATAAATATGCTAAGGATAGGAATAGTTACCTTTACCAGTTATATTCTTACCTTGATTCAAAAAAATTTAGATCATACCTTTTTGAAATTTTTGGAGATTATCTTTTGAAGAACGGCTACCTTGGCTCTCGTATAAAAGGTTTTTTTGAGAGTAAGTTAGATCTGGAGATATGTCAGGCATCGGCTAATTATGAAAACCCATTTCATGTTGATACCAGAAAAAGAGTTATTCATGGGTTACTTTATTTTGGTAAGGAAGACTTAATTGGTGGTGAATTAATCTTAGCCAAACACAAGGAACAGGAATTAATTAGTTATCCCCAGATTCCTGTTTTAGAAGATATAACTAAAGTAAGGTCTATAGACCCAGAAGACAATACAGGATTATTTATTCTTTCTACACCTAACTCCTACCATAAAGGACAATGTGGAAAAGGTATTAGAAGATTTTGTTATTGGGGATATAATTATGAAATCAAAGAAAAATGTTGGATATTTAATAAATCATGGGATAAACCTATGAAATTTAACCAAGAAACCTTAAATTATCAAAAGAATCTGAAGGAACTTAAAAAAAAGGAGATAGAAGATTTAAAAAAAGTTAAACATATCGAAATAGATAAAGAAAAAAATCAAGATATGAAAGAAAGTAAAAACATAGGTAGATATCAATATATAAATATTGATGATATTAAAATTAGGGACACAATTATTGAAGAGTTAGAATTAAAAATAAAAAAATTAAATAGAGAATCAAAAGCTATTAAAAAAGAGTTTGGTAAAAAATTAAAATGAAGTGCTGTATAACCTATTTATTTAAAAGAGAACTCATTGCTAACTCCTTCCAATCAGAAAAATCACATCCATATTTCATTAAAGATACTGTACACAATTTATTTTTAAGTTTAAATTTACTTAAGTCTAATTGCCCTTGGTCAATTAATTATCCTATTCATATTTTTTATGACAAAATTGGCCTCTCAGAAATAGAAAAAGAATTAATTTTAGAGGAATTTAGTAACGTTAAATTTCATATTTTCCCATCAATAATTAATTCATCTATTTCTTTAGAAATAGTACATGATGAAATGAACAAGATGAAAAAAAAAGGCTTAGCGCAGAGAGATATTGGATACAGAAGAATGTGTAATTGGTATGCATATGATTTATGGAGGCATCCAGAAATAAAGACATATGATTATGTTATGAGACTCGATACAGATTCACTTATTTTAAGTGAATTATCAACAGACCTATTTAAAGAAATACAAAAAGCAAATATTGATTATATTTACAGGATTGCCCAAGAAGCTGATTATTTTACTAATGAATTCTTTAAATTTATTAATAGTAAGATTATTATTCCAAAAAAACTTAATGTTGATCTTCTGAAATTTAATATTTCTTCCTTATCTTCTTTAAATAAAGTTTTGAAAGGTTTCAACAAATTAGATGACAAGAAAAATTTTCCTTATGTTTTTAATAATTTTTTTGTTGCTAAGGCAAGTTTGTTTAGAGAGGGTAGATCATTTGAATATTTAAAAACTATTATTAATTCTGGGAATATCTTTTATAAGAGATGGGGAGATGCAAATATTCATTCCGTTATTTTGGCTTTAATAAATGCAAAGGTAGAAAATTGTTCCAATATATCAAATTTTGTTTATGGGAAATGGGGAATGAAATGGGCTTTGCATACAGAAAGAAGAAAAGATGCTAGGAAAATTAATTATGAAGAATTTGAAGCCAATGTATCCTCAAGCTGCATTAAGAAATTTGAGGAAGAAAAATCTAAGAAAATAAAAAAAATAATTTTTACAATTAAAAATTCAATGGATATTAAATCACATCAAAATAGTACAATCTCCAAAAATATTTCTTTAAGAACAAAAGAGAGAATTGATTTAGCTAACAATTATTATGAGCAAATAAAACTTAGAAATGCAATTAATTTTCTAAAAGGTAAATTTTATGGTTCCGAGGCAGTCATTTTATCATGTGGCCCTAGTCTAAAAAATGATTATTCAGATGATGATATAGCCCAATTTTGCAAAGGAAAACTTGTTATTGCAGTAAAGGAGGCATTATTTGAAGCTAATTTCGCAGATTTATGGTTTCTTAATGATTCAAGATGGAGAAAGTATGACTTGAATTTTGAAAATGTATTAACTATTTATACTCATGGCATTCATAATACTGCTCTTAAAGCAAAAGACTCAAAAATAATTTATGATATTTGTATTCCTGAAGAATTTGACAATAAAAAGATTTCTTTAAACGAACAGCTTATACATTTAAAAAATTTCTCTAAATATAATTTTTCAAATCAAATAGAAAGACCTTGGGGGCCAGGAATCTTATATGAAACTGTTTTCTTTATGTTATTACATATGAAAATTTCAAATGTTTATACCCTTGGCTGGGATTTATCTCTCTCTGGAAATCTGAATCATTATTTTGACAAATATAAAGAAGAAAATTATAAAGAATCCATAAACAATTATTTTAGAGATTTAAAGTCATTTAAATCAGGCTGGGACGAAGAAATGAAGAATGTAATAAAAGCTACTGAATCAATTTATTCTTATTTCAATTCTATGGGATTAAAAATTTATTGTTTAAGTAAGCAATCATATATATCAGAAGTAATTCCTAGAGTATTTATTTAGTATTATGGAGATTATTAATTCAGAAAAAAATTTATTTAAAAACTGGACAGATTCTATTTACGCCTTAATAAAAGATGAAAAAAGAATGCTATCTTCAGAAATTTTATTTTTAACTTGTTCCGGCTTTGATATTGTAAATAACACTAATTCAAGCTTAAGTTCTCAGGAAACGTTAGAGAAAATTTTTCATTATTCTAAGAAATATAGAATTACCGATTTAGTTTTTGAATCATCTCTTTATCTGATATCTTCATTAAAAATTTTAAAAGAAATATACATTAGCTCTTTGCTAGAAAGCGCAATCTTACTAAAAAAAAAATTATCAGATTATGTGATTTATATAGTAATTTCCAATAGAAAATTTTTTAATTTAAGTATTTCTTATAAGTTAATTGATTACTATATTGAATTTGACTTGTTTCAAGAATATAAAGAATTAATAATTAGTTTAAGGTTAGAAAATCCAAAACTTATTGGCCCACTCTCAAGACCTTATTCAGATTCATACAATTATTTTGAACTAGATCACTCACTTTCCACTTTGTATTTTTCTTCAAATAATAAGGAAGAATTTAGTAGAATCAAAAACTCTTATAATATAAAGAATTCTTTTCAAAAAGCAGTAGAAAATGAATATATAAGACAAACGGATCTAAAAAATATTTTTAATACAATTTATGAGGAAAAGTTTTGGGGAGAAAATCCAGAAAGTAAAGATTTACTTTACTCTGGAAAAGGTACTTATTCAGAAGTCGCAAACAAAGTATTTTTTGAAACAATTAAAGATTTTAAAGAGAAGTATAAGATTAAAGAAATCTTAGATTATGGATGCGGTGATTTTCATATTGGTAAAACCTTAATTAAAATTTTCAAAAAATATATTGGTGTCGATATATCAGATAAGATAATTAAATATAATAAACTTAAAAATAGATATGATAATGTAATCTTTCTTACTTTAGATGAATACTTAACTAATAATAAATTCAGTTCAGAACTTATATTATTTAGGCAAGTTTTGCAACATTTACCAAATTTTTATATAAAAAATTTACTTAAGTGGGTATCTAATAAATTTCGTTATTGTATAACTTTAGAAACACTTCCAAAAAATAGTTTGAATTCAAATTCAGAGGGCAAATCATTTATTAATTCTAGATATATAACTAATTCAGTTATTAGGATAAACAAAGAACCATTTAATATTAATGCTTCAGTGCTTGAAAAATATATTCCTTTTGACAAAAATGAGAATGTTTACTATGAAATAACATATTATTCTTTTGATTCTAAGTAATGAACAATTTTGAATATCAATTAGCAATGTTAATATTTTTAATTGATCAATCAGCAAATGATCTTGATACTCTTTTGAAATTATTAGAACTTGATCAAAAAGCAAATTCTCATCAAGTTGAAGTAAATCATAAAATTAGAACCCAATTATTGCAACTGAAAAGTAAAATAAATGAAAATAAATAATTTTTAAATTAAGTAAATTTCTTAATTAATAAATTCATTTAATTTTTAATTAAGAAAAATGAGATAAGATAAAATTAGAAAATTTTTTTAGTATTATAATAATTTATTTTTAATATTAAAAACAAGTTTGATTTCAAAGCTCTATGGATATTACTAGCAAATTGAGAGGTATCTGGATTACACCCATGGGTTTAGGGAGTACAAGAACAGGAAATGTAAGGTACACCAAACAGCTTTGGAATCATATTAGGAAAAGTCATTCATTAGATTTAGTTTATTACCAGTATAAAAATACCATTGATAGAGATGTTGCTGATTTAAAATTATTATTTAAAAATGTCTATCCAATAGTACAACCATCTATTCATTTTAAAGTTAGAGCAGGGGAAGATTACTTATGGTCAATAAATGATTTCGTTAGTCAAGAATTGCTTGAATGGTGTTCTAAGAATATAACTCCTAATAGATATGATTTTGTTGTATGCGATTATGTTTATATGACACCTGCTTTGGATGCCATAAATGATTCAGTCGTAAAAATACTTAATTCGCATGATCAAATGGGCGACAAACATATAAAAATGAAATATAGTAATGAATTAATTAAAAAAACTTTTTCCATTACTAAAGCTGAAGAGCTTTCTGCAATTGAAAAATGCGATATTGTGATGTGTATAACTGATGAAGAAAAAAGTTATTTTGATTCTTTTCTATTTGATTCATTATTTGGAAACTTTATAAACACTGAAACGATATTAATTCAACATCTTCCAAATAATATACGTGATATTAAAAAAAATACTACTGAAAGAAAAAATATAATTAATCTTGGATTTATGGGTTCGTCGAATATTGTAAACGTGGAAGGATTGAATAAATTTTTAAATTATTTTCAAGATCTAAAATCTAAAAATATAAATTTAATATTAGCAGGAAAAATATGTGAAACAGTAACTAATGTTTCTCCGAATGTAATTTTGATGGGAGAAGTAACTGATGAGAAGGATTTTTATGGAAAAATTGATATTATTGTCAATCCTATGCCAAAAGGAACTTCGGGCTTAAAAATTAAAACTATAGATGCTTTTGCTTATTCTTTGCCCATTATCGGTACTAAAGATGCTTTTTTAGGGATAGATACTTCTAGTAAGTGGCATAGTTTTGATGATATTAAATCTTTATCTAATAACTTAGTTAGAATATTTGATTCAGAACATATTATTAGTGAAATCGACGTTGACACAAAGTATGCTGCACATAAATATTGGAGAAAAGTTGAATCCCAGCTCGATTTTTTATTTACAAAGATACGAAATTTTAAATCAAATCCTAAAAATAAAAGCCAAATTTGGATTCAAAATAATAGGCATAATTATGATTTAAAGATAGCAAGACTAAATGAAAGATATTCAAGGAAAATTCAAAATTTACCCAAGGAAAACAAAAAATATCAAGATCAATCAAGAGCCAATTATCACAAATATCTAAAATCTGAATCCAGACTAAAAGAAATAACTTTAGAGAATGACTTTTTTAACAAGGAAAATGAGAGATTTAAAGAACAATCAAAAATAAATTATGATAAATATCTAAAATCTGAATCCAGACTAAAAGAAATAACTTTAGAGAATGACTTTTTAAACAAGGAAAATAAGAGATTCAAAGAACAATCAAAAATAAATTATCATAAATATTTAGAGTCTGAATCTAAAAATAAAGAATTAATTAAGGAGAATAAAAATTTTTTTAATCAACTAAAAAAAGAAATTAGTTTGTTAAAGGATGATATTAACCTTAGGTTGAATTCGCATCAAACTAAATTAGGTATCAACGATTTTTCTATAGAATCTTTCAAAAAAAAAATCGGTTTAGCAATAGATAGTAATGATAATAATCTAATTAATTTTATTCCTATAATTAAATCAAGATATCTGCGAGAATATTCACATGTAAAACTTTATCTGTCTAGTATTCCAAATTACAAAAGTAGATTTTTCTCTTGTAATGATAATATAGAATTATTAACAAATTTCTCTAGTAATCTTAAAATACATAAAATTACTATTCCTGAAATAGTAAATCATTCTAGTTGGAGACAAACAGATTACCTAAGAAATGAGATTAATGAGTTAGATGCTTTTAATAGATTCAAGAAAAGATTTGGTAAAGACTATATTTTAATAAATCATGACAACTCTTACATTAATCAATTATCAAAAAATTTATTAAATATTAATCTTAATCAAATTGATAGTCTTTTAAAAATTGTAGTTTTAGATAAGAAAAATCTTTATCAAAATGGTTTAGGAGATATAAAATTTATTGATCTAAGAAAAATAATTGAAAATGCAAAATATTTACACTTTTCTAATAGTTTTTTTAGTGATTTTGCTGATATGTGTGATCTTAGTTCTCACTATCAAATTCCAACATTACATTTATACCAAAATTCAGAAAACAATAAAAATGATTTAAATACAAAAATCATAAAAGGGTTTATAAAAAATAAACAATGGTTTAAATCAAAATGGAAAATATATTTTGATAGGAATGGGAATGAGTTTAGTATTTAATTAGACTCAGCAATAATGTTAGTTATCTTGAAAAGTTTTTGTTCTTCATTATTGTATTTTATTGTTGATACTTTAAATCTTTTATCCTTTTTAAAAGGAATTATTTGAGATTCAGCCTGTTCTTTTATGTAATTAATAGTGGAGGGGCTTGAATTTTTAATATTGTTGAGACTATTGTTAGATCCAATGTAAATATTGCAATTAAATTTTTCTAATATGTTATCCGGCAATTTTGAAATAAACCAGCAGAAACTACCATCAAATACATATATTTTTTTGAAATTTAAAATTAAAGAGGGGTAATTATATAAAATTATTTCTAATCCAAAACTTTTATCATAAAACTCAAAGTTTTTCACGTATTTTTCAACTACTTCATCAAAGTAGGATAAATTGTATAGCTCACTTAATTTTAAGATAACTTGGTCTTGGATTTTTTTTGATAACCTAGATTCTTTTTTTAGATAAATTTTTTTCTCTTTAGAGGGTTCTTCAATATTTTTAATTTGCTCTAATATGATTTTTATAGATTGCTCATCACTCTCAAATTTATAACCAAACATTCCCCAATACCTTAATACAATAAGAATGGAATCCCTATCAATAATATTTTTCTCATTACTATCTTTATGTTTCGGAAAAAAGAGATTACATGCTTTTAAATGAAATTTAGGATCTATTAGATTGTGATTAATCGATTTAAAAAACTTAAAAAAGTTACTTGATTTTAAAATCTTATTTTTTTTTAACAAATATTCAAGATTCTCTTGGTCATCAATTTGAGTAAATGCAAAAGTTGAGAGTTGATTAAATTGAAAACTATTATGTGTAACAAATAAGTCTAGATTTTGAAAATTAATTATTGGTTTAGATGCATCAGAATAGATATTTATATTTTGGAATAGACTTACTATTGATAATAAATGCTTTTGAATAAATATCCTTGAGAATTTATCCCAACCATGGAGATAAAGAAACATATTATCTGATACTATACATTCTGCAGGTGCCAGACTCATAACTTCTCTAATGTTAAGTTCTGAAAACTTTAAAATCTTAATATTTTCTGGGTAACTCAAATTCTTTTGTTTGTCAAAGTCGGCTTCCGGTCCTAGTAAAATAATTATTAAAGGTAATTCAAAAGTTTCATTCAAAAAAGTTGTGAGAGTCAAAATCCATTGAAAAAATAGGTTTCCACCATTCCAATCAACAGCGCAAATTGTATGGAAACTTTTATATTGTTTATTCATTTTTTAACTGCTTTGTGATTATAATAATTAGTATTATTTAAAGGTAAATAATAATATACTATATGACTAAGCTGAATCAATATTTATTGTTTTATATGATTAATAAGCTTGCAATCATAAATGAAATTATTGCATATGTTGTAGTTATTAAAGAAGCATCTGATCAAAATTTGAGAGAAATTAAATTAAGAAATAAAAATATTGAAAATTTAAAAAAATATTCAGAATAAATTATGAAATTAGTAATTTTTTAAATGAGTTAAAAGTAGGTATTCGGTTTTTTGTAGCGTAGTTTTTTAAATCTTTAAATTCTGACCAATGGCTTAGAAAAACAAAATCAATATGGAACTTTGAAGCCGCTATAAAGTCATATTTACTATCTCCAATGTATAAACACTCACTAGTTTCAATTTTATTTGTTTTAATCAGAAATTCAAATATATCAATTTTTGATTTGGGTCCTCCATAAATACCCCCTTCAAAATCTTTAAAGATTTTTCTTTTTTTTAAAATATTTATCAGTTCTTGTTGATCTGAGCCAGTAACAATAAACCACTTTGCATCTGACTTTTTTCTATATTCAGTTATTGAATTGTCTATTTCACAAACTTCTAATTGTTGTTTTACGATTCTTCCATATTTTTCTAGTAACTTATTAATAGAAATATTTTTTTTATCAATTTGATGCTTTACTGAAATTACGTCATAAAAATATTGAAATTTTTCATAACGAGTTATACCCCCTCTTTCTTCATGGAATGCAATAAGCTCATTTGATGCCGCATCGCCGAATTCTGAAACCGCCTTTCCAAAAGCCGAAGTTTTAATTTTATTGCTATTCATAATTACTCCATCACAATCAAATAAAAGATATTTGTATTTACAAATATTCATTTATTTGAGAGGATAACTTTTACTTTTTTTAAATCTTCTTTGGTATCGACAGCAATAGAACCGCCAGAACATTCGAACATTCTTACTTTTCTATTATTTTCTAAAAATCTTAAAATTTCAATGTCCTCTCTATTTTCAAGAAAATCCTTGGATTTAAAACTAGTAAAAAAATTTAGATCTGATTTACTAAATCCGTATATGCAAATTTGTTTTTTACATCCCTGAATTTCATTATCTTCTTCCTTAGAGCAAGGAATAGGACTTCTAGATATATAAATTAAATATTCTTTATTATCCATAACGACTTTAGGAACATTTTTTGAAACAAATTCTTCCCAAGATTGTATAGCTGAATAACCATTTATTACTTCTGAAGGATTTTCTTCTTTTAAAGCAATACATTTTTTTATATCTTTTGGATTAACCAATGGTTCATCGCCTTGGACATTGATAAAGAATTGATAGTCTAGTTTACTAGTTAATTCGCCTATCCTATCTGTACCAGTAAGATGATCAGAACTTGTCATAAGACAATTAAATTTATTCTGTTCAACCACATCTCTAATCCTAGTATCATCAGTTGCAATATAAATATGATTTTTGGATATGGCTTTAGAACATGCCTCTGCTACATGTATTATCATTTCTTTACCCATTATTTTTGCTAATGGTTTACCTTGGAATCTGCTTGATTTGAAACGCGCAGGAATAACAATACAAGAATTCATAATAAATTGCCATAAATACTCTTTGATTCCAAATTATTGTAATTACTTGGAGTAATAGAAAATAATTGTTTTTTATTATATATTTTCTTAAAAGTTGAAAATATTTCTTCATTCTCTAAATTTCTAGAATCACCTTTTGGATAACCATCAAAACCTGCAATCTTAATCTCATTAACTGAACTTCTACTCAATATTGCAAGCCCATAAGCTAATGCAATTGGATAAGGAATTATACAATAATTTTTAAGGCCATTAAATTCAGCTGTGTCTCGACTAATCTTAATACCATAATCATAAACTTTATCAATATTAATTTTTTGTTGAAGTTTCTTAGGAACCATTGAGAATGGGGCTATTATTTTTTGATTCAAAGAATTTAATATTTCATAATCTGCAAGTAAACGCATCGGATGACAAACTATTCTTGCGTTAATAAGAATTGGATCAATAATTTCAGATACATTAGTACAAATTACATATAAATCCTTTGTTTTTATAAGATTTTCAATTTCATCTTTGTGTGTTTTAATGCTGGGCCCATTGCCTATAAATAGTACTTCTTTACCGTTTATGAATTCTTTTGGATCGTCTTTACCTTTTGGTGCATTCTTAAAAAATCCTCTTGCATCAGTAAGTTTATTTGAGTTAAAGTTCTTTTGACTGTCTGTCTTTAAATATTCAATAGCCCCAATTATTTCCTCATTACTATATTTAGAGTCTGAAATCATTTCTTGAATGTAAGAGGGATGGATTTTATATAACCCTGAAAGGAAATAAAATCTATTTGTTCCCCATTTATATTGCTCTTTTAATTTACAAAACCATTTTTCTGAATGATTTATCAATGGAAGTATATTACTTTCTTTCAGTTTACCTTTATTGGTTAAGTAAATAATCAATTCCTCTAAATCGGTATTACCTGGTCCTCTACCCATCCCAAGAATTGTCGCGTCAAGCCACGTACATCCAATATCTATACTTTTTAAAGTGTTATCCAAAGCTTTCCCTAAATTATTATGTGCATGTATACCTATCTCTGCTGAGGTCTCTTCTATGATCAATTTCAATTTATTGTTGTACTCTATTGAATCCATACTTCCAGTACTATCGGCTATGTAAATACTTGAAAAAAAGGTATTTTTTAATGATTTAGTTATTTCAAGGATTGATTTGTGGGTTAAAGAGGCCCCCTGCATTATGTTTAGACAAACTTGGTAACCTTTATCTTTAAGTATCTTTCCTGCCTCTATTGCACTTTTAATATTTTTTTCAGTAGTTGCTAACCTTACAATATCTATTTTTGAGTTAATTTTTTTACCTGGGAAAAGTAAGTTTAGATTTTCATAAACTTCTTCTGTGCTGCCTAACTCTTTGCAATTAACTAGAACAGAAAGTAATAAATTTTCAGGCACTTTCAGCTTCTCCAGAAAGCTATCAGAACTAAATGCAAATGGTCCTTTATATCTATTATTAATATTTGATCTTAATCCTATCTCTACAATATCTATAGAACATAAACTTAAAGCCTTCAAGTGCTCATTGGCTAATTGATTAGAAAAATCCCAGTTATTATAATAACCTCCATCTCTTAATGTGCAATCAAGGATTTTTATAGATTTATTTTTCAATATTTAAGATTGTTTAAATTATTAATTATAGTGTTTTTTTTGATTTATATAAAAAATTTTTTTAATTTGTAAAATTTTTTACTATAAATAAATAAGATATATTGGAGATAAACCAATAAGTTAAAAAAATCTTTGGTTTTTTTTATGTTTTATTTAAGAGAAGTTAGTAATAAGTCATATTTTAAAAAATGAAAAATGCATAATTTAAAATGAGAAATAAAGGGATTATTATTCATTCTAAGAAATTTTTTTTAGGATAAAATTAAATTCTTTTTAATGCTTTTCCAAAACAATATGTAGGTTTTTTGTTTTAGTTTAATTAAAAAAGATTTTTGAATTTTTTGAAAAATTGTCATAATATTATCTTTATTAATTAAAAGAGAATCATTTTTTCTTGTACTAAATAATTTTGATAGAGCGATTAAATTATCATTAGTATTTTAGTTATTAAATTTATTTATAAAGCTAATTAATATTATACTTTGAATACCATATTTTATTATCTAAATACCAATCAATAGTAGCTCTGATAGCCTCATTAAAAGTAAATTTAGAATACCAATTTAATTGTTTATTAATCTTATTTGTTTCAACAGAATATCTAAAATCATGCCCTTTTCTATCTTCTACAAAAGTAATTAGGTTATTATAGGAATTATTTTTTGGATGAACTTTATCAAGATATTTACAAATTATTTGTGCAATTTCTAAATTATTCTTTTCTTCTTTACCTCCAATACAATATTTTTCACCAACTTCCCCATTCATCATAACTTTTATTAAGGCTTCGGCATGATCTTCAACATATAACCAGTTCCGAATATTTTTACCATCACCATAAATGGGAATTTGGGTATTGTTCAAAGCATTTATTATAATTTTGGGTATTAGTTTTTCAGGATATTGCCATGGACCAAAATTATTTGTGCAATTTGTTATTAAGATCGGTAGCCCATATGTATGATGCCATGAATTTACTAAGTGATCGCTAGAGGCTTTACTTGCGGAGTATGGACTTCTTGGATCATATTTCGAATTTTCGTTAAATTTACCCTCTTCTCCTAACGAACCAAAAACTTCATCGGTACTGATGTGATGAAATTTAAAATGGTTTTTTCTTTTAAATGGTAGCTTTTCATAGTGGTCTCGAGCTGCTTCTAATAAATTAAAGGTTCCTAAAATATTACTTTTGATAAATTCACTTGGCCCCTCAATTGATCTATCAACATGACTTTCAGCAGCCAGATGCATAATTAAATCAGGGTCAGCATATTTTACAGCTGAGAAAGTTTTTGAATAGTTAGTTAGATCTACCTTTAATAATTCATGTCTGTTTTCGCTCTTTAAGCCTAAATTTAATAGTGTATTACTAATAGAAGTTAAATCACTTGCATAACCAATTTTATCTAAATTAAAAATATAGAAACTAGTCTCTAATAATAATTTTCTTATAACTGCTCCGCCAATAAAACCAGCTCCACCAGTTACTAGTAATCTAAGCTTTTTATTATTATTAGATGGTTTCATATTTTAAAAATTAAATTTTATTTGTATTTTTATATTCAATTAAAATATTAATTAAATTTTCTCTCCAATGATTTGCTTTTATATTTAAGTATTTACTTGTCTCGCTTGTATTAAGTAATGAAAATTTTGGTCTTTGAGCTGCTGTTGGATATTCATAGGTATTTATTGGATAAACAGAAGCTTTTTTCTTTATAATTCCCAATTCAAGTGCTATCTCTCCAACTGCAACTGCAATATCAAACCAACTTGCAGCTCCAGAGTCGGCCCAATGAAGAATAAAAGGTAATTTATTTTTTTTCTTAAATTCAATTATTTTCCAACAAACTTTACTTAGTTCTTTTGCGCTAGTAGGAGATCCGATTTGGTCAGATACTACTTTTATATACTCTTTCTCAGAGTGTAGCTTAAGCATATTAAGAATGAAGTTTTTACCTCTTGGACTTATAACCCAACTAGTCCTAAGAACAGTTGCATTTTCAATATTCTTGATATTTTTTTCAATAAGTTCTTCTCCTAATGCCTTTGATCGCCCATAATTAGATATTGGATTCTTTTCTTGATGTACATCGTATGGAAAATTCTGTTCTCCATCGAAAACATAATCTGTGCTTAGATGCAATAAATTACCATTTGTTTTGTTTATTATTTCGGTAAAGGCTTTAGGAGCAAGACTATTAATTTTAGAAGAAAGTTCAATTTCCTTTTCCGCTCCATCTACAGAAGTATATGCACCACAATTAATAATCCAATCAGGATTATTTTTTAAAACCATATTTTTGCAAGATGAGTAATCAGATAAATCCAATTGATATCTATTTGGACTAATTATTAGTGCATCTTTAGGTTTAGATTTTAAAATCTCTTTCCCTAATTGACCAGTAGCTCCAGTTAATAAAATTCTCATTAGGAAGATTTAAATAAAAATTGCAGTGTCCTGAATGAAGGGGGCTATTGAATCTTTTTCAGATAATTTTGGTTTGTCAATTAGACAATTTTGTAAAGGCCATTTAATATCTATTTTTGGGTCACTCCATCTTATACACCTCTCATGAACTTTACTGTAAAATCCACTAACTTTATATAAAACCTCTGTTTTGTCTTTCAAAGATAGAAACCCATGCGCAAATCCAATTGGTATCCATAACATTAATTTATTTAAGTGATTCAGATTGATACCTCCCCATTCCATAAAAGTCGGAGAATTCTTTCTAATGTCTACAACAACGTCAAAAATCTCTCCAGAAATACACCTCACTAATTTCCCCTGAGCAAAAGGCTGAATTTGATAATGCAGACCTCTTAGAACTCCAGATTCAGAAATAGAGTGATTATCTTGAAAGAAAATTATCTTTTCTTCAATTTCATTATAGAAAGTTGATTCGTTCCAACTTTCATAAAAACAACCTCTTTGATCATTAAATATCATTGGTTTAAGAATCAATGGACCTTCTATAAGATTTCCTTTATTTGACGTAAGTTTATTTGTTTCCATTTTTAATCTTTATTTTTTTACCAATCTATTTTAATGTTTCTGAGATTAATGATTTTAAATAATTTCCATATCCACTTCGCACAAGATTTTCTGAGAGAATTGATAATTCCTCATTATTAATAAATCCCATCCTCCAAGCTATTTCCTCAGGACACCCAATTTTTAACCCTTGTCTTTTCTCCAAAGATCGAACCAAGGAAGAGGCTTCATGCAAAGAATCTATTGTACCGGTGTCAAGCCAAGTCATACCTCTATTCATTTTTTGTACTACTATTCTCCCTTCATCAATATAAAGTTTGTTTATATCAGTTATTTCTAATTCTCCCCTTTTAGAGGGTTTAATTCTTTCAGCTTTATTTATAACGGTGTTGTCATAAAAATATAATCCAGTAATTGCAAAGTTACTCTTAGGTAATAAAGGTTTTTCTTCTATTCCGCAAATTTTGCCTTTGGGATCAAATTCAATTACTCCATAATTTTCTGGATTCCTTACAGGATAAACAAATATTGAAGCACCGTTAGTTTTAGAGTAATTTCTTTGTAAGATATTAATTAAGTCATGACCATGAAATAAATTATCGCCTAAAATTAATGCTACATTACAGTCTCTTATGAATTCTTTTCCTATTAAGAAAGCTTCAGCTATTCCATTTGGTTTAAATTGAATTTTATATTCAATATTAATACCAAGATGAGATCCATCTCCAAGAAGTTTTGAGAATTTATCTACATCACAGTGATTAGAAATAAGTAATATTTCTTTAATCCCAGCAAGCATTAATGTAGATAATGGATAATAAATCATTGGTTTATCATATATAGGCAATAATTGTTTGCTAACTGCTTTTGTAATTGGGTATAAACGACTTCCAGTGCCTCCAGCTAAAATAATTCCTTTTCGTTGCATAATTATAAAAAATAAATTTTAAAAATCTTAATTATTTATTGTTAATTTTAACAGTATATTAAAAAAGCTAAATCTAAATTATTAATTAATAAAATTTTAGTTGTGAAGATTTAGAACAATAAATATAATTAAAAACTTTATTACTCAATGAATTCTAAAAAAAATTATAAAATTGATTTTATCCCCTTATATTTGATAAAAATCAAAAATTAAGATATTTTTAAATATATAGTTGTAGGAAAATAAATAAAATTATTTAAAAAATTTTTTTATTAAAGATTATGAATTTATTTCTAAAGTTATTTAATAAATTATTTTTTGTTAGTTCAAGGACTATGGATATAGTTTATGAATTTAAGCTTAATAAATCAAATAAATATGTTTGGGGAATGAAAAGTTCAGGCAATCGTTTGAGAAATGAAAAAAGGAAATTGAAAACTTCAAAATTATTTTTTCTTGAAGATGGATTCATTCATTCATTTTGCATAAGAAAGAAAAGAATCCCCTTGAGTATTTGTATTGACAAAAGTGGCATTTATTACAATAGCAAAAGTCAAAGTCAATTATTCAGATTTATAGAGGAAAAACTTTCTCAAAAAGAAAATTTGAGGTCTAAGCAAATAATAAAATTATGGAAAGAATATGGAATTTCAAAATATAATTATCCAAAATTTGTTTCGCCTCCTGAAAACCCCTTCATATTATTAATTGATCAAACTGATGGAGATTTATCAATAAAATATGGTGATGCAAATAAAAAAACATTTCAAGAAATGTTTATGTTTGCTTTGAAAAAATGGCCAAATCATAAAATTATTATAAAAATTCATCCTGATGTACTCACTTCTCAAAAAAGGGGTTGTTTAGATATTGATTTTTGTAGAAAAAAAAATGCGATAATTATATTTGACTATGGACAAGTTAATAAGTTAATAGAAAAATCTAGTGCTATTTGTGTAGTCACAAGTCAAGTTGGATTTGAAGCATTAATTTATGGTAAGGAAGTACATGTTTTTGGAAATCCCTTTTATTCTGGATTTGGGTTAACTATTGATCATAATATATCTCGAATTAAAAAAAGAAAATCTAATATTTCATTAGAGCAGCTAGTTTATGGAAGTCTAATTAAATATCAAATTTATTTAGATCCGAGAAATAAGAAAATTTGCGAAATTGAGGAAATAATGGAGTTCGTTTACAAGCAAAGAAAAATTTATAATTTTTTTCCAAAAAATCTACAATGCTTATATTTGACACCATGGAAATCTAGACAAATAAGTAGATTTATTCCCAACTCAACTGATCGCAGTTTCTCTTTCTTTAAGGAATCTAAAAGTAAAATAAAGAACTTTTTAGTTTGGGGTAAGTTTAATAAACTTGAGAAATATAAAATTAAAAGTGATACTTTTATTTCCGCCGAAGATGGTTTTATCAGATCTGTTGGTTTAGGAGGAGAACTAATCCCACCTATGAGTTTGCTTTTCGATAAGAGTGGGATTCATTATGACTTTAATCACCCCAGCGATTTAGAAGATCTTCTTCAAAAAAAATCGGTTAGTGCCAAGGAACTTAAAAGAGCAAAAGAATTAATTAATTTAATAAAGCAAAATAATATTAGTAAATATAATCTTTCTTCTCATAAGAGGTTCTATAATGAAAATGATTCTAATAATAAACAAACAATATTAGTATTAGGACAAGTAGAGACTGATAATGCAATGATTTATGGGGTTCCTGATAATATATTAAAAAAAACTAATTATGATCTTGTTTTTCAAGTTAAGAAAGATTACCCAAACTACAATGTAATTTACAAACCTCATCCAGATATTGAAAGAGGTTTGAGATGCAAAGGAAGAAATGAAAATCTTATTAATAATATTGCCGATAAAGTAGCTTATGGAATAGGCATTCAAAAGCTTTTTGAAATTTCTGATAGGGTAGCTGTATTTACATCTTTGGGTGGTTTTGAAGCATTAATTAGAGGCATTCCTGTTACAACATACGGCATCCCTTTTTATTCTGGTTGGGGATTAACGGAAGAAAAACTCTTTAATTATAAATGGAAATCAAGAAGAACTAGAAAGTTAAGTTTGGAGGAAATGGTTTATATAGCTATAATTGAATATCCTTTTTATTATAGCTTGAAATATAATTGTCATACTGAGGTAGAAAATATTATTTCTGAATTAGATTTTTATAGAAAAAGGAAAAAGACACTTGAACAAGTTATTTTTAGATATTGGGGTCCATTGAAAGAATTTTTTAAAAATTATGTTATTTTCAGATGACGAAAAAAAAGAATATACCCATATTCAAAAAAAAGATTTCAATTGAAGGATCAGTTATTTTTTTAATGGGTCCTATTGGGACATTTTTTTCAAGGGTAGCTTCCTTTTTAGAGAAAAATGACATCAAAACTTTTAAAATAAGCTTTCCCTTGTACGAATATGGCTTTAAAAAATCGTCAAGATTAACTTATTCTGAAGACATTTATCAATTTAAAGAATTTTTGGAAAAAATAATAATTAAAGAAAATATAAAGCACATTTTCATGTACGGAAATGTATTGATTCCTCATAAGCAAGCTTTGAAACTATGCGAAGAATTAAATAGAAAAGGTCATGTCATAAATTCTCATATTTTTGAACTAGGTTACTTAAGACCTAATTTTGTAACACTAGAGGATAAAGGAGTTAATTACGATAGTGGGTTTTTATTTGATAGGAATTTTTATGAAAAACAAAAACCTTATGGAAATTTTCCAGTACCCATAAATCATGGATTAAGAATAAGGAAAATATGGAAATTAATTACTTTTTTCAATCATAGCTTTAAAAATTATAAAATTGTTGAATTTGCGCATAAGCTTCAACCTAAACCTATTTACTTATGGTTTCAATTAAAAGGATTTATTTTAAAATTTTTTTATAGAATTGTTGAGAAAAATTTAAAGAAAAAATGCTTTTCAAAAAGTCCTTTTTTTATGGTCATACTACAAGTAGCTACTGATAGTCAAATTTTAAAAGGATCTAACTTTAAAGATAATTATGAGTTTATTTATTACGTTATCAAAGAATTTTCTAATGCAGAATTAAAAAATACTAATTTAATTTTTAAGCATCATCCAAGGGACAGAGGTTATACTAATTATTCAAAATTTATTTTAGAAATTTCAAAAGAATTTAATATTGAAGATAAAACTTTTTATATACACGATTTTCCCCTGTCAAAAATTTTTAGAAATAGATTTTGTAAAGGAACAGTATTAATTAACAGTACAGTGGGATACCAGTCATTATTCCATTCTATACCAATTAAGTCATTAGGAATAACTCCTTATAATTTAGAAGGATTATCACATCAAAATGATTTAGTCTCTTTTTTTAGGAATCCTGCAAAAGTAAACAAGTTATTATTTAACAAATTTTATAGATATATTTTAGAAAATTCCCAAATAAATGGAAATTTTGATGGCTATTTCCCTTTTGAAAGTGTATTTACTTTTCTCAATAATAGATAATTTTTAATATGAGGAGAATAGTAATTTTCATATTAAGACTAAATATTTTTATTTTTTCATATATTCTTTATTTGATAAATTTATTTTTTATTTATTTAAAACTTAAAAATATTTCTAAAAAATTTTTTATTTATGCAGCTTATTTCTGCTCGATATCTTTTGGAGTTTCATATAAATTAGACAAACAAAATACACTTAATTTACTTGAAAATGGTATACATATTTCTAATCATGATAATCCTTTAGATATTTTTGTAGCGCAATTTATTTTTAAGATGCCAACAATTACAACTGTAAATAAGCATTTAAAAAAAGCACTTCCTTTTTTTGAAATTTCACTAAGGAATTTTGGCCATTTTACTTTCAATCATATTAAGTTAAGTCACAGAAAATCTGCCTATATATACTTAAAAAAAATTTGTAAGCAAAAAAGTAAGGTTCTTATTTATCCAAGTGGATCAATTTATACTTCAGTTGAAAAAAGATTTTCAAAAAGTATATCAAAATTATCAATCTCAAACAATCTAAAAGTAATTGCATGGAAATTTCGTTATATAGATAAATCTAAAAGTAATTATGTTTACGATAATAATGTTCTTAAGTTTATATTAATGAGATTTTTATCAGGTAGAACAGTATTAATGGTTGAAAAAGTAAAAATTTTTTCACCCAATGATTATGCATGCGAAGATAAGTATAACTATAATTTAAAAAAATTTTATATTAGTTAATTACTAATTTCTAGACACTTTATGTATATAAAAATAATATTTGCGTTTTTAAAAATTTTTTTTAAAATTAAATTAAAACAATCTAATTAATTAGAAATTTTGTCTTTTAATAAAAATATTACTGTTTTACACAATGGACTTAATCCAACCTCGTATTATTGGCTAAATCACCTTAATCCAAATTTTTTAGATTTAAAAAAAGATTTTAACTTAAATTTGTTGAATAAAAAAGACACACTAATAATAGTAAGATATATACCTTTTAAAAGAATATTTAATTTATTTAGATTGAAAAAGAAAGATATAAAAATTATCTTGTTTATTGATGATGATTTACTTTCATTTAATATTTTTTCAAAATTACCAACTAAATATAAACTTAAGTTGTTTTTTAGAATTTATTGCTATAAGCATTTATTAAGATTTTTAGTAGATCAAATATGGGTGACAAATTTGAATTTAAAAAAAAAGTTGTCTATCCAACTAAATAACAAAATAAAAATTAAAGTTGTAGATCTTAATTTTAGAGATAATTTTACAAAAAAAACATTACATAGAATTTCCTTCATCGGAACAAGTTCTCACGTTTTAGAATTGAAATGGATAAAGGGATTATTCTTAAAAATTCAGAGTCAAAGAGATGACTGTTTGATTGAAATTTTCATTAATGAAAAATGGAGAAAATACTTTAAATCAATTCCAAGGATAAAGATGATTTATCCAATGGATTGGGAATCCTTTCTTTTAGATACTCGGCATAGAAATGTTGATATTGTTTTAAATCCAATTCTAAAATCAGAATTTAATGTATTCAGATCCCCGACAAAATTTTTTGATACTACGAGATTGGGTGCTGTAGGAATCTATTCAAAAAACTCGCCCTATTCAAGTTTTGTTAAAGATAATTATGATGGAATATTATTGGAAAACGATTTGGATTTGTGGTGCAAAAATATTCATTATCTTTTGGATAATAAATATAAAAGAGATTATATTTACGCTAATGCAAATAAAAGAGTAAGGTAATTACGTTAAGAGAAATTGTTAGTTATTAAAGCGTATACTTTCCCAGGTTTTAGGATAATTATTTAAATTGCTATTTACTAAAAAACTTAATTAAATTCTCCGAAATTCGCATGAAGATTTCTTTTCATAACTTGTTAATTTTTATCAGCGTATTCTTTTTCTGAAATTTTTAAATGAAATAGATTTTATCCCTTTTTATATTGCTTAACCATTAGCCGGTTAAGGAGAGACTTGAGCTTAACCTTGAGTTTTATATATTTAGTATTAATTTGATACTTTGGTATTACGCATAATTCAAGAATGAACTTAAAATCAAAATATCCTAATTCAAGATCTATATCAAATATAAATTCATTAATTTTTCCCATTAATATTGAATAGAGAGAGAAAAGACTTTTAATAATGCAGATGAAGATCTAATCCTCTTAATATTTTTAAATAATGGAGCCAAGCGGACTTGAACCGCTGACCCCCTGCATGCCATGCAGGTGCTCTACCAGCTGAGCTATGGCCCCAAATCGTTGTAATAGCAGTCATGTCAATTAATCTTAGCATTTTAGAATTAAATCCTTGATGTACTTGATAGTGCTTTATAGTGGTTAAATACTCAATTCTGCGCC
>MDTB01077413.1_pt1 | contig 24050 bp, 22 predicted proteins | sample 811161 | NCBI WGS metagenome assembly MDTB01 (sample SAMN05326650, study PRJNA326480) | marine metagenome | isolation source: seawater | place: Mediterranean Sea | collected 2009
AGGTTGTGGATGTTTTGAGCCGGGTCCATCAGGCTGCGATAACACCTGTGGTTCTACGTTAGTTGAGGATGACTGTGGTGTATGTGGTGGTGATGGTTCAAGCTGCGCAGTGTTCATTGAGTCTGAATTAACAACATCAGTAGATGAGTCTGATCTTGAAGATTTAGTAACTTTTGAAGAAAACTTTGAGTCTCTTTTAGAAAGTCAATTAGCTCTACCTGCTGGTTCTGTAGAAATTATTAGTATTACAATAGTAGAGACAAGAGCTATTCAAGTCATTGTAGAGTATTCAATTACATTGACTGAAGAAGAGTTGGCGGAGACTAGCTTTACCGATGCTGAATCTATTCAAAGTGCAGTAGATATCGTTGAAGAAGAAATAGAGCAAGGTGGTGGTATTGTGTTTGTTGAAGGTTGTATTGATAGCTCTGCATGTAACTTTGATTCAGATGCAACAATTAGTGATGGTTCTTGTGATTACCCAGATGATTGTGGAGTATGTTATGGAGATGGCTTTTATGTATGTTGGGATGGTTCTGAGGTATGTGACTTAGATGATTGCCCTGATGAATTTGTAAGTTATGATATCGATCTTCATATAGCTGCAAATTTAATTAGTTTTCCTGCTTTACCTGAAGATAATTCCATAGATAATATGCTCTCAAGTGTGTATTCTACAACTACTGGTCTTATTGGAGAAGGCCAGGCGTCAGTTCCATTTTTTGGAGGTTGGGAAGGTAGTATTAATGATATTTCATTTGAGGATGGTTATTGGATAAAACAAACTCAATCGGATGTTTTAGAGGTGCGTGATGCGTATGTTCCAGAATCAAACATTGAGTATAGTCTGCATTTTGCTGCTAATTTGATATCTTATCCATTCTTAGATGCAGGAGATATTAATCAGGTACTACCTGATATAGCTAATCAGAAATTATCAGGTATTATTGGAGAAGGTCAGGCAGCAATATTTGCTGGAAATTCATGGCAAGGTAGTATATCTAGAATGGAACCAACTAGAGGATATTGGTTCATTGCTTCTGAGAGCTTCGATTTTCAATATAATGAACCAGATTTAGTATCTGCAAGGATATTAAACAGTAAGCCTTCTGTTCCAGATGGTTTTGAGTACATTCAATCTACAAAACAGGCATTTTATTTTGTAGATAATGTTGAAGGCGCTGAAATAGGAGACTGGATTATTGCATATAATGGTAATAACATTGTTGGGGCAAGAATGTGGAACGGTCAAATGATTGATATTCCTGCGATGGGTGATGACGGTTCTTTATTAAGTGCTGGATATTGTATGCCTGGAGATATTGTTAATCTTAAGCTTTATAAGCAAGATACAGGCCAATTTGTTGACCTTAGAGGTGATGTTTCAGAATGGAGTGATTTATCAATTCATATAATTGATTCATTGGTTGCTAAATCAGATGTTATGGTTAATGAATTTGGACTGCAGTCTATTTATCCAAATCCATTTAACCCACTAACAAATATTGAATTTAGTATTGAGTCTGATCAAAATGTAAGTATTTCAATATATGATATTAATGGACGTTTGGTTGAGAACCTTATGGATGATTTTAAATTCAAAGGGTCTCATTCAATTGAATGGAATGCATCTAACAGTCCGAGTGGTGTCTATATTGTGAAGTTGCAGTTTAATGATACTGTTCAATCGTCAAAATTAATGTTAATTAAATAGTTAGAGTTAGCGCTTTGGATATAACAAGGGGGTTTGAAAAAACCCCCTTTTTTTATAATTTTTATGGAGTAAAATATGGTTAATTTTTTATATATAATGATTTTTTTTATAGCTTTTTCTTTTAGTGAGGAATTAGTGGATGATATATCTAAAAAAAAGAAAATTTATATCCCGAATCTTAACTTCAAAGATCTTGATAACAAAAAAATAATTTTTAAAGAATTTTATAAACAGTCACCTATATTAGTTAATTTTTGGACGCTTTCTTGTGAGCCTTGTAAAAAAGAAATGCTTCACTTGAGTAAAATTAATGAAGAGTATAGTGATTCTGTTTTTAAGGTAATAAGTATTAATATGGATACTCCTAGAACTATTAAAAAAGTCAAGCAATTTGTTAATTCTCAAAAATATTCTTTTGATGTGATTTCAGATCCAAGAATGGAGCTTTTTAGAAAAATTGGGGGTAGTGTTATGCCGTTAGTTGTGCTCATTAATATGGACGGTTCTATAGAAAAAAGACATGTAGGTTATAATCCTGGCGATGAAATTAAATTAGCTAAAGAAGTGTCAGATTTGATTGTTTCTAATGGTCTGATTATAAATTTAAAAGATTCTACTGAGCTAGATTAGTTTTGAAGAAAAAATATCTTTTAATTTTCTTTATAGTTTCAGTTTTTTTTGCTATGGATTTTTCCTATGAATTAAAGTATGGAGATGGTACAGGTATTAAAAATAATGGTGCTTTAGTTTATGATTTAAATTTTTTTGAGAATTTTCTAAAAATCAATTCTAATTTTAAGGATTACTATTATTATATTGAACTTGAATATAGTGATGCCCCAGTATTAGGTTTTTCAAAAACAGAATTACATAATGTAGTAAGTAAATTTTATTTTGACAGACAGTTTGACAAAACATATATAAAGTTTGGAGATATATATTCTCTTTATGGCGCAGGTTTAGGTTTATATACATATCCTGATCAAAGTATTGATTTTGATAATAGTTTTAGAGGTTTTGAAGTTATCTATAATATAGGTAATGTTGATTTATTCATTGTTGGAGGAAGCTCAGAGTTACAGCAAAGAACTAATCCTGCTATTGAGATTCCTGATAGATTTATTGATAATAATATAATTTCTGGAGGGTTAGTTTATGACACAGATTATGGTTATGGTCACTTTTTGTATAAAAATCAAACTAAATATATAGATGAAAGCACTGTTTCATCGTTCTATCTAGGTGAATATAAAAGCTCAACAGTATTTGATTGGGATTTGGTTGATAGAATAGTTCAATCAGAAATAACAGCTGATTCTTTATTTGCGAACAGCATAAATCTAGGCTGGGGAATTCCTGGCAAATATTTAGATTTGTATTTTGAAGGTGATTGGTCAAATTATGATAAGCTTTTGGGAAGCAAGGTTCAAGGACATCGTTTATATGCTTCTATGGGCACAAATATTAAAAGTCTTGGTTTAACGTATGAATATAAAAATTATGATATGGCATATGATATTATGACTTTTTCTTCTCCTCCAACCGTATATTATGTATCTAGTTCAATATTGGCATCAAGAAATGCGCATTCAATGAATTATGGAGATGAAATAGGCCATCAAATAGAATTAGTTTCACCATTAACAAAGAATTTAAATTTTTTAGGGAATATTTCTTTATCTAGAAGAAATAACGCAAAAGAAAAACGATATACTTATAATTCTTTGTATAGCGTAGAAGATTATGTTGAAAGCTACATAGAAAATAATCCTATAAATGAAATAAATCAAGGTTCTGAATACACTTATATAAATGGTTTTCTTAGTGCTGCTAATCAATATGTGGAAACAGGACAAGATTTAGTTAATAACTTAGATGAAAATGGGGTATTAAGTCTAGATTTAGTAAACAATCAGATTTCAACTCCTAGCTTAATAGATCTTTTAAATTATGATGATTCTGATGATAATTTTGTTTCCTTTTATCCTTATCGTCAATTGTACGCTGAGTTAAGTGGTTATATTAAGGATAGATTATACCTGAAAATAGGGTTTGATTACTACTCAGAAATAATTAAGCATCAGGAAACAAAGAATTTTAATTATTCGGACCAGGTTCTTGTAGATATAGATAATGCATGGAGTATTTTTTACAATAATGCACAAACGATAATTAATGATAGATGGAATTCATTCCAGAATGATTGTGTTTTTGCAATTCAATTTCTAGGCGAAGATAACTGTGAAGGTTATGTGAATCCAGAAGAATATGCTGATTATAAAATTACAGATCAGTTTGGTAAAAGTCGTGAAGATTATTTGAGTAGCTTGTATTTAGGTAAATCAATTGAACGGAAATATGAATTTGTCAAATCATGGACAATTCCCACGCAATTCACTATATCAGTAGAAAATTTAAGTTCATGGATTTTTTATATAGAGTATCAGAAAAAAGAGACAATTAATGTGAATCAAAATATTGCCTTAAATAATAATTATGATTTTGATGAAGCTTCAGATTTCAGTGAATATAATACGTATTTAAGCGCATCTTACAATTCAAAGGGGCTTTGGACGTTAAGCTTATTTTATGAGCATGAAAAAAGAAGAAATACGCAATATTTAACTGAAAGTAATCAGGACTGGAAAGGATTAGATTTTTCTTTGAACTTAGATCAGTTTGGCCAGATTTCTGTTTTTTATGGATCTCAGAAAGGTGGGTTAGTATGTGCCAATGGAATTTGTGCTGAGCAGCCAGGTTTCAAAGATGGCATTAAATTAACATACAGAAACTTTTTCTAAAATTAGTTACAATATGAAATATGATGTTTCTGTATTTTTTAGTATATTATGTAAACGTTATATTTATTAGGAGGTTTTAGTGAAATATTTAGCTCTAGTTGTTTTTTTATGTAGTACTGTTTTTAGTGTTAATTATCAGATTGGACAGACAATTAGTGTCTCTGACCAAAATATCACAGCAGATGTATGTAATGGCGAAAATCCACATAATGGGAGCAATCAATTTAAACTTGCTGATTTGAATGGAGATTTAAATGGTGGCAAATATTATGTTATCCACATTGATTTAGCTGCTGCATGGTGAAGTCCTTGCTATAGTTCCATTGGTTCAATGGATAATATAGTTGACAATTGGATGAATCCTGATTCTGATTCATTCCATAATCATGTTGTATCATTAACTCATTTAGATGATATGAATCTTTCTTCTGCTATCACTGATTGTCAAGGGTGGGGCAATCAAGGTTCTTTAGCAAATAATACAATTATAGATGATGGTCCAGCTATTGATTTAAACGGTAATGGTTACCTTGATTCTGGAGAGCCTGGTTATGATTTTATAGATATGTTAGGCCAGGGAGGAGCATTTCCTTCTAATGTATTTATAGATCATACAATGACAGTTGTAGGAAAGAACAATAATGTTGGAGCTTTTTTAGCTGACATGACCCTTCAAAGTATGCTAGATGATTGTGAACCATGTAATAATCATGACTTAGATTCAGATTTGATATTTAGTCTTTTAGATAATTGTCCTAATACTTATAATCCTGATCAAATTGATGCCGATGAGGATGGATTTGGTGATACATGCGATGATTGTCATAACAAAGCAGGTGATCCTAATGATGATTTTTTAATTGATGTAAGTGATATAATCATAGCTGTTCAAGCAATATTGTCAGGTGGTATGAATTCTGAGAATTTCAATGATTGTCAGAAGTCTGATTTAGATTTAAATAATGATTTTGAAGTTAGTATTATGGATATCATTGAAATTATTAGAATAACTCTTGGTCTTTCTAGAGATATATCTTTGGATATTGATGCCTTAAATCAAAAAATTCAAGCTAGAATTGTTAAAGAAGGTGATGATACGGGGTTATATTTAATATCAGATACTCAAGTTGCAGGTATACAGTTGACTTTTGAAAGCAATAAGACTTTTGATGTAGAGCTTATAGATAATAGTCATATTGGTATATGGTCTGAAAATAAAAATGGAAAGTTTACAATGCTTTCTTTTGATAAGCTTTTTGAAAACAGGGTATTTGATAGTAATAGTATATATTTTAAAATTAAAGATTCTGATATTGGTTTAGATGATGTAAGTATTATTGCTGTATCTGAGTCTGGTAGACAAATTCAAGTTGATTATAGTAGCGAAAATCAAAATTCATATAATTATAATCCAGAATTTTATGGTCTTAGTAAAATTTATCCAAATCCATTTAATCCATCAACTGAAGTTGAGTTTATATTACCTAGGGATGGGTATGTAGAACTACTTGTTTATGATTTAAACGGTAGAGAGGTTGGGTCTATTTTTGAAGGTTTCCAAACTTCAGGATTACATTCATATCAGTGGAAAGCATCAAATCTCCCATCTGGTGTTTATTATGTTAGGTTTCAGTTTGAAAATAACTTTCAAAGTATGAAAGCTGTGTTGATGAAATAATTATTAAAGTTAGGCAATTATGAGAGTTTTATTTACAATTTTATCATTTAGTTTTAGTTTAATAATAGCGCAAGTTTATTGTGCGGGCGATCAGATTTCGTTATCAGATCAAAATATAGAGTATATAGTAGCGCAAAATGCTGGTAATGAAGAATATTCTAGTGGAGATATCTTTAAATTATCTGATTTAAATGGAGATTTAAATGGTGGTAAATATCATGTCATTTTTATTGATATGAGTGAAACTTGGTGAGGTCCTTGCTATCAAAATGTTCCCGTAGTTGACGGGCTAGGAACTCAGTTTTCAGATGAATATAATTTTATTGTTCTTAATGCTCTTGGGTCTACTTTACCTAATAACAATGGTTCTCAGCAAGGTCAGTATACAGCTCAACAATGGCAAAATTTAGGTGTGCCTAATTCACCTCTTATAATAGATGCTGATGAAAGTGGTTCACCATCTATGGTGAGTCTTTTTTATGATTCATGGGGAGGTGCAACACCCACTTATGCTTTGATTGACCATACAATGACCGTAAGGGCGAAGCCTTTTCCTCTTAATTCAAATGGGAATCCAAATCAATCAGGAATTACATGTGATGGGACTAATTCTACAGTAAATGGCTGGTCTGGGGGTTCAACTTCAAGTTTTATTCAGCAACTTTTAGATGAATGTGGTCCACAATGTTTGCCCTGTAATGCTACAAGTAATCTGGATAGTGATGGAGATGGCATATTTGATGAATGCGATGATTGTAGCAATATTCCTGGTGATGTTAGCGATAATCTTACTATTGCTGTCGAAGACATAATTATTGTTGTTAATATTATATTGTCAGGAGGTATTAGTTCTTCTGATTTTGATGATTGTCAGAAAAGTGATGCAGATTTAAATGGTGACAATCAAATAAGTGTTTTAGATATAATTCGTATCATAAATATAATTTTGAGTTAGGTTTATTTCAGGACTATAGATAGGGTTTAAATATACTTTTTACAACTTATTCATTTGATTTTCAAAACGTTCTAACTTTTTTTTATAGCGATTCTCAATATCTTCTTCAATAGAGCTTTTAGATAATTTGTTGAAATGTTTAGAATTAATAGTTATATCAATATCAATACCATCAAAATCTAAGTGAATTATTTTATCTATATGTAACCATTTATAATAGTCTCTTATATTTCCATCAAGATTAATGTAGTATTTGTCAGAGGGTCCATATTTTTCATTAAAAGATTCAATTATTTTATCAATTACATAACTATCAACTATTGATTGTAGTTTTAGTCGTATTGTTTTTAAAAAAGTAGGTTTCCGTTCATTCGTACCATAAATGAATTCTATTTGAAAGGGAGTATCAAATAAGTATATGAAATAAATATTGTTATATAAATCGGTAAAGATTTCATTTTCTTTAAATTTAGAGGTTACATATTGTTTGCTATCTCCAAAGTCAATGCTTCCATAAGCTTTCATATTATTAGGTTCTTTTTTTTGTTTACCTAAAATATTGGATTCATCTAGAATGTTTGATAGTCCTAGAACGAAAGAGATAGAGATTGATAAAATTATAAAATTATTCATAGCATTGTTCTAATTTGCTACAAAAAGCAAAGAAATAAAAATAAAATATATTATATTTTCATTTGTATAAATGCACCCGTAGCTCAATTGGATAGAGCACTTGTCTACGGAACAAGAGGCTATAGGTTCAAATCCTATCGGGTGTACTAGCGAATCTATATTTTATTAAAAGTAGTTTTTTTATGAGTGGTTTAATTTTGATAAAATTATTAATATTTTTTGTTAAAACAAATTTATGGGCAGAATCTTAAAGTGATTTATTTATTTCTATGTATTTTTTTAAAAATATCCTTTTCGGATAATTATGTTTTATTGGTTTCATTTGATGGGTTTAGATATGATTATATGCAGCATATAGATACTCCTAATTTTGATAAAGTGAAAAAAAATGGAGTAAAAGCTGAGTCTTTGATACCTATTTTTCCATCATTAACTTTCCCAAACCATTATTCCATAGCAACTGGATGCTATGCAAATAAGCATAAAATTATATCTAATCATTTTTATAGTAAAAGATTAGATAAGATGTACTCAATGTATAATCGAACTTCTGTTATAGATAGTTCTTTTTATGGATGTGAACCTATATGGGTAACTGCAGAAAAAAATAATATAAAATCAGCGTCATATTTTTGGGTTGGTTCAGAAGCAACAGGTAAAACTCCTTCTATTTACAAAAAATATGATTCAGCAATTTCATTTACATCTAGGATAGATTCAGTTATGTCTTGGTTTAGGTTACCTAAAAAAGATAGACCTAATTTAGTATTGTTGTATTTTAGTGAGCCAGATCATACAGGTCATATGTTTGGTCCTAAATCAATGGAAACTGAAGATATTATAACTCAAAGTGATCAGTTATTAGGATATTTGCTAGCTCAAATAGATTTATTAGATATAAAGGATAAACTTGATTTAATAATAGTTAGTGATCACGGCATGTCTTCTGTTACTAAAGATAAGATTATTTTTATAGATGATTTTCTACCTAAAGAAAAAGTTGACTATGGAAGAGGTGGAAGTATTTTGTTTGTAGATAAAAAGAGAAAAGGTTTTTCAAAAAGAAAAATATATAAGCATACTGAATTTATAGAACATATGAATGTTTATAAAAAAGATAAAATTCCCTCTCAATATAACTTTATTAATGAAGATTCTCCTGATTTTTTATTTGTTGCGCATGAAGGTTGGTTTATAACAGATAGAAATAATTATAAAAAAGTTGGAAAAACATTAAATGGTATGCATGGCTATGATCCTTCATTTAAAAATATGCATGGAATATTTTATGCTAAAGGTCCATCATTTAAAGTTAATCAGTCTATAAAATCTTTTGAAAATATTCATGTTTACCCCTTGATATGCAAAATACTTAATATAGATTCTGGTTATAGCGATATTGATGGAGACTTAAACAAGGTTAAAGTAATATTGCGATGAGTATTCCTTTTTATGGTTTAAAAGAAAAAGACTTAAATCTTATTTATTTATCTAGTATTGAGTCTATGCATTGTATTAAAGTTTTGCGTCATAAAATAGGCGATAAAATCAAAGTTTTGGATGGGATGGGCCATATATATGAATGTGAAATTTTGGATGATAATTATAATAGTTGTACTGTTAAAATCATTAAATCTGATTTTATAGAAAAAAATAAGTTTAATATTCATATTGCAGTAGCGCCTCCTAAAAGTACAGATAGATTAGATTGGCTTGTTGAAAAAATTGTTGAAATGGGAGCCTATAAGTTAACTTTTATAAAGACTAGGCGTTCTATAAGAAAAAAAGTTAAAATTGAGCGTTTGAAAAAAATTGCTATTTCTTCAATGAAACAATCCTTTAATCCTTATAAAATTATTATTGAAGACATGATTGCTTATAAGGATTTTATTTTAGGAGTAAAAGAAAAACAATGTGTTATTCCACATATAGTAGATAAAAAGAGGCTTTTTATTAGCAAAGCTTTAGAGTCAGATGTAAATACATGTGCTATCATTGGTCCTGAAGGTGATTTTACTGTAGATGAGGTAAATTTAGCAGTTGATAATAACTTTAAGACAGTTTCTCTTGGAAATAGAAGGCTTAGGACTGAGACTGCTGTGATTTCAACCATAGGAGCATTCAATTTTATCAATGGATTTTAATAAAGATAATAAGAAAAAATGGATGGAGTATGCGTTTCGTGAAGCGGAAAAAGCTTTTCAACAAGAAGAGGTTCCTATTGGAGCTATTATTGTTAAAGACAATCAAATAATAGGAAGAGGATATAATCAATGTGAAACATTGAATGATGGGACTGCTCATGCTGAAATGATTGCGATTACTTCTGCTACTAGCAGTATTAAAAATTGGAGATTAGATGGTTGTAGTCTTTATGTTACAAAAGAGCCTTGTTTGATGTGCGCTGGAGCGATTGTTAATTCTCGTTTAAGTAATGTAATATTTGGAGCTTATGATAATAAATATGGGTGTGCATCATCTTTGTATCAATTATGTAGTAGTCCTAAGTTTCCGCATAAAGCAACTGTTTTTGGAGGAATTCTTGAAGGTAAGTGTTTAAGCATTATTAGAGATTTTTTTGAGTTAAAAAGAGCTAAAATTAAAGGATATAATTGAATTGTTGAAATTTTGTGCTCTGCATCAATTTAGATATCGTGAATTATAATATAAATTTCATACGTAAGAAAAAGAGGGAAGTACTCTGCCTACTTCTTACTCCTATTATAACTTCGACTCTGGTAAACAATAAAAGGGAGCTCTTTTAAGAGTTCCCTTTTTTATTTAAATTCAGTATAATTATTATTAATATTAAGGAATTTTATTATGAGAACTTTTTTTTTACTATATATTATTTTTTCAATTATATATTCTGAAAAATATATTTTAAATACCGATCAGTCTAAAGTTTTATGGGTTGGTTCAAAAGTTACTGGAGAACATTATGGTGAAATATCTATAAAGGAAGGTTTTATAGATATAAGAAATGATTCTATACTAGGTGGTAACATTATTATTGATATGAATACCATTAAAGTATTAGATATTGAAAATTACGAATGGAATAAAAAATTAGAGAATCATCTTAAAGATGACGATTTTTTTAGTGTTGAAAAGTATCCATTTGCATCATTTGAAATAAATAAGACATATCAATTTATTATGGTTGATAATATTGCAATTGAAGGTATTATGACTATTAAAGATATAAAGAATGAAATTATAATACCTGCCTCAATTCATATAGATAATAATTATGCTAAATCAATAGGAGTTGCTACTATTGATAGAACAGATTTTGATATAATTTATGGTTCAGGTAGTTTTTTTGAAAATTTGTCAGATAGAATGATTTATGATGATTTTACTATAAAATTTAGCATTACTGCTGAAAAATAGAATTAATGAAGTTGCTATTATTAAATATATATATTTTTTTAATAATAACAAGTTGTACAAATTTTAAGACTCCTAAAATTTTTAAAAAGTTTACAAGAAAAAAGTCAATAGAATATTATGATAATGGCTGCAAAAAATATCGAGTATCTTTTTTTAATAATAAATTTGATGGACCAATGTTGAAGTGGGATGAGGACTGCAATCTTGCTTCAGAAGCAAATTATGAAAATGGTAAACTTCATGGTTACTGGAGAGATTATTATCCTGATGGCATGCTAATGCATTCTGTTAAGTATTTTTATGGACAAAAAAATGGTTATGAAAGATGGTACTATAGAAATGGTAAATTAAAGTCAGAACAACTTTACGAATTCGGTATAGAAAAGACACTTATGAGATCATGGAATAAAGATGGTGTTATCTTAAAATAAAGAATGTATTTATTAATAATATGTTTCTCAATTTTACTATGTTCTAATAATAATGAAAAAGATACACCTATGACATATATATGTGAAAATTATGTATGTGATTTACCTACTAATAATTTAATTCAAATCAAAAAAAAGCTAGAAAAGAATATAGTTAGTGATTAGAGATTTTTCTTTTTGGGTAATATAAATCAGTGATGGTCCCATCAATCATTTCGGCAGCATTTGCAATTGTTTCTGTTAATGTAGGATGAGGATGAATTGATAAAGATATGTCTTCAACAAAAGCATTCATTTCAATTGCAAGAGCAGCTTCTCCAATCAAATCTCCAGCATTTGTTCCAATGATACCAATACTAAATATTTTATGGGTTTTTTTACAGTAAATAATTTTAGTTTTTCCATAAGAACAACCTAAAGTCAGTGCCTTAGCATTTGCTTGCCATGGGAAGGTTTTAATCCCTATTTTTTCACCTTTGTTTTGTAATTCTTTTTCAGAGGGGCCTACCCATGCAATTTCTGGATTAGTAAATATAACATAGGGTATAGATTCAGGCTCAAAAACTCTTTTTTTGCCAGCGATAACTTCAGCAGCTACTTTGCCTTGATGCGTTGCTCGATGAGCAAGCATTGGATTACCTGTAATATCTCCTATTGCAAAAATATTAGTAGTTAGTGTTCTACATTCAGAATTTACTTCAATAAATCCTTTTTCATTAGTTTCTATATCTGCATTAGAAAGATTAAGGCTCCCAGTATTAGGCTCTCTTCCAACGCAAACTAAAATTTTATCATATGATTTTTTAGTAATTTCTTTATTTGAAGACTCAAGTGATACTGAAACATTATTTATATTATCTTTTACATCGATTACTTTAGTTTCCGTTAATATACTCACTTTACTATTCAGTTCTCTTTTAAGTGTCTTAACTAGATCGTAGTCCATGTCAGATAATATGTTAGATGAAAACTCTACAACATCTATATTGCTGCCCATACCACTATAAAATGTGGCCATTTCCAATCCAATATACCCTCCTCCTATTATCAGCATATTTTTAGGTATAGATTTGAAGTCCAAAGCATCTTTTGAACTTATTATGTTTTTATGATTTATTTTTATGTTTGAAATATTAGATGATTTTGAACCAGTTGCAATAATACAATTTTTAAATTTGGCATTCATGGTTTTTTCAGCATTAGAAATTATCAATTCATTTTTGGAAATAAACTTAGCCTTACCATTAATTATAGTTACATTTCTTCTTTTTGCTAAACTTTCTATCCCAGTATATAAATTTTTAATTATAGAATTTTTCCATTCATTTATTTTAGTTATTTCTAATTTTGGTGATTTGAATTTTACACCAATCTCAGATGCTTTCTGTGTTTCATTTACAATTTTCGATATATATAGAAGTGATTTTGAAGGTATGCATCCTCTATTTAGACATACACCTCCAAGATTAGAGTCTTTTTCTACTAGGCTTACTTTTATTCCAAGATCTGCAGCTCTAAAAGCAGCTGCATATCCTCCAGGTCCAGAGCCTATAACAATTAATTCATGATCAGAATTCGATATATTATTCATGTGATGATAAATTTGTTATGTTTTTTTTAAATAAATTACAAAAGCGTGCAGCTTCTGCACCATCTATAACACGGTGGTCGTAAGATAATGAAAAAGGCAGTATCTTTGTTTCATACGGTAAGTTGTTATAGTCTAATCCTAATTTTGTATATATCCTTGATATTCCCATTATAGCAACCTCAGGATAATTTATAATAGGAGTGAAGAACTTGCCACCAATTCCACCTAAACTAGATATAGTAAAAGTACCATCTGATAAATCCTCAATAGATACTTTTTTAGTCCGTGCTTTATTACTAATTTGAATAATTGAATCATTTATTTCTTTTAATGATTTTTTTTCTATGTTTTTTAAAGATGGTACAACAAGGCCATTAGGCGTGTCTACTGCTATACCAAGATTTATGTAGTTTTTTATAATAAGAATATCATTTTCAATATCTATGGTACTATTGAAGTTTCGCATAACTGTTAATGTTTTGATTAAAGATTTAATAATAAAAGTTAATATAGATATTTTATTTGAATCAGTAGCAGATTGAATTTCTTGTTTTAGATTAAGTATGTAATCTATTGGAACTTCATCAAAATGAGTGACATGAGGAATGGTGTTCCATGATTTTGTCATTTTTTCTGATGTTGCTTTTCTAATGTTATTAAACATAACTTTTTCGATTGAGCCAAACTTTAAAAATTGCTTTTCATTAATTTTGCTATCAGTTTTTTCATTATGAGTTTTTTTTACTTTATGATCAGGATTCGATTGGTTAGAGTAATTATCAGACTTAGATTCATCTTCAATTTGATTTGGCGATGTCATTTTTTTTTCTTCTACATTTTTTTTAACATACTCTAGCACATCCTGTTTAGTTATCCTGTTGTTTTTTTCAGATCCTGTTATATTATTAAGATTACATCCTAGTTCTCTTGCAAGCTTTCTTACGGAAGGAGTTGTGATTATATCAATTGTTTTTTTAAAAGAATTTAGTTTTTCAGGTGTGTTTAGCCTGTCATTTTCTGTAATGTCTTGTTCTTTTATAGGGGCCCCCTCTTCTGTTATAGAATTATTTTCAGGGTTTTTGTTTTTTGAGTCATTGAGGTCATCTTTATCTGTAGATGTGGTATCGTTGGTTATTTCAGCAATTATATCGCCAGGTTTTATTAAATCTCCTTTTGCAATTAAAATTTGAGCTATTGTTCCAGATTCTTCTATAGGTATTTCCATAGAAGCTTTGTCAGACTCTACGACTATTAAGATATCGTTAAATTTGACTGAATCGCCTTTTGAAAAGAATACATCTGTCACTTCAACTTTATCAATTCCTTCTCCTAGTTGTGGTAAAATTATATTCATTTTATATTTGAAAAGGATTTTTTTTCTTTGTATCTATACTATATTTTTGAATTGCTTTTTGTAACATTTTTTTATCAATTTTATTTGTTTTTACCAAAGAATTTATGGCCGAAATAACTATATAGTAACGATTTATTTCAAAAAAATCTCTCAGGTTTTCTCGTGTGTCACTTCGACCGAAACCATCTGTTCCAAGAGATGTGAAATAAGAATTTATATAAGGTGAAATTTGCTCACTGACTAATTTAATATAGTCTGACACAGCAATTACGGGATAATTTTTGTTTAGAGATGTTTCTATGTAGGTTGTTTTTTGTTCTTTTTCTGGATTCAAAATATTCCATCTTTCAATATTTTCTGCATCTCTATACAATTCACTATAGCTTGTAACAGACCAAACATCAGAGTTTATTTTCCAGTCAGATTTTAATAGTTTAGATGCTTCAATTGCTTCATTTAAAATTGCTCCACTTGCAAGTAATTGGACTTTTAATTTTATATTTTCAGATTTTTTAAATTGATACATTCCTTTAATAATACCATTTTCTATGTTTTTTGGCATTTTTGGATGATGGTAATTTTCATTTTCGACTGTTATATAGTAAAATATATCTTGATTTTTTTGATACATTTTTTTCATACCATCATGTATTATTACAGCTATTTCATATGAAAAAGCAGGGTCATATGCTTTTAAGTTTGGGATAGTTCCTGCAATTAAATGACTATGTCCATCTTGATGCTGTAAACCTTCTCCTGATAAAGTTGTTTTGCCTGCTGTTCCTCCGATTAAAAATCCTTTGGTCCTCATATCTGCGGCAGCCCAAATAAAATCTCCGATTCTTTGAAAACCAAACATTGAGTAGTATATAAAAAATGGGATCATTTTAATTCCATTTGTTATATGAGAAGTACCTGCAGCAATAAAGCTAGATATTGATCCTGCTTCTGTAATTCCTTCTTCAAGAATCTGACCATTTTGTGCTTCTTTATAAAATAAGAATTGTTCAGAATCTACAGGTTCATACTTTTGTCCTTCACTTGAATAAATCCCAATCTCTCTAAATAAAGGATCTATTCCAAACGTTCTAGCTTCATCAGGTATTATTGGAACAATTTTTTCACCAATTTCTGCATCTTTACATACTAATCTTAGTAAACGTACAAATGCCATAGTTGTAGATATCTTTCTTTTATCTGATCCTTCTAAAAGTTCCTTGAAGATTGTTAATTCAGGTATTGTAAGGTTCTTTGAAGCGTCTTTTCTATTTGGCATGTAGCCATGAAGTTTTTTTCGTCTTTCATGAATATATTCTACCTCTTCACTCGATTCACAAGGTTTATAAAATGGTGTTTTTATACAATCTTGATCAGACAAAGGTATATTGAACTTTGTTCTGAATTGTAGTAATTCTTCTTCGTTTAATTTCTTTTGTTGATGAGTAACATTACGGCCTTCTCCAGACTCTCCAAGGCCATAACCTTTAATAGTTCTAGCTAATATGACAGTTGGTTGGTTTTTATGATTTATAGCTTCATAGTATGCAGCATAAATTTTTGCAGGATCATGTCCTCCAAGTTTCAGATTTTCTAAGTCTTCATCTGATAGATGTGAAACCATATCTTTTAATTCTGGATATTTCCCCCAAAAATTTTCTCTCGTGTAAGCACCGCCTTCAACAACATACTTTAAAAGATCTCCATCTACAAGCTCTTTAACTCTTTTAGCAAGGAGTCCTTTGGTATCTTTCTCAAAAATAGAGTCCCAGTTTGATCCCCATATAACTTTGATTACATTCCAACCTGACCCTCTAAAAGCTCCTTCTAATTCCTGAATTATATTTCCATTTCCACGAACGGGTCCATCTAATCGTTGGAGATTGCAATTTACAACAAAAATAAGATTATCTAGTTTTTCTCTATAAGCAAGAGTTAGGGCACCTAGTGATTCTGGCTCATCCATTTCTCCGTCACCCAAAAAGGCCCATACTTTTTTATCTGTTTTTTGAATTAAATTTCGATTTTGCAGGTATTTCATAAATCTTGCTTGATAAATTGCCATAATAGGTCCTAATCCCATAGATACAGTTGCAAATTCCCAATAATTGGGCATTAGCCATGGATGTGGGTAAGAAGAAAGACCATTTTTACTAGATATTTCTTTTCTGAAATTTCGTAAATGTTCTTCAGTTAAACGTCCTTCCATATATGATCTAGCATAGATTCCAGGAGCAACATGGCCTTGAAAAAAAACTAAGTCACCTCCATGATAATCCGGACCTTTGAAAAAATGATTGAATCCCACTTCATAAAGAGTTGCTGAAGATGCAAAAGTAGATATATGGCCTCCAATTCCTTCGTTAAATTTATTTGCTCTTACTACCATAGCCATAGCATTCCAACGATTTATTGATTTTATACGTCTTTCTATAGACCTATTACCTGGGAAGGGTTGTTGCTGATCTGTAGGTATTGTGTTAAAATATGGAGTACATGGAGAGTATGGAAGTCTAACTCCATTTCTTCTAGAGTATTCAATTAATTTCTCTATTATGTAATGAGCACGTTCAATACCTTCAAATTTTATAACAGAGTCTAAAGATTCAATCCAATCTAAAGTAGCTTGACTATCGGAATCTTTATGAGGATTGTATTTTTTCATTTTATTTCAATTGTTTTTATGTTGTTTAAAATATGTCTAAAACTATGTTTATCCATTAAAGATTTTAACACTTTATACTCAGTTACATACATATTTTTATTTTTATTTTCTAGACTCATAATATGAATCTTTGAAAATTTTGTACCGTCTTCTTCATACATTAAATAGGTTCCTAGATTACAAAAAGCTTCCATTTTTCTATCAGATATTTTTATGTTGTTTTCATAAAGCCAAACATGTAGAAGCTCATGTGCTAATGTTGCTTCAAATTGAATTTTAGGAGTGTTGTTTAGTATGAAAATTTTAAATATTTTATCACTTCCAATAGATATTTTTGTGATTCCTTGAAGATGGTTGTTTTCGTTAAAGTTATAATATTTCTTCATTTCAGATCTATTAATTAATTTAACTTCTATATTATTAATGTTATCTATTTCTAAGCCTTCTTTGTATAATTTTTTTTGAACCTTAATAAATGAGTTATTTATATCATCATCATTTTTAATTATTGAAGCATCACATAAGGAGCAAATATATCGTCCATCATTTAATTGATAGCCTCCATTAGTAATTTTTTTTGAAATGATTCTTGAACAGCATTCACAGAAGATTCCTTCTTTTTGATGTGATATATGAAATGGGTTACCCCATATATCTATTAGATATTCTTTACTTTTAATATTAGAGCTACATATGGAACACTCTATATTCTTTGCATGAGAATTGCCTAAAGAAATTAAATTAAGTATAAATAAAAAAATATATAGATTATATGTTTTAAACATAGTATTAAATTATCAGATTAATAAATTACGAAAATTTTATGAAAATAGCTTTTTTAACTTCAGGTGGAATTGCTCCATGTTTATCTGCTTCAATTAGCTCTCTTATAGAGCAATATTGTAAAAAGGGTACGTCTTTCAATTTTGTAGGCTATAGATATGGTTATTATGGTCTTCTTAAGGGAGAGTCTATGCCTTTAATATTTAAAAATAAGCATGATTTAGATAATCTTAAGAAGTTTGGTGGTACAATTTTAGGAAATAGTCGAGTTAAATTGACTAATTTAAATGATTGTATAAAAAATGGTTATATAAATGAAGGTGAAAATCCATTAGAAGTTGCAGCTAATCAACTTATTAATGACAAGATAGATATTTTGCATACTATTGGAGGAGATGACACGAATAGCACAGCATGTGATTTAGCATTATTTTTAGATGAAAAAGGTTATGATTTGACTGTTGTTGGACTGCCAAAGACAATAGATAACGATGTCTATCCAATATCTATAACTCTTGGTGCGGATACTGCTGCAGAGCAGAGTGCAAATTTTTTCGAAAATATTGTCAATGAAAACACAACAAGTAAAAGACAATTAATAATACATGAGGTTATGGGTAGAAATTGCGGTTGGTTAACAGCAAAATCAGCTTATTATTATAGAAAGAAGTTAGAAAATAAAATGTTTTATGATGATAATGGTTTAAATAGAAAAAGTTGGGATATACATGGGATTTATATACCTGAGAATGATATTGATATGGTTAAAGAATCAAAAAGATTGAATAAGGTTATGGACCGTTATGATTGTGTTAATATTTTTTTAAGTGAAGGTGCTGGTATTAAAAATATAATTAAAGATTTAGAATCTAATGGAATTACTATAAAGACTGATGCATTTGGTCATGTGAGACTTGATGATATTAATCCAGGAAAGTGGTATGCAAATAAAATTTCTAAATGGACTAATGCAAAAAAAGTTTTAGTGCAGAAAAGTGGTTATTTTGCACGATCATCAGCTCCTAATAAAAATGATATTTCTTTAATTGATAAAATTTGCAAAAAAGCTGTAGATTATGCTTTAGAAGGAAAAAGTGGTGTTGCAGGTTTGAATGATAATAAAAATAAAAAAATTGATTGTATTGATTTTAGACAAATAAAAGGTGGAAAACCTTTTAACTCTAATAAGAAATGGTATAGAGATATGCTAGTTGAAATAGGACAAGAAAAAGGATAGGATATGAAAAGTTTAAAAGAAATAGCAAAACTTATGACTGGAAAAGGTAAGGGTATTTTAGCTGCAGATGAAAGCAACCCTACTTGTAAAAAAAGATTTGATTCTATAGGTGTGCAATCAACTTTTGAGAATCGGAACGAATATAGAGATTTATTGTTTAGTGCTGAGGGAATGGAAAATTATATTGGAGGTGTTATTATGTTTGATGAGACATTTCATCAAACAACAACTTGCGATCAAAAAAAACCTTTTCCAGCTTACTTAAGAGAAAAAGGTGTAGTTGCTGGTATAAAAGTAGATAAAGGAACCAAGAATCTTGCTGGATTTAATGATGAGCAAATTACAGAAGGTTTAGATGGATTAAGGGAAAGGCTGATTAACTACTATAATTTAGGTGCCCGTTTTGCAAAATGGAGAGGTGTTATAAAAATTGGTGATAACATTCCTTCTAAAGGTAGCTTGCAGGCTAATATGCATTCTTTGGCTAGATATGCAGCTCTTTGTCAAGAATCAGGTTTGGTTCCTATTGTTGAACCAGAAGTATTAATGGATGGCAGACATACTATTGAGAAATGTTATGAAGTTACTGAGCTTGTGCTACAAACGACTTTTGGTCAGCTTGATATACAAAGAGTGTTATTAGATTGTATGGTTCTAAAGCCTAATATGGTTATTTCTGCTATTGATTGCTCTAAGCAGGCTCCTGTTAATGAAGTCGCAGATATGACTCTAAGATGCTTGAAAAATAATGTGCCTAGTGATGTTGCTGGAATTGCTTTTTTATCTGGTGGTCAAAGCAGTAATCTTGCAACGGCTCATTTAAATGCTATGAATTTAATAGATTCTGATTTGCCGTGGAATCTAACTTTTTCGTATGGTAGAGCGCTTCAGCAAGATGCTTTAAATTCATGGCAAGGTTACAACAGAAAAGAAGCACAAGATGCTTTTTTATATAGAGCTAAAAACAATAGTCTTGCATCAAAAGGTAAATGTATAGATTGTGAAATTGTTTAGCTTTTATTTATTTTTTTGAAAGATAGTGATCAGTTAAATTATTCAAAAATTTATTTTTGGATGTTTGTTGCAATGGTTTCTTGGGCAACGGCATGGAGTAGTGCAAAAGTTATAGGTCAGTATGTAAGTTTTTATAATCTGGTTTTTTTAAGATTTTTTTTTGGATTCGTGTCGTTATTACCTTTTGTTCTTTTAAGAAAAAAAACAATCCCTAAAATAGGTGATTTAAAATATATTTTTATCCCTAGTATTCTTTTCTTCGTTTATAATATTTTCTTTTTTAAGGGGACTTATTATGGGCTTGCTGGAGAGGGTGGTGTTTTAGTAACAACGTTAAATCCTTTAATAACAATTATTCTTATGTCATTAATTCGTAAAAAAATTTCAGTAAATGATATTTTTGGTGTCTGTTTAGGTTTAATAGGTGGTTTTATTATTATGGATTTGTGGAATAAAGGGATAGTATCTATTATACATTCAAATAATTTATATTTTATTTTTTGTTCTATAGCATGGGGTGTGATGACTATTTTTTTTAATTATTCTATGAATAGAATAGATCCGTATGTTTTTATCTTCTTGTGTTATTTTTTTACTGCTATAATTTCATGGCCATTTACTGATTTAGGAGATTTAGATTTTAAAAGACTTGATCTGAAGTTTTATTTAAATTTCTTTTTAGTTTCTATTGGTGCAATGTCTTTTGGCACTTCTGTTTATATTTATGTGACACCATTATTAGGTCCATCTAAAGTAAGTGTATTTATATTTTGTGTGCCTTTTATTGCTATGAGTACGGCATATGTATTCTTAAATGAGCCATTTTCTTTTAATGTGGGTATAGGTGGATTATTAAGTTTAGTTGCTATATATATTGTTAATAAAAATAAGTCTAGCGATTGATAAATAATTGAATTATTTCAATTTTTCTGAGAGATGCTTTTATAATTTTAACTTGACCAATATTAAGGAAGTAAACTTCTCTCTTTTTAGGAATCTTACCAATTTCATTTATAATATAGCCTGCTAAAGATTCATAGTCAGATTGAATGATATTATTAAATCTTTGATTAAATTTTGCAACACTCATTGATGCATTTATAATAAAAGATCCATCTTTTTTTGTATGAATTATTTCATCTTTGAAATCATATTCATCTTCAAAATCTCCAAATACCTCTTCAAAAATATCTTCAGCAGTAACTATTCCTTTTGCAGTTTTGTCTTTATTTATAACAATGCCAATACTATGATTGGAAGATTGAAGCTGTCTTACAACATCAATGACCTTATTTTGATATGGTATATATAAAACATTTTTTATAATTTTTCTTATATCTGTAGGTGTATCAAAAAGGTCGTATAAAGAAATCATTCCTATAATATTGCTTGGATTATTTTCATAAACACATAGCTTAGAATGTCCACTATCAATAAAAACATGCAATATAACTTCTAGGTCATCATTAATTGAAACAGCAGATATTTCAGATTTAGGTGTCATGATTTTTTCAATTGTATCTTCTCCGAAGTCAAATATGTTTTCAATCATTTCTTTTTGTTCCTCTTCAACAATCTCCATTTCACTCGCTTCTTTGTATACATGCTCTAGGTCTTCTCTTTCTTCTGTTTCATTTAAGTCTGAACTGTGATTATTTTCTGAAAATTTCATAAAATTAAAATTGTTTAATATTGCAATAAGCGGATAGAACAAAAATTTAAAGAAATATAGTATCGGAGTAAGAAAGAAAAGAGATGTGTTTGAGTATTCTTTTGATATTGTTTTAGGCAGAACTTCAGCAAAAATTAATATTAATATTGATATAACAGGTATTATTAGAGAATCTGATATAATTTCCTGTTCTAAAAATAAAATAGTAAGAAAGGAAGATGCAAGGACATTTGAGAAATTAATTCCAATTAAAATCAAAGTTAAAGTTTCATCTTTTCTATCTATTAATTTTGATGTATAGCCAGCTATAAATATATTTTGTTTTTTCCAAACATTGATTTGTAGAGGGCTAGATTTTATTAAAGATATTTCTGCAGCTGAAAAAAGCATTGATAATAAAATCCCAATAATTGAATATAGTAATAGATAATCTGACATAGATATCCTTAAAATTAAACAATAAATACAATGAAAATCAACAAAATCACAGAACAAATTAATATAAACTCTAAAAGAATATCGGAAGAGTCTACTTTAAATATGCTGCTAAAAATGAATGATGAAGATAATTTAGTTGCTAATTCAGTTAAAAAAGCTATACCTGAAATTGAGAAATTTATCGATGAAGTTGTTTATAAAATTAAAAATTCAGGGAGGTTGATTTATATTGGTTCAGGAACAAGTGGTCGGTTAGGTGTTTTAGATGCATCCGAGTGTCCTCCTACTTTTGGCGTACCGAAAGATTTAATCGTTGGGTTGATTGCTGGAGGTGATAATGCTCTGAAATATTCAATTGAAGGTGCAGAAGATTCGATAACTGATAGTGTGGAATCATTAAAAAAAATTGTATTTAATAAAGATGATATACTTCTTGGGATATCTGCAAGCGGTGACACTCCTTATGTTAGAGAGGCATTAAAGTATGCTACTGAAATTGGTGCAAAAACAGGTTTTTTAACATGTAATGACATTTTGCATAATAGATATGTTGATTTTTTGATTAAAGTGATTGTTGGCCCTGAGTTTATAACGGGATCAACAAGATTAAAGTCTGGAACAGCAACAAAAATGGTCCTTAATATGATATCTACTATATCAATGGTAAAACTTAATAGAACATTTGGCAATATTATGGTTGATTTGATTCCTAAAAATAAAAAACTTTTTAATCGCGCAATTAATATAATTAAAAATCAAATTAATATTGATGATAAAAAGGCTAAAAAATTATATCAATTATCTGGTAAAAATATTAAGATTGCAATTTTAATGGGCAGTAAAAGTATCAATAAAAATCAAGCAGTTATGATATTAAATAAAAACAAAGGTTCTTTATCAGAGTCTATTAAAAAAAAGGCATGATAGTTGCTGGTTTTATGTCAGGAACTTCAATGGATGCTCTTGATTGTTCTATTGTTGATATATTTATAGATTCAAATTTAAATTTAAATTACAAGATTATTGCAAAAGAAAGTTTTTTGTTTGATGAATCAGTTATAAATCAAATTATCAGTTATATTGGATGCAAAGATAAGGTAAAAATTGATAAAATTGATAATTTTTTAGGTAAAGAATTTTTGAGATTGAGTAGAAGTTTCTTATCTCTGCATCATTTTGATTATATATCTATTCATGGACAGACTATTTATCATAAAAATAAAGTTAAAAGCGTACAGGTTGGAAATCCATGCTATTTAGGAGATTATTTTAATGTTCCAGTGATTTATAATTTTAGATTAAAAGATATAAAATCAAAAGGTACTGGAGCTCCTCTAATGCCATTTCTAGATTGGTTAATTTTTAAAAAAGATACAGATGGGGGTATTATGACGCTTAATTTAGGCGGTATATCAAATATTTCATATATAATGCTTAATAAGAAAGATGTTCTAGGTTTTGATACAGGTCCTGGGATGTGTTTAATTGATCAGTGTGTTAAAAAACTTTGGAATGAGTCGTATGATTTTAATGGTGAGTACAGTTCGTATGGAACAATTAATAAATCTATGTTAAATTATCTAATTGATAATTGTGGATATATTCTGAGCCCTCCACCTAAATCAACAGGAAGAGAAGAGTTTGGTGAAGATTATTTTAATCAGATTTATAATCAATATAGAAATTTAAAT
>MDTB01164157.1_pt1 | contig 24049 bp, 17 predicted proteins | sample 811161 | NCBI WGS metagenome assembly MDTB01 (sample SAMN05326650, study PRJNA326480) | marine metagenome | isolation source: seawater | place: Mediterranean Sea | collected 2009
AGCAGGAAACGGTTACGCGGTAATCAGATTCTTACCTGCCAAAGAAGGTGAAGATCTTCCTTGGGTAAGATACTGGGACCACGGATTCAAAGGTCCTAACGGTCAATGGTATATTGAAAAATCTTTAACCTCTGTAAATCAACCTGATCCTGTATCAGAGTCGAATACCGTTCTTTGGAATACTGGTAGAGACGAGGATAAAGCTTTGGCTAGAGAGAGAAAAAGAAGGTTACATTATGTTTCCAACATTCTCGTAATTAACGATCCTGAAAACCCACAGAATAATGGAGAGGTAAAACTTTACCAATTTGGTAAAAGAATCTTCGACAAAATTATGGATGCTATGCAACCACAATATGCCGATGAATCACCTGTAAATCCATATGACTTCTGGGAAGGTGCAGACTTTAAAATTAAAATTAGAAAAGTCGACGGATGGGTTAATTATGATAAATCAGAATTCTCAGCCCCTGCAGCTTTGTATGATGGTGATGAATCTCAACTACAAGATGTTTATGGGAAACTATATTCATTAGGTGAGTTCACAGATCCAAAACAATACAAAAGTTATGATGAACTTAAAGCTAAACTTAATAGAGTATTGGGTGTCGACGCTGGGATCAGTGCGGATATGGCAGCAATGTCCACTGCGCCTGTTCCTACGATGGAAACAACTAATAATTTTAATGTCGGGACATCAGCTCCCGAGCCATCATTACCCGCCGGTGAGGAATCTTCTTCGGATGAGGATGATACATTAAGTTACTTTAACAAATTAGCGAACGAGAGTTAAGCTAGTTGGTCTGTAGAATAATCTAACGTATTCAATACTACAGGTCGGAAAAGGCTAAGGTCCTATAGGATTCTTGGCCTTTTTTTTTATCTGCTGGAAGCGCCACCTAGTACTGACGTAGCTGCAGAAGGTAGCATGTGGGTAACATTCGATTGAATTACCTGATTGTTTGTTGTTGTTGGGGTTGATGTGACAGTTGAAACATTTACATTATTTGATGCCGTTTGTTGATCAGCTTGTAAGTCTGCAGAGCTTTGTGATATAGCTGCACCATCTACGGTGGTTTTAGCATTTACCTGAGCCATTAATTCTTCTTCGGTCATATTGGCCATATCCAATTCAGGTTCAGGTTCAGCATTTGCAGCTTCTGCTGCAGCTGCTTCGTTCTTAGCTTTTATTTCTGCAGCTGCTCTTTTACCTCTACCTGTGTCTAGACCTGCTGCTAAATTATCGATTACTGAGGTATCGAAATCATCACCCATAAGCCATTTAGCTAATCTTGGTCCTAACATACCAATTATCTTCCTTGGTATAAACGTAATACCATTTACGATCATTGATAGGAAATCAACAAAGTATAACATAGCAACTTTTAACGTATCCATTATACTTGCACCTGGTCCTAACGATTCTTGTAACTTTTTAAATCCAAGATAAAGACCACCGACTAATGCCATAATAGCTAGTACTGGAACTAATATTGGAGCCATTGCAATTACAATTGGGGTTAAAGCAGTAATCATAGCACTAAACATTCCAATCAATGTTGGGATAAATGTTCCCATCATAAAGATTCTGAATCCTCTAGCAATTTTTAATGCAGTACCAAGAAGTTTAATTAATTTACCTGCAAATAATAGCATTATACCACCGAGTAAACTTCCGAATAATCCCATATTCTCACTAAATAATGTACCAGCTCTATCAAAATCTCCACTTACTAATGCGTAGATTGTATCAAATACTATAGAAGCTTTTTCTATAATACTTGTCATAATTGCTTGGAATTTTTCTGGGTCAATAAACAATAAAGCTAATCCAGTTAATCCTGCTAAGAATCCAGCACCTTTAGCACCAGCCATAACAGCACCATCAATCTTATCACCCATATTTTCCATACCAGTGGCAATTTGGAATAATCTAGAGTTAGCTTCTTCATTTAACTTCTGAGCTTCTCTACGATTCTCTTCTGATTCTGCACCTTTACCAATAGCTTCTAATTGGGCACGGGCTAAAGCTTCTGCTTCTGCGTCACCATCTTCAATTGCTTTTTCAAGGTCGGATTGTGCTTGATTAAATGAATCTTCTAATTCTTGGGTTTGTGAATTACTAAATTGTCCAAACATACCACCTAATTTGGCTAGACGTTTTCCTGTTTCTTCCGCGGCAGTATCAGATTGTAATGTAGATGTTTGATCTTCTATCTTCTGAGTTAATCTTTCTATTCCAGAGACAGAAGGATCGTTGGCTATAGTTTTTTGTAATGCTTCTGATATTAGTTTACTTTGATCAGTTATAGCTATTAATTCTGCTAATCTATTCTCAATAGACTTATCATTCTTAGAACCTTTTAAAAGTTTTACAGATTCATTTAATGCTTTTTGAAATTCCTCAGCATCCTTTGTTCTTCCTAATGCATTTAATTTATCAATTTCTTTTTGAGCATCGACAGATCTAGCTAATGCATCAGCTTTCTTTTCTGCTCGAGCTGCAGAAGAAACGTTGGCAGAGACTAAAGCATCCAGATTTTTATTAGTAGTAATAACTTCTTTCTGAGTATCTTGTTCTACTTTTTTATCTTCTTTCTTCGGCTTTTCTTTTCTTTCTGCTATCGGCTTTTGTGGTGCCGGATTCTTTTTATCGTCGTCTGCCATTTACTTTCTCTTAGTTAGGATTACTATCCCCGTGTTCTTTAGCTGCTGAATTTACATATAGACCAAACCATGCCGCACCTGCACCTACTAAGATACTGATAAGACCAGATTGTTCTAATGTTGGTTCTGGTAGTTCCATAAACCAGAATGTAGCGTAATATAAAAGATACATGTAAATACCCAAGAATGCTCTTGGTATAAGTCTCCATGCGTCTAATGTCTTAGCTGCAAACACCCATTTTTGCCATGGGTTTTTTCTATCGTTTGTTGTTAATTCAAATATTTCTTGTTTCAATTCACCAATCTCGGTGACCATAGCCATAAACTTTTTAAGATCTATTTCAACTTCATTCCTGTCCATGTCACCATGAAACTGTCCTGTTGGTTGATTCATTTTTATTTCCTCATTTTTGCATTCTGTTGTTGCACTCTTTCGTTCTCCTTCTTGATATGATCTTGCAGGAGAGCAATATAAATCTCCCTCTCCCATGGCACCATACCTTCAAGTTCGGTTAACGAATAACCGTGGTGTTGCATCATTGCAAAATTAGTCCTATAATGGTTTACAAGACTATCATGCGAGAGGCCTAGGTAAAAAAACTTTGTAGACCTTTTAGTTCTATTTCGTTTTCTTTACCACACTTAACACATTTATACTCTATGTTGTGAGTCAAAGTTGGTATCTTTTCAAAATAAGAAGAAATCTTTTTGAATTGTGCTGAACTTAAATTATTCAGAAATCCTTCAACCGATTCTCTTGGTTCATCTTTACAATTATAAACACCTTCTTCATCAAATATTGTATCAATACAATCAATAACCATATCAAATGCGCCTTCAGCTTTCTGAAGATGCTCTTCATCATATTTTTCTACATCCTGAATTCCAGGATATCTAAGCGTAACGCCTATATCATTATCTATGATAATAGTGTTACTTTCTGGAAGATCTGATAAATTTATTTCTTCTAAGTTTACAGATACCGGATTTACTGCATTGCATTCCGTGTTCTGACACTTAAGTTCTAAATCAACGATCTCACCTACAGACTTAGCACGTAAAGCTAAGAATAATTTTTCAAAATCAAAAATAGTAAACTTACTAAAATCTACTGTATCATATATGCATCCTTCCATAACATCTCTCAATGTTCGAATAATCATACTTTGATCTTTCGATTCTAAAGCTACCATTAATAACTTTTCTTCCCCTACATTATAAGGTCTGTATTCAATTTCGGCTCCTGTCGACGGTAATATTGTCGTATAACGAGAGCCTTTCACTACTGGCAAAGCCATAATATTTTATCTCCTATAGTATACTATCAATTGCGCTTCTTATTACTGAGCCTGTAGAACTTAATGGTCCTTCAGGTACAAATTTATTGTAAGCAAAAGTTACGCTCATTTCAGTTGCAGCATTTTCCTGGGAATTATCTAGTGTAATGGATTCATAAGAAACAGGATAAGCCTTTTCTAATTTAACTCCATAAACCGGAATATTCTTTTGGTTTAATTGCTGAATTATCACGTCCACAGAATAATCATTTTTAAATCCTGTGACATATGATTCGGTATTAAATATGCCTGACTGCCATTGCTCAAGCATATTTCTCATATAATAATCATTTGTTAGATGGAATGTCATTGTTACATCCTCATCAATAAATGTATATGGGTATTTGTTCTGTTGTCTATCGTGGTCATGTTCGAATGTAGAAAGTGTTCTTCCTGGTAATGTAACTGATTTACAAAGTATGGATAGATCTCTTGGATCGTTTAATAAATTACCAGCATTAAAGTTTCCTGAAATAACTGACCCGATTATATTTTCTACATTTAGGTTTAACAAAGAAACTGCAGGTGGTGCAAATATAACATTGAATCTATTTGCCGGAGCTAATCCACCTTTCTTTGCTATTGTTGATTTTAAATCTTCTATATTCATTCTTAGCTCCTAGCTATTTTATTTGAATCAGCCCAAACTGCAGCTTTACCTTTCTTCTTAAATTGTTCTGTCGGTAAGAATATAGCTACTTCCCATTCAGACATAGGTACTCTAACTAATTTAGACTTAATATGTTCTGTTAAATAATGTTTAAAACAAGGTTTAAACTCTTTATATTTTTTACTACTTGCTAACAATTTATATCTTGCCCTAATTCTACTTTTATCTGTAATCTTTTGTGGCGCTGTTTTCATTAATTCATCTAGGAAAGCTGCACGTATTGTTGGCTTTAGATAATGTAAATTTAATCCATAAAATCCACCCTTTGCAGGTTCAACCATTATAGCTAATGGAAACCTATCATAGTATGGTAGTTCGTCTTTATATTTTGGATCGTAAAAATACATATACATATTACCAGCGATATTTCTTGCTGTTGGTTCTAAAGCATCATCTTTCAATAAAGATGTACGATTTACCTGTCCTAATTTTTTAACATTAGCAGCGAACCACTTTTTACTAGCATTGGTTCTAGCCGTGACACCTGCACGGAACGCTTGAGCTTGTAAAGTATCAAATAAACTTGCCATAGTACTATTTATGCTTTCCTGTTAGTAGTTTGATACCTAAATTCTTTAAAGTATCTTCTGTCCAGACTTGAAATTTCCACCCTTTCTTTTCAGCAAATTGGTTAGCTGCGTTCCATTTATCTGTATTTTTAATAAATGTTGTTACTTCTCTTAGATGTTTCTTTGTTTTTCTTTTTGCTTTAGGTGGAACTGTATCTTTTTTGGGTTTAATTTCCACAAGATATACATCACCATTCTTCATTTCTATTAATAAATCAACATAATATCTGTGTAATCTTCCATCAACCTGATACTTATAAGGTATAACTACTTCTTCGCTATTCCAAAATTTGATATTAGGGTTATCTTCGCACCATCTAAATGCTTGTCTTTCCCATAAAGATCGATATACAACCTTATTAGAATCGCCTGCATATTTAGATTTGTTTTTAATTGTGTATTTGCCTTTGTAACTCATATAAATAAACCTATAATTAATAATTTTATACAGGTATTTATATGGCTTCAATATTAACTTTTCCAAGATCATTACGTGCAGATGCGGACAATAATATGCCACACATCGGTTTTTCTCTTACAGGTGAACATAAACCGGATCCAACAGAGATAGATAGAATCCATATGTTTATACCATCAAGCTTTGCTGTGAAAGATGGAGCTTCATATACTGGTGTTGATTTAGGTGCATTAACAGCTGCTAATACTGTAAAAGCTAATTTAGGTGCAGGAAAAACAGCACTTGCAGGTATGGAAAATGCAGATGCTACAGTTATGAGTTTAAAAGCTATTGAAGGTATAACTGGTGATGCTGGTGGTCTAAGTGCAAAAGCAGCAATGCAACAAGGTGTAGCATTTAACCCACAAACAGCATTAGCATTTGAAGGTGTATCATTAAGAGAGTTTGAATTCACATTTAAAATGGTACCTGAATCAAAAGAAGAAGCAGAAGATTCTAGACGTATAGAAAACTTCTTTAGAAAATACCTATATCCTAAAAAGGAAGGTTTATTCTCTTTGAAGTATCCACCTAAATTTAAAATACAATTCTTTGTTGGTGAAGAAGAAAATACATACATGCCAATGATTCACGATTGTTATTTAACCGGTGTTGGAGCAACAATGAATCCAGAAGGTAATTCATTCTTTATAGATGGACAACCAACAGCAATAGAATTATCATTAAGCTTTTCAGAAACAAAACAACTTACAAGACACGACGTATATACAGAGAGTTCTTCAGAATCAGATCCAAGTTATGATTATAGTAGACCAGGATCTTATCAGGCAGATTCTTCTGGTGGTAAATCTTCATAGAGGTAAATTATGGCATTTTTTAAACAGTTTCCTAAAGTACAATATGACTTCGAAAGAAATGGAGTTATAACAAATGTAGTTAACATATATCGAAGTGTAAGACCTTTACAAGATTTTATAGACAATTCTTCTGCATATACATTCTATGAAGTTAAAAACGGGGAAAGACCAGACGTAACATCACAAAGGTTATATGACAATCCAAATTACTATTGGACATTCTTTGTTGTAAATGATATATTACATGATGGCATGCGTGCATGGCCAATGAGTCAAGAAGACTTATTTGATTATATAGCTATAGAATATGAAGGATATGCTATTACAACTAATCCGACTATTGTTCGAAACACAGATGGTATTATAACAAAGTTTGAAGATAGTTTAGCTGGATCAGTACCTAATGTTTCGGATGGAGCATTTACCTTAGGTGAAACTGTTAATGGTTCTATCTCTGGGTTTAGTGGTAAACTTACAAAAAAGAATGTTGACATGAATCAACTAATAGTTCAAGAAGTAAATTCTAATGCACCACTTGGAGATCCAAATGCTATATCTGGAGGTACCGAGTTATTAGTTGGTGCTACGTCCGGGGATTCTGTTGGTACATATCAAGCATTTAAATATGCGGAAGCTCCGCATCACTATTTTACAACTGGAGATAAAGAAAAAAGATATCAAACAAATGGCGAATTTATACAAGGTGGAGCAGCAGCTGGTACTTTATCATATCAGACAAACCGTTCATATGTAAATGAATTAAACGAAACAAGGTCCAGAATAAGAGTAGTTGACCCGCAATATATTGATAGATTTGCAGATGAGTTTGAGAGAATATTAAATGTCTAGTACAAGTAGTAGAGCTGTTGAAGGTGCTGACGGGATAGTATCCCCAGATTCCTATTTAATAGAGCATGTAAAGTTTCACAATAATGCAGGTAAGGTTGTCGATATAAAATCTTTTGTTCAAAAGATAGAAATAATAGAAGATCTTAATCACCCGTTTTTAGAAGGAGTAATCTTTATACAAGATGCTGCTAACTTTTACGAAGAACAAAAGATAACAGGTAATGAAAAGATAGAACTTAGAATAAAAAGAACTCCAATTGGTGGAACTAAAGAAACAATTTCTAATTTAGATATAACCGTATTTATTGCAGAGGTATTTAATTTTATAAGATCTGGTCCAGGTAAACAATTCTATAAATTTAGAATAGTATCAGAGCAGTTATATAATAATCAGGCAAAAGTATTACAAAGATCATTCCAAGGTTCAATAGGTAAATTAGTAAAAGATATATGTACGAAAGATTTAAAAATAAAGAAAGCTACATTTAATCTTGATACAAAAGATATTATTAAAGGTGTATATCCAACAATAAGACCAATACAAGCTATTAATTGGTTATTAAAAAATGCATATGATAACGGTACTCCGTATTTCTTTTATGATACTATTCAGGATGGATTACAATTTAATTCTCTAGAAAATTTATATGCAGGAGATTCATACGAAGAATATGATTTTATACCATACTTCGATCATGATATTGGAACAGCAGGTGCTTATGATGAGCTAAGACAAAGAATAGAAGCTTTTGGAAGTGAATTAGGTATGGGTAAGTTAAATGATATTGGTGCGGGTGCGTACGCGGCCACGCTTCACTCTCTAGATATATCAAATAAGAAATACGAAAAAACTTTCTTTAATTACGATTCATCTAATCCTAAAAAAATAAATTCAAATAAACCATTTAGTGATGAACATAAAATCTTAGATAGAAAGCTATCTGATTTAAGAGAAGGAAAGAATTATTTTATATCATTAAATACTAAAGCCTATCCAGATCATTCTAATTATCATAATCCAGCTTTTACTACTATATTAAAATCAGAATCACATTTACATACAATGGGATTTAATAAACATTTAATTGCATTGAATGGGGACTTTGGATTACAGGTTGGTTCAAAGGTAAGTATGAAAACTGTAAAACCAACAACAATAGAAGGTGCAGAACTACCACCAGTGATGATTGATAAATATAATTCAAGTGATTATTTAGTTACAAGGGTAGTTCATACATTCGATGATTATTATAAAATGAAAGTAACAATCCAAAGAGATTCAAGTGAGGTAAGTGTTGATGCGTAATGATATGTTTATAGATGGAACCTTTGCATGGTTCACAGCCGTGGTCGAAGATAGATTTGATCCAGAAGAAATGAACCGATGCAGAGTTAGGTGTTTTGGATTCCATACAGAAGATAAAGGAATATTACCAACAGAAGATCTTCCATGGGCAACAGTTATGATGCCAACAACATCCAGTGGTACCTCAGGAGTAGGTGATTCACCACACGGATTAATGGAAGGTTCATGGGTAGTTGGATTCTTTAGAGATGGACCAAGTGCTCAAGATCCTATTATTATGGGTAGTATAGCTGCTAAAAGTTCTGAAAGAAGTAAAACTTTAGGATTTACGGGTCTTAATTTTCCTCGTGGGGATTATGTTGATCAAAGTGATGTAAATAAATCTGGGCGAGAAACTACATACCAAACTGGTAATTCATTCCAAGAAAGAGAACCAGGTCAAACTGTTAATCCAATCAAAACTGCAGTACCGCCAAAGGTTACAACCGTTGCACCAGATCAAGCAGATACTTATTATGCGGAAAAAGAATGGAATGAATTAAAACCTTTAAACAATCACGTTCCGGAATATCCTCACAATAAAGTAAATGAATCAGAATCTGGACATGTATTTGAAATAGATGATACTCCTGGATATTCCAGATTAAACAAAATGCATTCAGCTGGTACATACGAAGAAATCTATAATGATGGAACAAGACAAGTAAAAATAGTTGGTGATGATTATGAAGTTATTTTAAATAATAAAAATATTCACATAAAAGGTAATATGAATATGACTGTTGATGGAGATGTTCGCCAATTAGTATACGGTAATTATCATTTAGAAGTAGAAAAAGATTATACCATAAATGTGAAAGGAAGTAAACAAGTTAAGATTGGTGGTAATTACGAAACAGAGATACAAAGAAATAGAAGTACTAATATTGGTATTAATGATAATCTTACAGTATTAAATGATTTAAATTTAAATATAACAAACGATGCATTAACTACTATCGGAAATGATTATATTATTAATACAACAAATAATTATTCTAATACAGCTTACAATAATATATCCTTATTTGCTGGTGGTAAATATTCTCAGAGTTCAGTAAGTGACTTTGCAGTTGCTTCAGGTGGCAATATGAAGTTTGGTACTACTGGAAATCTAACAGAAGATATAGATGGTACGCATACGCTTACGTGCGCTACCGCAGCGCTCGTGTACGATGCTGGTGAGATAACAGTTAATAATATAACACAAACACAACATACACACGTAGAGGTTCCTGGAACTGGTGGGGCAAGTTCTCCAAACCCAGCAACAGCAGAAACTCAACCACCAACTAGCGGAACGTAAGAATGAGTTGCTCAGAAAATACATTACTAAAAGCCGTAAAGGATAAACAAAAAGAACTTGATACTCTTTTAGAACAAGGTAAAGATGGTTTAGCTTCTATGCAAAGTAAAGTAAATGAGCTAAAAGCTGATCTTAGTTCTTTTGTTCCAGTCTTACCAGAAGTTCCTAGCTTACAAGGTGATTTATTAAAACTAGGTGATATAACATCTGCAGCTGGATTAGCCACGAAGATTGCAGAACTAAAAGCAAGTATGGGATCAGCAGTTCCAGACTTCGATAGTTTAATAAGTTCTTTAGGATTGGACTCTTTTCCTCCTAGTATTGATGCTTCAGCTATATGTAGCACGATGCCAAATGTAGAAACAATTGATGGGGTTGCAACTGTAGTTCCATCAGAATCTAAAATACCAGAAGAAGAGCCAAAGAAACCAGAACCAAAACCTGTTATTGAACCCGACCTAGAAGAATTAAATAAGAAAGTATTAATCATTGCATATCACGCAAATGCAAAGCAACAAGTTATTAAGTCTGTAAAAGCTTTAAGTTCAAAAGTAAGAATTCAACAGGATTATTTTGATCTTACCTGGCCTGAACTTTTTATTGAACTAGCTACAGCAGGTGGGGGTAATTTCGATGATCTTAAATATATTGATTATCCACAAGCAGTATTAAAAGAATTACAAACACAATTAGAAAGTGCAAACTCTTTGGGTCATAATTTCCAAGGGGTTTCTCTAGAAGCAGCATATAATACAACAAAACAACTTTTACCTGAATATGCAGCAGCAGAAGATTTTGCAACAGCAGCTACACAATCAGTAGCAAGAAGACAGAAAAAGGTTGGGTAAACTTGTATAAATAGATATATGACAACACAAACATCACCTTTAATACAATCAGATTGGTCAATCACTGGCAGTACGAAATCTACTATTGTAAGTAAGAATAAAGGACATAGAGATTTAGATCTTTCTTTATTATTACACCCAATACGAAAAGACATTAACGTGTTAAAGGATGATAATGCGGTAAAGAATGCTGTTAAGAACTTATTAATAACAAATGCATTTGAAAGACCGTTCCAACCACAGCTTGGAGCTAATTTAAGAGGTTTATTATTTGAACCAGCAGATTCTATTACAAAAATAGCTATTAAAGATAATATAAAAAGAGTTCTAAGAGACTATGAGCCAAGGGTAAAGGTATTATCCATAGGGCTAAAAGATCTATCAGATCAAAATGCTTACAGATTAACTGTTAAGTTTTTAATAAAAGAAAATGATACAGATGATACTGTAGAGATATTACTAAGAAGGTTAAGATAAAATGGCAACAAATTTAAAAGTTACAGAATTAGATTTCGATCAGATTAAAACGAATCTAAAGAATTTCTTAAAGACACAATCAGAGTTTAATGATTATGATTTTGATGGATCAGGCATGAGTGTATTACTAGATGTTCTAGCATATAATACACATTACAATGCAATGAATGCTCACTTTAGTTTAAATGAAGCATTTTTAGATTCAGCACAAATAAGAGGTAACGTTGTTACCCGTGCTAAACTATTAGGTTATATTCCAAGATCTATATTATCTCCAAGAGCAACTGTAAATATAGTTGTTAATGTAGCAGAAGAAGACAGTGTTCCTACAACTCTTACACTTCCAAGAGGAACGAAATTTAATACGTTAAATTCTACTGGAGAAGAATTTCAATTTGTTGTTTTAGATAATCACACAGCAACTATTTCAGATAATACATTCACATTTTCAAATATTACTATAGCAGAAGGAACATTTAAAACTTTAAAATATAGAGTTGACAATGATATAGAGAATCAGAAATTCCAGATCTCAGATAAAGATGGAGATACTTCTACACTGAGAGTTCGTGTTCAAGAGAATGAAGAAAGTACAGCGTTTGATATTTACACACAATTCGAATCTCTAAAAAATGTTAATTCAGAAACAAAGACTTATTACCTACAAGAAAATTCAAATGAATTTTTCGAAATATATTTCGGTGATGGCGTAACAGGATATAAACCAATCAATAATAACATTGTTACTTTAGACTATATATTCACAAACGGTAAAGATGCAAATAATGCTAACACATTTACTAAAGTAGATAACATTGGTGGATTTAGTAGTATTGCAATAACAACAGTATCGGCTGCAGCAGGTGGTGTTGATCCGGAAACAACAGAAAGTATTCGATTCAATGCACCATTAACATTTACATCACAAAACAGAGCGGTTACATCTGATGACTATTCTGCTATTATTAAAAAATCATTTACCAATATAGATTCTATATCAACTTGGGGTGGTGAAGATAACGATCCACCTGATTATGGTAAAGCTTATATAGCTATTAAACCTCTTACATCAACTCTATTAACTGATGCAGAGAAAGACGAGATTAAAGATACAATATTAAAAGGTAAGAACGTGGTTAGTATTACCCCAGAGATTTTAGATCCTAATTTTACTTATTTAGAATTAGATGTATTCTTTAAATATAATCCAAACTTAACAGATAGATCTTCTTCAGATTTACAATCTGTTGTAAGAGATACAATAAGTGATTATAATTTTAATAACCTAAATAAATTTGATGGTGTATTTAGACATTCACAATTACTTAAGAATATTGATAACGCAGATCCTTCTATTCAGAATAGTACAGTAAGACCTCGTATGTTCCAAAACATAGCAGCAACTACAAATCAATCTACAAATAATTTTAATTTAACTTTTACTTCACCATTTTATCAGTCAGGAGATTCTACAAAACACATATTGTCTTCTACTGCATTTAAAATTTCAGGCGATACAGATGACCATTTCTTTGGTGATGTTCCTATTACAGGTTCTACAAAAAGAACAATTATAGTTTATAAAGTCGTATCTGGTTCTAACGTAACAGTAATTCCGTCAGCTGGTGAAATAGATGTTGATAAAGGAGCTATTACTTTAAATAGTTTTGCACCATCTACTAATACAACTATTCGAATATCAGTGGTACCTAATTCATTAGACTTAGCACCTAAAAGAGATCAATTACTTTCAATCGATCAACAAAGAGTAACAATTATACCTGAAGTTGATACAATATCAGTAAGTGGATCAGCTGGTTCAATCACATACACAACTACACCAAGAATTAAATAATGCCATCATACGATTCAGAATATAGCTCACCGGGATACGTAGAAACCATAGCGTCTTCCAAGAAAAAGACGAAAGAGCATATTAACTTCAAGCAATTAGTTCCACAACACATATTGGAAAATGCTTCTAAGCTTGAAGCTTTAATGAAATCATATTATACGTTTATGAATTTAGAGGAGTTTATATATTCTCAAACTAAAACATTTACAGACGTTGTATTAGATGATAAGGCAGTATTTAGAATATTGGATCCAAAAAATGAGAATGATGAATTCTTTACGGACGAAACAGGCGCTGAATCTACATTAGTTATCACTGATACAGATGGAACAACAACAAACATTAGCTTAGACGCAATTAACGTAGCTATAACCAATGGTAATGACTTACCTGGAACATTAGCTAACGAAGTATCAGAGATAGGTAAAACATATACCGTAACAGGTTTAACCTCTCATAATTCTAAAACAGCAACATTAACTACTGTGGTTAAAAACTGGGTTGGTCCAGGACCTTCGAATGTTATGAATACAATTGAAGAAGCTATGGATATAGATGGTAATGCTGCTAACTATTTAGAATTTATGCAGAAAGAAATAGCAGCTGCTATTCCTAGAGACGTAACAGTTAACAAAAGAAATCTATATAAAAATATAATTGACTTTTATAAAGTAAGAGGTTCAAGTGATAGTATAGAAATATTCTTTAGATTATTATTCAATGAAGTGGTAGAAGTAGAAAGACCTTACGATAAAACACTTATACCTTCTTCTGGGGTTTGGGACCAAGGGTCAGGAGCTTTCTTATCAAACAAAGGATTCCTATCAGATGATATTAAAATACAAGATAGTTTAAGATACCAAAAATTTAGTTATCTAATTAAGACTGGTAAAAACGTTTCTGATTGGGCTGATTCTTTTACAAGATTAGTTCATCCAGCTGGATTTAAATTCTTTGGAGAGATTTTACTATTATTAAATTTTGTTAATGTTGGAACAGTAAACAACAAAAAGATGTTAAGTACTTTGGCCAGATTATTTTCTGCAATGCCAGGAGTACAACCAGGAGTAATTGGTGTTGAAGATGTTCCATTATTAGTAGAAATGTTTGCTTCAGCATTTACACCACAGGTCACAGCAGATATTCATAAAAGTGCTACATTATCTACTTCATTAAAGGATGGGGTTATAACCCAATCGAGTATTACAGAACCTGGAAGTGGATATATAGCCAATCCAGCAATTACATTTTCAGATGGATCTAGTGGGAAAACAAACCCTGTGGGTGCTGTAGTTAGTACAGATGGATTTGGATCTGTAAATGCTATTAATCTAGGGGATGGTGGAAGAGATTTCCAAACACCAACTGCAACAATTGCTGCACCAGAACTACATATATTTGATGGATCAAGTTCGTCTATAGTTAGTACATCCGCTAATACTATAACATTAACAGCTCCACAAGCAGCAGTATTTCAAGTCGACGATCAACTAACATATACAACCGATGGAACAGCAATAGCAGGTTTAACAGCTGGAACAACTTACTTTGTTAAAACTAAAGCTGGTAATGCTATAACTTTATCGGCAACACAAGGTGGATCAGTTATTAATCTATCAGGATTAGGAGTAGGAGCAGTACATAAATTCCGGGGTATAACAGCTACAGCAACATTTACAAAACTAGATGGGCTGGTTGATATAGTTACAATAGCAGAACCTGGATTTGGATATTCATCTGCTCCAAGCGTAACAATTAATGGTACAGGTAGCAGTATGAGCAATCCAACTGTTTCTCTTACGATTGATGGTAAGGGAAGAGTCGATGGTGTATCTACTTTCCCTACTCTTGCATCTAGAGGTTCTGGTTTTTCTACTATATTCTTAACACCTTCAGGCAATTCAAACGTAGGTAAAATAGCGACTATAAATATAGTTGAAAGTGAACCTAAAAATTATAGAGTAGCTCCTGTACTTATAATAGATGCACCAACAGAAAGAGATTCTGAGGGTAATTTATTAGGTACAAACGTACAAGCAGTTGCAACATTAACTTTAGATGGTAATAAAAACATAAGTGGATTCACTCTTTCACAGGCTGGACAAGGTTATGTTAATGAACCACAAATTAGATTAGGAAGTCAAGTTCATAATGAACTTCGTGCAAAAGATTTAACAAATATATTAATATTATACTTAAATCATAAAGATGATCGAAGTGAAACACTTGATGAAACGAATCCATTCGAGCTTAAAGCCCCGTTTGATACAACGGCAAGGTTATATGATCAGAATGGTAAATTAGAACATTTTGGATCCACACAAATACAAAACATGGGTTCAACTAGTATAAATAGATATAACGTGAACAGTTTTGTTCATATAGATTAGAGGAAACGAAAAATGACAGCAATAGTCACATCAAAATTCAGAACAGTTAATGCTGAGAATTTTAAAGAAGATATAGGAGCAAATAGTGTATATGTAGCTATTGGTAAACCGGATGTATGGTCTTTAACAACATCAGATACAATTGATACAACACCATTTACCCCAAACGATCATATAGATGATGTAGGAGAAGCAAGAGCACAGTTTATGGCTATGCAAAAAGTATCATCTACTGATGTTACTCACATTGTCCCAAGACACACTTGGACTACTGGAACAGTTTATTACGCTTGGGATAGTAACGACGGAGCAATCTTTGATAAAGCATTCTATGTAATTACATCAGAATTTAAAGTTTATAAATGTATCATTGCAGGAGCTTCATCCTCTACAGTACAACCAACACAAACATTAACTGCTCCAACAGCAGAATCAGATGGATATACTTGGAAATATATGTATACTTTAACAGTTGCAGATTCAGAGAAATTCCTTACTACTTCTTATATGCCAGTCAAGACCGTTTCCCTTGGTGGTCAAGGAACAGTAGCAGGGGCAGTTTCTTCTAGCGCAACAGTTATATTAACAGAAATTAATTCTAAAATACATACTGGAATGACAGTATCAGGTACAGGAATCTCTGGAACACCAACTGTTTCAGCTATTGCAGGTTCTAAACTTACTCTTTCAGCAGCACAAAGTATTTCAGATGCTGTTATACTAACATTCGCATACGCGAGTGATGGAGATGCAGAAACAGCTTTATCAGAAGGAGATTATGCACAATACTTAAACCAAAAAGCTTCTAGAGACCACGGAAATGCAGCAGGTATAGAAAGAATCGAAGTTAGCGCAGGTGGTGGAGATTACTCTTCTAAACCTACAGTCACTATTACTGGTGATGGTTCAAGTGCAGCGGTAGCAGCAGGTAATATAACAATGAGTGGTTCTGGTTCAACACAAAGTGTAGCTAGTATTACTTTAAATAACAAAGGAACAGATTATACCTTTGCAGATATTACTTTCTCTACAGGTTCAGCGGTAGCTAATGCTACAATCGCACCAGCAAATGGTCATGGAACAGATCCAGTATCAGAATTAGGTGGATTCTTCGTAGGAGTGAATACACAATTATCTGGTTCAGGTGGAGCAGGCGCAGACTTAACAACTGGAAATGATTTCAGACAAATCTCTTTAATTAAAAACCCAACTAATGCAGGTGGTACTACTATCTCTACTGCATCAACACTTCAAGCTATGGACTATTTAGATTTTGCAGCAGCTGCTAGTGGTTATACAATCGACGAATTACTAGTTGGAGGAACATCTAATGCACAAGCTTATGTAGTTAGAATAGATGGAACTAAAATCTATTACACACAAAATAGTAAAACAGGATATGGAGTTTTCCAAAATAGTGAAACCGTAACTGGTCAAACAAGTAACACGGCGGTTGCATTAAAGAGTTCAAACGCAGTCGTATCCGGTGAGGTTAATAGAGGATCTGGAGAAATGCTATTCTTAGAGAACAGAAACCCAATCAATAGATCAACCACACAGATTGAAGATATAAAAGTTATAATTGAATTCTAATTATAAATATTAGAAATAGGTAAAAAATATGGCAACAAGCAAAGTTAGAAACTATAACATCCAACCGTACTATGATGATTTCGACGAAACTAAAAATTATCATAGGGTATTATTCCGTCCTGGATATGCGGTACAAGCCAGAGAGCTTACCCAATTACAAACTGCTTTACAAGCACAAATAGATCGATACGGCCAATACGCATTTAAAGATGGTTCAAGAGTATTAGGTGGTAAGGTTAGTATTAATGTAGAATATGATTTTATAAAATTAAAATCTTCTTTTACTCATGATGTTGGTGGGTCTGGTTTAAACTCGGATGATTATCTTTCAGACTTTCTAGGTTCAACTATTACTGGTTATGCTAATAGTGGTAACCAAGTCACAGCTAAGGTTATTGGCTTTGCAACAAAAACAGATGCATCAAATCCAAATACATTATATATTAAATATGAAAATGCAGGTGGTGCAACAGGAAGTAGAACAGTACAAACATTTGCAGCTGACGAGGAAATAGTTTCCAATTCGTCAACTGTTTCAGGTACAGTTAGATATGGTGAACTGATGGCTTCATCTGATACACCTACAGGAAAAGGTTCGATTGTGAATATTGAACAAGGTGTTTACTTTATAGCTGGTACTTTTGTTTATGTAGAAGCAGGATCTTTAATATTAGATAAGTATACAAACACTCCAAGTTATATTGTTGGTTTATCAGTCACAGAAAATTTAGTTTCATCAGATGATTCTGGACATGCTGCATTAGTTGATAATGCTACTGGAACACCAAACTTTGCAGCTCCAGGTGCCAATAGATATCAGATTTCAACTACTTTAATAAAAGAACCATTAGCAATTGCGTCTAGATCAACAGCAGATTATATTCCATTAGTTACAGTTGAATTAGGAAAAGTACAATTTGATAAGACAGATAAAAATAATGATGCTGCTTTAGGAAGAAGGTTAGCACGAAGAACATTCGAAGAATCAGGAAACTATACAGTATCACCATACGAATTAAATATTAGAGAATACTTAGATACTGGATCTAATTTCGGATATAAAACAAATACACAAATCGTAGCAGATGGAGATGCAGGAAGTAATTCAGCTGGTACAACATTCGGACAAGCAAGATTAGCAGTTGGTGTAGAACCATCTGTATCATACGTAAAAGGTTTTAGAAACGAAAATCTTGCCACTAAATACGTTAAAGTAGAAAAACCAAGAGGCGCAGACGCAACAAATACAGTTAACAATGCTACAACTCAAATTAGATTAGGTAACTATGTTAGATTAAAACTAGATACAGTTGCTGGTCTTCCAGATATTAATAACTTTGGAGAAATGTTTTTAAAGAACCAAGCTGGAACTAATATTGGTACGGCACGTGCAAGGGGTATGGAAATAGTTGGAGCTGGATCTACAGGGTATGCAGCATTATATCTTTTTGATATAGCAATGACAGGTGGAAATACTTTTAACTCAACAAGAAGTGTATCTCAATCAGATTCACCTTTAGCATTTACAGCAGATTTAATTAACAAAGCAGGTTCAGTCGGTCCAGCACCACAACCAAGCGCAAATTCAGATGCACTATTATTTGATTCTGGTCTGAGTTCACTGGTATATAAATTACCATTTGATGCTATAAAACAATTACCAAATAATGATACTATCTTTAGAACAAAACAAGCATTTAAAGTTACTTCAGATGGATCAGGTAATGTTACATTTACAGTTACATCACCAAATACATTTGTAGATAATACAAACAATATCATCCATGCCAACGGTGCTTCATTTATGAAATTAGATGGAGCTGGTGCTTATACATATTCAGCCCAAGGTAACCAATCATTAACAGTCCAAGGTGTTCCAGCTTCTACATCCATAGAATTAATTGCAACAGTACAAAGAAATGAAGCTGCTATTCCTAAGACAAGAGTAAATAATGCTACGGTATCTAATACAGTAGGTTCAGGTGAAATAGGATTAGTTAAAGCAGATATTATTCGAATAGTAGATATTAAAGACGGAAACAACGTTGATGTCACAGAAAGATTTACATTAGATAACGGGCAAAGAGATAACTATTATGGAATTGGTAAAGTAGTTCTTAAGCCTGGATTCCCAACACCAACTGGAACATGTGTAGTTAAATTCGATTACTATACACACGGTTCAGGAAAATATTTCTCAGTAGATTCTTATCCATCAGCTGATTATGATACAATCGGAACATTTACAGGTGTAAATGGTGAATTACAGCTTAGAGATTGTTTAGATCTCAGACCAAGATTAGATAATACAGGAGCAGATTTTACATCTACTGGATCTAATTTAACTTCTGCCCCACATCCAAACCACACATCAATTTCTGATATAACTTATTATATGAAACGTATTGATAAATTATACGTAAATAGATCAGGTGAATTCTTAGTTGAAAAAGGTGTTCCAGGAGATATTCCTTCCGCACCAGAAACTCCAGATGATTCAATGGCAATTTATGATTTACATGTAGAGCCATATGTATTTTCTTTAAGTGATGTTAAGCCTAAGATACTTGATAACAAACGTTATACAATGAGAGATATAGGCGGTTTAGATAAAAGAATTAAAAACTTAGAATATTATGTTTCATTATCTTTATTAGAACAAAGTGCATCAGATGCTCATATAGTAGATTCAGCTGGATTAAGTAGATTTAAAAATGGATTCTTAGTTGATCCATTCCGTGGACATAGTGTTGGTGATACAGTTAATAATGATTATCAAGTGTCAATTGATAAAAATAATGGATTACTTAGACCTAAGTTTGATGAAAGAAGTGTTAACCTAATTAGAAAATCTGGTGATTCAGGTTCAGTAGTAGTTAGCTCATCTTTAGCTCATTTACCGATAGCTTCAAATACAACTATTATAGATCAACCATACGCAAGTTCATTTATAAATGTTAACCCATATAATGTATTTTCGTGGGATGGCGTAGTTAGACTTTCTCCAGATTCAGATGAATGGAAAGAAGTTGACCAAAGACCATCTGTTCTTATTGATGATACATCTCAATACGATCAGTTTATTAAAATGGCGGATGAACAAGGTATATTAGGAACAGTTTGGAACGAATGGGAAACAAACTGGTCAGGACAAGACGTACAAGAAACATTCCAAAGAGAACGTATTCCTGGTGGTGGACCAAACGGTGAAAATATTAAAGATACTACAACAACTACTACAACTACAACTACTAATCAGGCAAGATCTGGTATAAGAAGAGATGTTAGTTTTGATACAGTAAGAAGAGAATCAGGTGAAAGAGTAGTAGAGATTAACTTTATACCTTTCATGAGATCAAGAGAAATCTTCTTTACAGCTTCAATGCTAAAACCACTTACAAAACATTATGTCTTCTTTGATGGAGCAGATGTTACCGCTTATTCAAAAGAAAAAGCTTTTGTTGAATTTGCTACAAGATCAAATATTGTCGATCATAATGGCGTAACATCTCATCCGGATTCAGGATCAGGTGCATTAGAAACAGATGCAAGTGGTAACTTAGCTGGTTCAATTATTATACCAAACAACTCAGCGCTAAGATTTAAAACAGGTTCAAGAGAATTTAGAATCACCGATTCTGCTACAAATACAATTTCAGCAGGAACATCTTCAGCCGAAACACAATATCAGGCAAGAGGTTTATTAGAATCTAAGCAATCAACTATTACATCAACTAAAGTTCCTCAGTTATCAACTCAGGAATTAAATGATGCTAGAACAATCGTAGAAACAGACGTTTCAGAAAAAGTAGAATGGATTGATCCGATAGCAGAATCAATTCTAATTACAGAAGAAGGTGGAACATTTACAACAAGCGTAGATATATTCTTCCAGAGTAAAAATGCTGAAAACATTCCAGTTAGATTAACAATCAGAGAAATGGAAAATGGTTCACCAACACAAAGAATTGTACCAGGAGCAGATAAAGTATTAGCACCGGGTTCAGTCGGTGTTTCAGCAACAGCGGTAACTGCAACAAACTTTGCATTCGATCATCCAGTATATTTAGAACAAGACCACGAATATGCCATCGTACTTACTTCACAATGTGATGATTATAATGTTTGGATTGCAGAAATGGGTAAATTCGATGTAACAAATACTACATTCAGAATTACTAAGCAGCCTTATAACGGAGTATTCTTTACTTCTGCTAATGCTTCTACTTGGACCCCAGAACAAAGTAAAGATCTTAAGTTTAAATTAAACTCTGCAGTCTTTAGTACTTCAGGTGAAATGACATTAGTAAATGATGTATTACCAGTTAGAAAACTTCCAGGTAATCCGTTTACAACTACACAAAACTCTGGGGTTATTACAGTGAATCATCCAAACCATGGTTTACCTAATAATAGTTCTAAAATCACATTTGCAGGAGCTACAACATTTAATGGAATAGATGCTGCTAATATAAATGGACAAAGAACAGTAACAGTTGTAGATATGGATTCATATACATTTACAGCTGGTGGTTCAGATGTATCAACAAACAGTGCTGCAGGTATTGGTTCTGGTGGTGGAACATCAGTAACATCTACAGAAAATAGACATATGGATGTTATGAATAACTATCTTCAGAATTTAACTTTACCAAATACACAGCTAAGATTCTTTGCTACAACTTATTCTGGTAAATCTATATCTGGATCAGAAACCCCATATCAAGCACAAACTGAATTCGAAATATTACCAGGAAGAAACGTTATATTTGCAGCACCAAGATTAATAGCTAATGCTGATAACGAATCATTACAAGGTAATAATAAAGGTTATTCATTAAGATGTGCATTTAGTACAACTAGCACTAACGTATCACCAATCTTAGATCTAAATAGATCTTCTGTAGTTACTGTTCAAAATAGAATCAATAATGGTTCTGCTTCAGAAACTGCAGCAACAGGTGGAAATAACTTTGCTAGATATATTACTAAAACAGTAGAATTAGCAGATGATGCAGATGTTATAACAGTCTTTATGGATGTTAATAGACCAGCAGCTGCTAACGTAGATTTATACTTTAGAGTATTAACATCAGGTTCTCAAGCAGAGATGAATGATACAGCTTTTACCTTAGCAACACCAACTGCATCAATTGGAATTAATGATAACCCATCTGTATTTGAAGAAGTACAATATGATATAGATCCTTTAGGAGCTAACGTAAGCTTCGGTTCAATGCAATTTAAGATTGTATTAAGATCTACAAATACTTCTACTGTACCAACACTAAAAGACTTTAGAGCTATAGCAGCAACATAGGATAAATTATGCCAAGAAAGAAAAAAGTTCAAGACAATCCAGATTTAGTTAAAGATACTACTTCTCAAGCAGTTATAAATACTAATACATCTGCTCTATTAAATCGAAGAGCCCAAATTAGTGCTATGCAATCTAAAGATGCAGAACTTACACAGATTAAAAATGATATTAAAGAATTACAAGCTTTAGTTAAAAAATTAGGTAAAGAATAATGGCGGCAAATAACGAAACCAGAATATTTAAATCAAGTTCCATTGAGGACCTCAGACAAAAGTCTAATGAGATTTCTTTTGGATTGGGAGATAAGAAACTACTAGATTCAGATATAGCTGATAAGATTTTTACACATACAGCTTCAGCTGGTGATTATTTAGTTTCTCCTACAAGTATAAGATTTGAATATAAACCTGAAGAGACAATTGATAATACTGCAGGTTATATTCTATTAACTGGAAGTCCTACTATTCCTGCAGGTTTCGCAGCAGGTGCAGCAATAACACAAAGTGGAGGATATTCAGCCACTATCGTAAGTTCTTCTACTACTAAAATATTAGTTAAAAATTCGTCTGGTACTTTTGATTCTACTGCACAAATAACAGCAGGTTCAGATAACATTGCTGGTTCTGCTATTCGAAGCTTGGTTGCAGAATCATATAACAAAGGCGAAGTTAGAGTTAAAGTAGGGTCAACAGAATACACACAAGATTCTACATCTACTACTGGATTCCACGTACCAAATCATGCAGGTTCAGTTACACTTACTGGAGGTCCAGACGTATCGGATTTTGAAGAAGGTGCAGTTGCATATCAAGGTACAAATCTAGCTTCAGCTACTTTCTCAGGAACAATTTTAGATTGTTCAGCTACATTATTAAGATTAAAAACTACAACTGGTTCATTTAGTGCTTCAACACAAATAAAAGTTGATGGTGGAACAGATACTATTGCAGGTTCTGAACATGGTGATATAACAAATGAAGATCAAACATTTGGAAGATTAATTGAATTTAATACACCATTAAGTTCAAGTGATGCAGTACAAATTATATCTACAAACCTAGTTGATGCTATTAACGAAGTACAAGATGACATTGGTACAATCGGTTCATTAGCTTCAGGTATATCAAATAGAACAGACTTAGTAAATGCTACAAACTCTTTAAAAACAGAAATTGGTACAGCTTCTCTAGATACATCAGCAACTTCATTAAGAGGTGCAGTTAATGAACTACACACAGAAATAGTTTCTAACGATACAGATATAGCTACAATTAATACTAAGCTTGGTACAATTACAGCAGGAGCATTTGGAACTACAGCATCGACAGTAAGTACTGCAATCGCAGAATTACATACTGACGTAGATGCTAGGTTGATGCTAACAAAAGGTACATCACAAACAATTAATGGTGATATTTCATTTAGTAATGCTAAAACATTTACATTTCCATCAGGATCTACATTAGATATAAGACAAGGTTCTTTACTAATTGGTTCAGGTGGTAGTGAATTAACATTTGATACAGCATTCTTAACACTTACAGCAAA
>MDTB01231689.1_pt1 | contig 24049 bp, 25 predicted proteins | sample 811161 | NCBI WGS metagenome assembly MDTB01 (sample SAMN05326650, study PRJNA326480) | marine metagenome | isolation source: seawater | place: Mediterranean Sea | collected 2009
TATGTTTAAATACATATTTAGAAAAACTAAACGCAGATGATATTGATCATTTTATTACTCAATGTGTGATTAATAGAACTTTTGGAAACTAGTTTATCTAGTAGTAAATTTTATTGGAAAAAATGATTGATTTTTATTAACATTCTTTTTCTAAACAAAAAGAAGAAATGAATTTGATATATAAAAAGAATGACAACAAACTTTTTCTAGGTGATTGTAGCATTTATGAAAACAAAGAAAAGTTTAAAGTTTTAGATATTAAGACAGTTGTATGTGTGAAGGATTATGGATTTGGATTACAAGAGTTGAAAGCAATGGGTATAAATGTGATCAACTTGAATATATCACACAGAAAACTATTTAATAAAGCAGTTATGTTGGAAATGATCTGCACTACAAACAAGTATATAGAAAAAGGTCTTGAGACTGGATCAGTCTATGTCCATTGTCGTAGTGGAAAGAATAGGTCACCAGTAGTTGTATCTGCTTTTTTAGTGTATGATTTAGGATTAACACCAGAATTATCTTTCAAATTAGTAAAGAAAAGGAGAAGAGCTGTTGAATACACTTATCTGAAAGAATTTCTAGATATATATAAAGATGAGTGATAAGTGATGAACGTAGTAAAAGCGGTAACGAAAACATTGAAGAAAACATTTAAGAATGATAACAAAAACAATAGTGAAAAAGAAAAAGATGAAGCAGAACAGATTGAGTTTGTTCTAAAAACATTAGATTTACCTAAAAAAGATATTGAAAAAGAACCATCAAAAGATTTTACTATTGATGATTGTTTTCATGATATGGAAAAGTCTTTCAAAAAGCTGATTGACACTAAATATAAATCATCTTTTGACACAATTGAACATTACATAAGTAAAAGCACATTAGCCAAACATATTTCTAATGATCCTGAAAAAATATTGCAATATCAAGCTGTATATGGAAAACATTTTGATGTGAAACAAGCGAATAAGATAACAATTAACCAAGTCATTCGATATCTATATCCAGAACTTCGTTCAGTATTGAAGATGAAGACAAAAACAGCTATTTCAAAATCATTAGAGGATGATGCAGATGCCATATCAAAGTCTCTGAAACTGACTAAGAAAAAGGTATATACTAATTTTATCTATGGGATGAATCATAAAACTAAGGAGTTCGAGTTTGTATTTGGTAAGTTAAACAAAAAAGAGATAACAAGTAAAAAATATATATTAAATGAGCTTGGTGCGAAACATCTTCAATTAGCATATGGTTATCATTTATATTATGCAGGGACTTGTGTATTTACAAGAGAGCAAGATCATCTATCAATCATTGTGAATACACGCAGTGGTCAATGGGTAGATATAATGGAGGACATTATTCCAAAACTTGATAGAGTAAAATATTGGAGAGATATTTTAGGTAAATATGAGAGGCACTCCCAAGAGAAAATGTTCAAATATACAGTTTTAGATCTTATGACTATTATGCAAGTTGAAAATCTTTTACAAGGATATCTAGAAAAGATGTATAACAGCGCACTAAAAGCGGTTAACATACATCATCCTGAGTGTTATTATATGAATATACTTAACTTGTATGCTAGCACTACATACAATGATCATTGTAACATAGATGTTAGTGATATTGTTAAAATCTTTAATGAACAGGTAGATATCTAGAATATAGAATATAGAATATAGAATATAGAATATAGAACATAGAATATAGAATATTTGATATTCAATATTCAATCTTCCTCTTTGAAGATTGATGGATTGATAGATAGTTGTCCCCAATCAATTTTATCTGTATTGTTCTGTAATATTTCTAAAGCATTTGGATTACTAGATAAGTAACTCCAATCTACATTAGTACTTGATTCATCTCTCTTTAATTCTTCTTTGATTAAATCAATTGCGTTTAGATTACTTGCCAGATTCATTGTCCCTCTATAATCTAACAAGTCCAAAGGATTTTCTTTCAATTTTTGTTGTAGAATTTTAAGTGCTTCTTTATTAGTATTGGCAGCTAAGTTATCCCAATCAATCTCATGTTTGTATTTTTTCAAAAATTTAATTGCTTTTGGATGTGGATTGAAAGATAACCATTCAGTTTCCACAAAACCATTCTCTGCATATTCTCTAATTACAACGTCTATTGCTTCTGGATACTGTGATACAGTAGATACCCAAATTTTCTCTTTATATTGTGGATCTTTTAATATTTTCATAGCATTTTTATTCCAAGATAAGTTTCCCCAATTTACGATATCTATATTTTGATCCAAGCATTTCTTTAAAAACTTCATATCAGTAATACTCATTGATAATTCGTTCCAATCAATCTTATCTAAATAATCTTTGTTCATACTGAATATTTTTGTTCCATTTGGATTTACAGACAAAGAACGCCAATTGATTTTTTTACTATCGATTTTTAGTTGTTTTTTAATCAGATGAATAGCATTTGGATTTAAGCACAAACTTTCCCAATTTATCATTCTATCACGTTTGTTGTCTGGTTGTAATTCGTCTTTTTTAAGTTGAGCTTCAATAAGTTCAATAGCACCTGGGTTTTCTGATAAATTAATCCAGCCACATTTAGTTATTTTATGCATATTTTGTTTAAGCAATTCAATTCCTTTTGGGTTGTAACACAAATGTGTCCATTTAATTTTATCCATATTATCCTTTAATACATCTATTGCTAATGGATTTGATGAAAGTTCTTCCCAATCCAGTTTATCTTTATGATCATTTATCCAATCTTTCAAAACCAGTTTTTTTGGTAATAATTTGTGATACTGTTGTAATATTTTAGATCTTGTATCGAGATCTAAATCCATTAACTTGGTTGTAGATGGAGGTAATTTATTCTCGGCACTTGTCATTTTATCAACAATAGATTGTGAAGATTTTTCAAGATTATTCAAATATATATTAACATATTTACAGAACTTTTTCATTTTTTGGGGATTTTCCCTCAATACTTTACTAACAATTTGTAAAACACTATTATTACTACATATCAATCTTATTTCATCCACAGTCATATTTAGTATCTTAATATTATGAATATACGATGCATCTGGTATTGTTCCAGATGATTGATTATCACGTAACAATATTTTTTCTACAATTTCATATTTAATCGGTGTTTTTTGTTTTACACTTTTCTTAGGAGGCATTTATTGATATGTCTAGGAAAAAATGATATAAGATATAGATACTACTCTATATAGTATTCCATATATGGTATGTTCTATATGTGATAGCCAACATCATGATAGACGATATTGTTCTACGATCTTTTGTAATCAAATAATACATCAAATATTTGATTCTGTCTTCATAGAAAATAAGGTGAATGTTCCATTATATTGTGATGAAATGGCATTAGCTGTTATGATGGGATTACATTATAGATTAGGCAAGGATAGCTTACTAAGATGGATGAATCAAGATATTTTAAGAATGGTGCTTCATAAAAACTATATATCCAGATATGTCACATCCTTTGATAAATCCCCTACAAAAAGTATTAAAGAAACACTAACGCTTAAGAATACACCGAGCAACTTTCTTGCGAAACCAATGATAGATCCAATGACAAATGAGCTTTTTTGTGTATCCAATAACCAAAATTTAGTATCAAAAACAACCACTTATAGTCTATCAAGGAATAGATATAACCCGATTGTATATTTTCAGTTTATTGAGGATTGTATATTATATGTTGTTATGACTGAAATGGCCGAAGAGTATATGTTTACATTCAATATTATGCAAAGATATACACTTGATATACTATGGAATGCTATGATTTATTCAGATATGATCTTAGAACCAATAGTTATAGCAAAAAATATATTATTTGTTGTTCTTCCCAACAAACAATGTGTTATTAAAATCCAAGATGGGCTTATCTCTCCTGTTGCGGTTGTTGTTACACCAATTGAGACTATTTGTCACTATATGAATAGCAATAACTTATACTTCAAACTTAAATCAAATCATATAGGATCTATTGATCTTTGCAATAGCTGTGGGTATATCATTGATCAAAATGTTTTCAATATGGAAGTATTCAAAGAAAAAAATAATTACATCTATTACATCGAAGATATGTGTAAGATTACTAAGATCCATGCTGTCAATAAAAACCCTAAGAAGATTTATACGATCAAAATATGTAATGGAAAGATCTTATATACACCTATCCACTATGATAACGGTGGCTTTATATGTGTTATATTACAAGGGAAAGGACTTAGGTATTGTTCAATTAATAGTACAGAAAAAAATATCTGGACAATATTTTTCCAGACAAAAATAGCGAATCAGCCTGTATTTGGTTATCGTAAAGAATATGTATATGTTACCACATATGACAAGTATATACATAAGATAAATACATTAACTGGCGAAAAGTTATGGTCTATCAAACTGTGTGGTGTAGCTAACCATCATCCTATCATTCATAATGGGTTATTATATATTCAAACAAGCAAACCTTCAAAACTGATCACTTTATCGGCATAAATCACACCATTCTCGGTATCTTTCTTTAGGATCACTAAATATTGGTGGTACGTGTGTATTATACTCTTTATATACTTTTTCATCCCACTTATAAATATCTTTTGGTGGAACATCTTTCAATTCTGGTATCCATTGTTTTACATATTTACATTCTGGATCAAACCGTTTAATAGCCTTATTGCTAATATCCATTGGTCTTCCTGATAAAGGCGCATCTTTACATGCATACTTTCTTCCAGGATAATCCATCTCAGTTGCCCATTGATGGTTTAGCTTATTCTGTGAGCCACCGACAGCATCTAATAGATATTTAGAAAACCCTACTTGACTACCATATACAGGATCAAATATGTTTATTCCTAAATATTTAGTCCAAAAGATCACAATGATCATTCTAGCTCTATTGTGGCAATAACCTGTTGTGATCATCTGTTTCATACCAGCATCCACGAGTAGATAACCTGTTTTACATTCCATCAATGCTTTCCATTCTGCTTTCCATACATCCTTGTTTCCATCCTTTGATTTTTTGTTATTCTTCCATTTAATATCAGTATCAAATCGCGAATCAATATGTTTATACTGATCACCATTAGGTGCAAACATTAAGATTTGTAGCCAGAAGTCTCGCCAATACAGTTGATCAATAAGTTGCGTTTCGGATCCTAGTTGTTCTACTAGTTGATTATACATCTCACGTATACTTACACAACCGAAGTTGAGATGTCCAGATATCTGTGATGTAGGTGTGGCTAGCATATCTCGTGTTTTGTTATATTGACTCATATCTTTGATATTTTTAAGGATACGAATTGCTTCTTCTCTGCCTCCTTTCTGTGCTAGTTCTGTGTTGTGTTTATAGAACGTAGAAAGGTCATTTATGGTTTTTATAGTTGTGGTAAATCTGCTTGATATAAAGTTATTCTTTTGAATAGTGTGATGTGTAAATGATTTAGGTGTTTTTGATCTAGCAAGTTTTGCAAAAGCTCCATATTGTTTATACCACTTGTTCTTAGATAATCCTAGATTATTGAAAGGTATAAGGGACAAATCATCCGGACTAGTGATTACTGTAATACCGAACTCTTTTGCGATATCTTCAAAATCTTGATCACGTTCCTTAGCATATTTAGAGTAATCTTTGTTGAACGATATATAAGTAACGTTCTTTAAGGATTTCAATAGTTTCTTTAAGTTTTCTTTCGGTGATCCAAAAGGTAATACCAAGTTTCCATCAACCTGTTTATTGAGATCATTAAGACATTCACACATAAATTGAACAGCATTTTTGCTAAAATAATGTTTATTCTTATTGTTAAGAACGATCTGCTGATCATCTAGAAAGAATACAGGAACGATTTTTCCACAATGCTTTGATAGAGATGATAAAGCGATGTTATCGGTGGTTCTAAGATCTCTACGGAATATATGGATACCTATGGAATCGGTATTATTAGTAGGAATGGAAACAGGTATAGTCGCTGATGACATTTTTAGTGCAAAACGATATATCTTTCATTATGTTTTAGTTATAAAAAGATCTTACATCTATGAGTTCAATATCTAATGACAGTAATGAAATAGAAACCATATTTAGATTGGATCAATTCTTGGGCTTAGAACACAAATGGATAATCCTTGTGTATCGCATCACAAGGACATTTACAGATTATCTTTTTGTGCTTATCCTGTTCTTTATAGTCTTCCAGCTCTTTTGGAGTTAATTTCTTGCGAGCACCTGATCTGTAATTGAAAAGCAATTCTTGATCTGGTTCGATATTTTTCTTTGTATATAGAAGAATACGGAAGAAACCATCCATACCTGTATCTGTGTCTTCAATAAGATCCACAGATACATTACAATCTGTATGCCTACCATTACATATATGATTGATAAACCTAGATAGGTTCCCCTTGAATTGAGCATCAATGTGAAAGTCTGTTCCTGCCCAAAACTGATAATCCATATTCCGTTGATAAGCATCGTCATTATACAATATCTCTCCTGCGTATTGAAACAAAAGGGTTCCAGCTTCTATTCTGCCAGATGTGAAGAGAGAATAACCGCGTTCAACAGTCCACTTCACTTTCAATGGCAAATGCTTTCCCTTATCAATAAGATCAATAAGTGGGTTTCCTCGCCAGGTTTCGTGCTCACCCACTTCAAACACTTCGTTGTTGAACCAAACATCATCAGTGTGGGTGTAATCTAGCCTGCTTATATCAACCCATTCATCCACTAGAAGCTTTTCAAACTCCTTTATCTTTTCCTGTGCTTCCTTGATCTCCGGTGGGATGTGGAATGGTGGCGGAGAGGGTAGCACCCTTGGCTTTGTCCAAAACCCATCTGTAATCCTTATGCTACTGCTAAACTCAAGATTGATCTCTTCTAGTTCTGAATCCGGCGAGATGTCCTGCCATTTCTGTCGGAAAGCAGCCATCTTCTCTAAGCAATCATCAGCAGCTTTTTTATCTCCATCGCGATATACATAGAACTCTGTGGCTGGCGCAAAGCCATACCCCAGGTTTTTGCCAACAAAGAACTTAATAATACATCTGTTCATCCTCTCCCAATCAGCTCAGCCAGTGCAATCAGCTCAGCCCAGCCAGCTTTCTGTGTTGAAGGAACACACGCGGGAAATTTCATTTTGTGAGGCTTTATTAAGAAACCAACACACAAAGAAGGTTTCTTCTAATTTTCTGCGATCTCAGCGCAATCTTAGCCCTCCTGCCCGCCATCCTAGATGGTCGTCAGATACCCACCAGATCGGACAATGAAGCCATAATGGAAGAGGAACCAGACAGATGCCGATATCAGCATAGAGATCAACCCCACTACAAAGGTGAGATAGAAGAGGAACTTGAACAGCACGACAGAGATTCCTGTGAGGTTCTGCCAGAAGCCCTTAGTGGTGCTGTTTAAGATCTCTTTGAGGCCCTCCACAACAGTGGAGATCCCAGTGATCCACATAAGGAATGAGGCAATCATCCCACAAATCGTGATGAGGATGATCAGGAAAGAGCTGAGAAGGGTAGCCACACTCTTGTTAGAGACAACAGAGTGGAAAAACCTGTGGATCTTGTGGGCCTTGCTGGTCTCGCCAGTGATAAGCATATCGCTCTCCTGACTATCCATGCTCTCCTGGCTGTTAGGGTGCTCATCCTCTGTGGGAACATAGGTCTCGTCGCTCTCATCGCTGGAAGAGGGGAACGACCCGTCGCTCAGCGTTGAGATGCTCCTAGAAACCCTCTGCCTCATCACCATACCACCCCCAGTGGCCTGTTGATCCATCAATCCCGAACCGCCCGAACCCACCTTGCTCTTCATCAAAAGCTCTCCCAGATCCACAGCCTTCATCTGCTCTAAGCTTGCTCACCTCTCCCACCTAGACTTTTATCCCCAACTCGACACCCCTCCCTCCCGATCCTCCCACAAAAATTGTAAAAATGATACTCACTAAAACCCACACCCATTAGAACTACGGTGACATACTATCGTGCATACTCTAATTTACAATATGGACATTTATCCTTTTTACTTATACTGTGTGATGACCATGAAATTACACAATTCTTACATACCTTGCTTCCACATTGACTACAACTAATCAAATGTTCAAAGTCATTATCACACACATCACACCGAATTTTGAAATCAAAAGAAGCACGATCTAAAAACTTACGCAATATAACTCCATCTTTTGTATTCCACACTCCTGCTCGTGGTAGTGGAAAATGTAGATAATCACCCTTGTAGAAAAATACGAGTAGTTCTTGATCAATAGGTATGGTAAATGCCATATTGTAAATATTTTTAGCATCAATAGTAATATCATTAGAATTATAATATAGAACTCTCTTGGTTATTTTGGGATCATTAGAGATACCGATATCATTAATCATATCAATAACTTCTTTCACACTCTTCTTAGAAACATCAATAAGAGTTAATTTATACTCTTTTTTGATGATGTGTTCAATTCCCTCATTCATCTTATCACTCTCTTATAAGAGTAAAAAAGAGATATATCATTTTTTTGATAATGTTTGTAAGTATTTATGTAATTTGAAGATCAATAATGTAAATGAAATTGAGATAATACCTTGTAGTAATAATTTTAGTCATTGCTGAAACAATTGCTATCACGCCTAATTACAAATCAAAATGAGAGTGATTTCATTTTATTTTCTAAATCTAGATTCCTGTCATTTACCTTAGTTGTTTCTAAAGAATTAGTGGTTTCTTCAATATTTGTGTCAATCTTCTTACTGTCTAAACCAATATTAGACAAAAGTTCCTTCGCTATCTGTTCAACTGTTTTGTTATCTCCATTGATAACACAAACATCCTCCCCACTCTCTCTAAGTTTTTGTATGGCATTCTCATGATAAGTATGAATTTCTTCAATATATTGAAGAGGTATGTTGTTCTCGCTATCTCTATCACGAACTTGAATATGATCCAAACATATTTCAGGAGACACTCTAAGATAAATATACTTGATAGGTTTCCATTCTTTATTTGTTCTATCATACATTCTTTTTAAAAGATCATAATCTTCATCACCAATATTACCATTATCATGATGGATCTCTAAGAATGTCTCATTCACTATCTTAGGTGATCTCTCCATAAGCATTAGACATTCTGTCTTAGGTTGTATCCAAGATCTCTTCCATACCTCATACTGTATCTCGGCGTATCCTTTGTTCTCTTCGTATATTTTTTTGAGATAAGGTTTCCAGTCATCTACTGGTTCAAGATCAATAAGGATATCATATGTTTTAGAGATGTATTTGAGGAGTGTAGATTTACCAGCGCCAATATTAGCATCTACAGTGATAATGTTGTTCATTGAATGTGATTTAACAATAACTACTTTTGTCTTAATTATAAGATATAATCAATCATTTTTTTATATTTACAAACTTACATTGATTATGATAATTCATCGTCAAATTAGCAGAAATTTAGCAAAAAAATGACAAGGGATTTGCAAAAAGATCACCACAACATAAACAATGATTACAGAAATCAAGCACAACTCGCCAGAACTTACTAATGACAAGCTTGCCGTGTTTGACTTTGATTGGACATTGATTCGTCCTAAAGGAGCCACCACATGGTGTTGTAATAGAGAAGACTGGCAATTACTCTACAATAATGCGATAGAGGTTTTAAGGGACTTTCACAAAAAAGGCTACACGATTATCATTGTTACCTACCAAACACGCACTTATAAAATAGATATGTTAAACGACTTCATTCAGATATTTGATATCCCTGTGTTTCTATTGATTAGTGACAAAGAAACGAAAAAAGACTTTGATCTCGTTGATCACCTACAACTATCTGGTTCTTTTCATATGAACAGTTTCTACTGCGGAGATGCAGACGGATTACCTGGATCGTGGAGCGATATGGATCGTGTGTTTGCTGAAAGAAACGGGATAAATTTCTATACACCTACTGAAATATTTGGAATAGAGAACACAAGTATCTTTTTCAAAACAGATAATGATTTAGATAATCTAGATGATGTAATTATTATGTGTGGATCACCTGGTGCAGGGAAGAGCTCTTTTGTTAGAGAACATATCGCTCCTAAGGGTTACACAGTTGTAGCTAGTGACGACTATAAGGGAAACAAAAAGAAAATGGCAAAGATGATAATGTCATTACTTAAAGATGGTCATCGTGTAGTTATTGATGGCTGTAATCCTATTCAAAAAAATCGGCAAGACTGGATTGAAGTGATCGGCGATAAATCTCATACAATCATTCATATTGATACTCCCAAAACATTTGCGTTAGAACGTAATAGCAAACGCACAATTCATAAGGTTCCTGCTGTTACTATTCACACTTGGTTCAAGAGATTTGAAAATACAAATATAGATATTGTTGTTAAGACAGTTGTATAAAAACAAAAAACAAAAAACAAAAAACAAAAAACAAAAAACAAAAAACAAAAAACTAAAAACAAAAAACATAAATAATATTTTACATATTACATCAGCATCTACAATGGATAACCATCAATTACGCAAGTCAATAAATAACATAACATTTCTCTGGATGATCTCCTGTTTTGTTGATATGAGTTATGTTGTATTTCAGACATATGATCCAGATATACATAATACACTGAGCTCAGTGATCATATACAACCCTAAGATTATTTACGTGATGAATATAATGTCTCTTTTTACTATTTTGTATGAAACCACTAGATATAATCAGGTTTTGATCAGGTTAATAACTATATGCTATGTTCTAGTTGGATGCTATGGAATATTGAGAACAAGCGAAAATACTATAAGACACGACCTTTTTGCTGTAACAATATTTTCAGGAATAATGGTCTTTATGTTCCATACGATAGATAGATCTTTTCTCAAAAAATTAGCTACATACATCAATATAGCTATAAGTGTAAAAATAATATTGAAAAAGATGATACAAGAGAATGATATATTTACGGATGAATGTATGTTTGTTCTAATGTTTGCTCTACACTATTGTTTTTAATGTTAAATAGCTACAATTTTGTTTTTATCATCAGCTACTAGTATGAGTATATGTATATTTACAATGGAATAACAGCTGTCTTTGCGTTTAACTCTTCAACACGCATCGCACTCTGTAAATCTTTTGCACAATTTATATTAGATACCTCGCTCTCTTCTACAATACGATATCTAATAGGCAATATATACTTTTTTGTATTAGGAGCATATCCATATTCCGATTGCTTAGAGTTTGTAGCAGCAGAACTGCCATAACCAATACGTGCGGCATCTCCTCCTCCTCCGCGTGTAATACCTCTTGTCGATCCGCCACCTCTTGATCTATAAACGCGTCTTTCTTTACGGAATACCATAAATGTGATATACATTAGTCCTGTTGTTTGAGATGTTTCTTCTAATCCCATTTTAGTCTCCTCCTCAGTAGGCTTGTATCCCATTTCCATTGCACGACGAAGGACAATTTGATATTTTGCATTTCCATTTTGATCAAATCTATGATTATTATCATATGAATCCGATGGGATATTCCACATAACACCATCTCTTTCAATATTATTAGGAGTGATTGAACCCTCAGTATTGTATTTAGGCTCTGAGAAATCAAATACAATGCCTAGTGCATACTCATAATTTGAATCATATGAATTAGACCATATATTTACATTAGATACATCTATTACTAAAGGTCCTTCGTGTGCTAATACTCTATAACCATTTTGATCACCTACCTCTAATTTTTCAATATCATATGAAATTTTGTAATCTGTCCTTACATCCTCATCTGGTTGAATTGCGCTATCAATACCTAATCCAAACTTCAACCCAAAGCTTACATTATAATCATCTGTGGTATATTTGATAGGAATACGTTTCATAACATCAATTACAGTGGTCATTTTAATTATGTAGTAGTTATCAGACAAAACATTTATCATTTTTGTTTTCTTCATTTAAGAAATAAGATAAACTCCCTTACTAAGTGATTTTTCCTTCTTCACTCGATTGATCATACAATCAATCTTCATATAGATATAAACAGACATATAATATTTCACTTGTTTAGACAAAACCTTATTATGCCCTTTACAATGCTTGCTCAACATTCTAGCGATCATATTCACTAATTTATGGTGTTTCGCAATACACGACGATCCACCGGATTGAGATCCTTGATCATCACCTGGACCAATCTCAGGTCTTAATATGCCTTTCTCAAAATCCACACCTAGAACATCCTTCGCATAAGCATCAACTGGTTGATACATATCCTCTGGCATTCCGTAGAAAGATAGTGGCATAACCCCTTCGCCACCTCCACCCATTCCTCTTTTCATCTTCCACTTACCACAATCCTTACAACCACCCACAAAGATCTTTCTAGTGCATGATTTTTCTACATTTTTAACAATCATTGGTAATAGGCGTGGAGTAATTGTTTTCTGCTCAGTAAGATTACAAACAGACATACAGACAGCGTGGATATACTTCACAACATTGAGAGGATCACTTGTTTCCTTAGCTTTCTTTAAGAGTTTATTTTGCAAATCATCGGGTAATTGATCAGCAATATATTCGTAGATGGTATTTTGCTTGATATGCATATTGATATATATCTTTTTATACTATTATGAAGATTTTTGTTTTCTATGGGTATAGTTTTTTTTACTTTCAACAAGTAATATCGTCCAAAGTAAAAACAAAAAATGGATATTTTAGCTGACTATGAAAGCACTGTTCCAGTTCCTATGAGTATTATTAATGGTCGTGTGAATGCTCTTGATCAAGATAGCAAGTTCAACCTTCTAAACGAACAGAGCACAACTACTAACAACTGTACTTTTCAAAATGATGCTGTATCTCATCAGTATGTCCGAACTGAACTAAGTGATTTATACTTCTCTCCACAGAACGTTGATGCTTTACAAGAAGGTATGATGATTCTTGTATTAGAGAGAACAAATGGTGAGTTTAGGATAGGGCGACAGAGTGATATTGAGTTGAAGATCATTATGCGTAGCATATTCTTACAATATGCTGAACACAGAAAAGATATCCCTGTTGTTCAACAGGTGAGAAAGCTTAATAAAATGGTTCTAGATTTCAGTGTCCCAAAGATTGTAGCTGATCTAAAACAACGTCAGTATTATCTTAACGATATTTCTAGACTACCTGTTCCATTAGAGAGGGGACCTTTAATGGGAACTAAGGGTTCTAAGACACTAGAATGGAAAGGTTAATAAACAATATCAGTAATCAACTATCATTGTTTTTTATATCCATTCCTACTTCGATCCCGTTTCCTACCCCATTCCCAACCCCATTCACGATTCCTAAATATTCTATAATTGTTTTTGCTGTTCCAGTCCCAATACCTTCAAAACTTTCAAGATATTTTGAAGGATCATCCCAGCTATTAAGAGATGTAATGAGATCATTCATACTGGAATGATGTTCTGCGATTTTTTTAGCGGTTTTAGTGGATATCCTAGGTATTTGTGATAGTTGATTAATAAAACACACCTGTGGTGTGATATTGTTTATTTTTTGAGTTTTTGGTTGGATGCAATCAACATACGCCTTAACATTATTTCTAACGAATCTATCTGGTTTGTCAATCAATTTCTTAAATATATTCAAGATCAATTTCACAGTTTCACAAACACCATTAGTAAAACATATAGGTATTCGGTCTCTTAACATTGTGTTAATATATACACTGGATAGAACTTTATCTTTTGTGTGTATAGTATCGTTCTCAACAATATATAAACAGTTTGACGATGTTAATAATCTAGCCTTCTGTTCCTTATACCTACCATCTTTTATAGATGCATACATATCAGTAATTGTCTTACGTTCAATGACTACACAACATAAATCATTCTTGATCCATATATCCCCAATATCAAGTTGTTGAGTAGTAAAAGGAACGGAATCTTCTTGTTTTGTTAATTCTTCTATAATTTTTTTTTCACGTGTATCTAAGATAATATTCGCCATTTTCACTGTATTACTATACAACACAATAATCTCTTATATCGTTTGTTTTCTTTCTTTTTGATTTTTGAATTCTTGTTTTCTTTCTTTATTCTACTAGATCGGTTTCTTCATAATCATTCGTGTCTTCTATATCAGAATCCAACCCGTAGTAATCAAAACGATCTTTTGTATAGTCCTTATCAATGTTCATCGGTGAGAACTCGGTATACTTTTTTCTCCTGTGGATCTTAGGCAGAACCATATAGATCATACCGTCATTCTTTCTGGATTTCGGGATATTTGATCCCGATACCAGCTTTCTCTTAAGAATTGCCTTGACGGTGTTTATGGCTTTCAACCGATTAACACATCTCCTATCCATCATACCTCTGTAATACTTTTGGATCACGGTAGCCATCTCATTGTTATCAATAGGAACCGGATTAATAGACTTGAAGGACTGAAACAAGAATGTGTAAGCGTCAATATTGTTAGGTGATGTGATATCGTTATCACCAGAAACATACTTACTTTCACATTTGAAAATATCGGTTTCAATATTGGAATATAAATTACGGATAGGAATAGATACGTTGATACGATACACATTTGCATTATTAGAGATGAAATGCGTGGGGTGTTCAATTTCATTCACATCAGCACGGGATACATAACTCCCATTAAGTGCTTGACGCATATGGATATTATAGTCAGTATTTAGGATATCTTTAACCTTGTTCATAAAGGCGAAGTGAAAGTTGCCACCAGTATTGTGGTTTAGATGGACCCTGAGGAGAGTAGTCTGTTCGTCCATAGACAACTTAGACCCTTCCAGAAAATCAATAGAATAGAGAGGAGTAGCGATGATAGTGTTAGTGAAACTCATTTTCTCTCTTCTTACAACCTTGAAACAGTGTATGTTTTGACTTACAAAAAATAAATCATTTTTTTGTTCTCGGTTTGCTTTTATGTTAGATCTACAAAACACACATAAAGAACTATGAATATATACACATATATGTTGAATTGAATGCCAGTTCAAGTTGTGATAGGCTGTGCTGGGTCATTAAAAACAACGGATATTGTTCATAACTCTATCCATCTCACAAATAGTTCATCTACATCACGCAACACAATACAAATCCTAGCTTCAAACACATATTCAATATCATCTATTGTGAAATTATTCAAATCTACATACAACATTACCTTTAAACGCGAGAAAACCACTAATCATTATATTCACTTAAAACGGGGTATATGTGTATCTACATTTGATGCGTGGATAAACCATATTCAACCTGACAAAAGTATAAGGCCTGACAACTTCCATCAAAAGATAGATACGTTAAATAATTTAGAGTATATTGATATTAGTTCTAAAAACTTTGATAGCCGTATCACTCATATCTTTATAGATGATGCTCAAGATCTCAATAGGATCAAAACAATATTCATCACGAAACTTATTCATCTATACCCTTCTATCTATTTCGCCATTTACGGAGATATATTACAAAGTGTTTTCTACACTGATTATTTCCCTTTACGGACATTTCCACTACAAAAGACATCTATGATAGAGTATAGGAATATTAATCATAGATGTCCAGAGGAACATATATGTTTTCTAAATATTATTGCTAGACCCTATTTTCAACAATATGAATTACCTGTTATGTGTTCCTCCAATAATAAACAAGCCGATATACATAAGCCATTCATATTTACACATCCATCCACTACTTCATCCAATAAGTGTAATGAGATCGCCAGATATGTTAGCAACCTCGTTGAAATAGTTTCTATGAATGATCCAGATATTCAACCAAATGATATTGCGATCCTTATGTCAAGAGAGAGTGATAATACGGTTTTCAAGCATCTATCAATACCAATCAACGATGTATGGCGAAGGGTGATGTCGTATAGGGGTTCCACGGCAAAGAGTAAGAAGGGGTATTATTCAGTAGGTGTCGAAAATGTTGATCATCATACTGTTGCTTCTTGTATTCACAATATACGTTCATTGTCATTTAAACTTGTGATATTGCTAGGTATGACTGATAAATCAATACCTAAAGAGACCGATGTTGGGAGACTACAAGAAATTGTATCTCAAAGCCTTTTCTACACAGCTTTTACACGTTCTAAGAAATATCTAATGATCGGGATGAATTATGACACACCATCGTCTTATATGTTTAATATAAAGGATCATCCTGAAACGTTTTATCAAGGGTGGGAAGAACCATCGCAATCATTGACCATCTATGACAAATTACCTAGATGTCAAAAAGAACCTAACTGGAATGTTAATATAGATATTTTAAACAATCAATACAGAGCATTCCACCTATGTAGATCAACAGTAATAATTGATACTATTAAGACTCTTATGTTTGTCCATAAGAATGAACAATCTATGAATGATTTTTTAGAAGCAATTCAAAAAAGTAGATTTATTGATAATGAAAACGATATTATCAACAACAATCAGAAATACAAAGAAATGTATCTAGATGGTGGTAAAAATGATGGAGAAAACGAGTTCAGTATTCACACTATATTTTTACAAAAAGACGTTAATCGTTCTATTTCTCTATTCTTTGATATTTCTATTAGCTGGGAAGAGAAGATGTCAAAACACCGTAGATCTATATGGAACACCGCGATACTTTATAATCAGGTTTATAACGAATACATAACAAAGCTAGAAACATTTATTGACTGTGAAAGTAATTATTTCTTCTAAGTAAGTAATGAATGGATTTACAGATATTAGATGATCTAAAAAGATTGACTAATCTAAGAACATTGATCCTAACAAACAGACTTCATGAAATTAATAACCAACTATGCCTTTTACAGAAAAAATCAAGGGTATTAAAACTGATAAATATAATGAAACACAATATACCCAACGATATATCTTTCAATATCATACAGACGATTTATAGATCGTGGAATATTTCCACAATACAAAAACAGAAAAAGAAAAAACAATCCGTTATTTGTGAATTGAACGGGAATATGGAATATTATGCTTTTAAACAACCTGTGAATATCTCCTCTAATAATGAGTTTTATAATGACATTGTGAAAAACACTGATACCATTATAACAATGAGTAAATATTGTTTCAAAGTTGAGGATAACAAAGTTTTAGGTGTATATAACCTTGACATAGAGAGAACAGCTACTCTTTGTCAATTTCGTTTCTTCTGTGAGAGATTAAGAGATCACTTGATCAATGATAATATATTGATGATATATCCTCGTGAAAAACGTCAGTTATTTCAAATGACACCGATAGGAGCCTTTAGAGTTCTATACTATCTTTACAAAGCGCGAGATACATTCTTAAAACGTTTAAAAAATCGTGAGCTTGATAAAAAAGAATATGTGAATAGCATTATTAAATATATGCGTTCATATGGTCATAGTATATCAACTGTTAGAAACCATCAAAATGCTATGGTATTCCATTCCACATAAAAATGATTTAGTATTCTAAAATATTCTATATACTTAAATAGAACCACTCGACATGTTTGTAGGAGCACACATCTCAAAGAAAAAAACTTTTCAGGACACTATTGATGTTATACTGAACAATGGTGGAAATGCTTTACAGATTTTTTCAGGATCACCTAGATCAGCTCAACCTAGAAATGTAGATGATCCTAAATATGCTATCCCTTGGGAAATCCCTAATAACAAACCATTCGCTTTAGTCATACATGCTCCTTACACTATTAATCTGGCAATGCCTTGTAAGAATGGTAAGAGAACTATTGATATTCATAGCACCTATTGGTTTAAGTGTATTATTAATGAACTGCTAATTGCTGATAAGATGGGTGCGATGGGTGTTATTATTCACGTAGGAAAATACACTACGCAAGACCCAAAAGAAGCACTTAAAACTATGCGAACATTTATTCTTGCGGTTCTAGAAAAGAAATGTGAGCTAGACATTAAGTCTCTTCTTATACTAGAAACCGCATCAGGTCAAGGCACCGAGTTATTGACTAACATTAATGAACTATGTGTATTCTATCACAGTATTGTATATCAAAACAATTACAAAAACCATTTTCGGTTATGTTTAGATACTTGTCATGTATGGAGTTGTGGATACGGGTGTCTTGAAAGTTATAAGGAAATCCAAAGTAAAACCAATTTCGGGATTGTGTGTATCCATCTCAATGGTTCAGCTACTCCCGAAGGATCACATAAAGATCGCCATGATCAAATACTATCAAAAAAATCAAGTATTCCTCAACACGAATTAATAGAAATGATTAGTATAGTAGATGATAATGTTGTGATTATCATAGAGACCCCTAACGAAGAAGAATTAGAGATTGATATAGATTTTGTAAAGAATGCGATGTTAAAGACATAGACTTATTTCAACATATTTGTGATATGTATCAATAATAAAAAGTAAAAGTTTTTTACTTTTTTGGTTGTTTGGTTGTTTGGTTGTTTGGTTTTTACTTTTTTTGGTTTTTTGGTTTTTTGGTTGTTTGGTTTTTACTTTTTTTGGTTTTTTGGTTTTTTGGTTTAGATATCATTGAAATAGAAATCGAGGTTGATCTTGTTGATCATATGCATGAGGAACCTCGCGAACCTAGGGTGATCCTTCTTGAAACTGTTCAAGAAGGAAATGTTGAACATCTCGGATCCCATAAACCCGACCATTTCGTTCCATCCCTTCTTGAACTCCTGAGAGTATCCCAGAGTGTCTTGGATACGCTCGTTAGAGATGTTAGGAATGTTGTCCCACATCCTCTTCATATCGTTCTCGTTGTCCTCGCCACACATGATATCTGATGAGGGATAGACATCGCTTTTCTTGATCCGGTTGATCATATACATAAAGAACCTCGCGAACCTAGGGTGGTCCTTCTTGAATTCCTTCAAGAAGTTCTTATTGAACTCCTCAGATCCCATAACCCTGATCATTTCGTTCCAGCCGTCCTTCAACTCCTGAGCATAATTTAGGGTAGCGTGGAGATCCTCATTAAGGAGGATAGGGATGTTGTTCCACATCTTCTTCATATCGTCTTCGTTGTCCTCACCGCACAGGATCTTTGAGGACGGATAGACGACGCACTCCGTATCAAAATCAAACTCATAGTGGGCAAGCCTAGCCATCAACTGATCGATCGTGATGCGGTTGGTCACAAAGGTGGAGATGATCTCAGAGTTGTTGTTGCTGTTGCAGCTGACCATAGTTTCCTTTGCTTCTTAGGATATCCAGAACTCCACAGAAAACCTGTCATTTTTCTAGAAAAACTCTGCAAAACAATTATATTTTAATACCTTTTTCCGACCGTCCTGCGTCCATCCCCATCCCACATCTTCAATTCAATAGATAAAAATCAAAAGAATAAGTAAGTTATGCCTTCAACATATAAATATTCTTTTGACAATCCTAATGCAGAACCTAATACAACCATCCCACAAATAAACAGGTTTATTAACAATCTTATAAAGATCACAAATGTAGATCCTGAACATAAACACCTTATTTACACAGACACTACAACTACCGCAAAGATGGTGGCAAAAGTCATATCAAACAATCTAGGTATATCTTCATTCTATGACAGAGATGGAAACATAAGTTTAGGGAAAGGATCTTTTGCGGTTCTAGGGAAAGGGTTAGTGTATGGTGATACCTTATCGTCTAAGATGATCAAGAGTGTTAAATCAACATTTAACAAAAGACCAGAGAACATCTATGGAACAAATATACGTTTTTTGATTATTGATCAATCTTATAAAGAGGGTTTAGATGTATTTGATGTTAGATACCTTCATTTTGTAGATACACCCCCATCATCCAAGGAACAACAACAAGTTATAGGAAGAGCCACAAGAATGTGTGGCCAGAAAGGATTACCATTCAATAATGGGTGGAAGTTATATGTATTCAAGTATGGTGATAATCCACAACACTCACAACAGATATCATCATTATCAAATATAACAGAACTAGAAAAGATTTGCTACTATGGATCAGTAGATTTTGATCTTAATAGCACTATTAATCGGTTTATTTCACCTGCAACAGATAGTAGATATAAGATCCACAACGATGTATTAACAACGATCTTTGGTTCAACTTACAAAACCTTTAAAGATATATCGTCTAATACAAAAAATGGTTTGGATACAAAACTTTATATGGGATATAAGGAGTTGAAAAAAATAGGAGGTAGTGGTGAGTTTTCAAAATATAAAAACAGGATCGTTAAGGAATACTCAAACGCAATATATAGATATGATCAACAAGGTGAAACTCTCACAAATGGTTGTATTTCAAAACCTACGCCTAATCAATCTTTTGAATTAACCCCCACTCAACAATTCATAAAGAGTTATTGGACACCTTCTAATCCACTCAAAGGTATTCTTCTTTGGCATTCAGTGGGAACTGGTAAGACATGCACTGGTATCAGTGTAGTGGATAACTTTGTGAAGAAAGGGTATAAAGTGTTGTGGATCACTAGGCATTCATTGATTGCCGATGTAGAGAAAGATGCAGGACCAGAGAGATGCGGAACAAAACCTACCACTATGACATATAGAACTTTTACAAATATGTTGAATGGTTTAAACAGTAAAGAGAACCCTTTCAAGTCTGGCAATAAAGTTCTATTGATCATAGATGAAGTTCATAAGCTTTTTAATGGAAGCCTAAAACCACAAGAGAGACCCGATATCGGTAAATTGCGAGATGTTATTAAGGGTAAAAATGTAAAGGTGATGTTAATGACAGCAACACCGATTACAGGCAATAATGAAATGGATCTTATTAAGCTTATAAATCTAATTTTACATGAACCGATCCCAGAAGATCCGCAACAATTTAGTGATAAGTATGGGTATAATCAAGGAAAATTCAACAATGAAGGAGCGATAAAATTTTTAGATACAATTGCTGGTCATATATCATATCTGGATAGAACAGGTGATAGTAGTAAGTTTGCTATACCTATTTATATATAACCATTTCACTTTCTCAATCCAACATATTCCATAACTTTTGTTGAATACGTTGTTTGTATATCATTTGTGTTCCAGAAAGATATCCAATCACTATTGAGTGGTCTAAATCCAGATCTTCTAAACCAGTTATTGATACTCATTTGATTGATTGTATTAGGAATAAGATCGTTAATCAACTCAAAGAATTGATAATCCTGGATAATAAATTTGCGAATACCGAAGAAGGTATCTGTGATATCATCTTTACAATCTATTATATCACACTTCTTTATTGAAATATATCTCTTAATATAAGCAATATGAAGGATCATCAAGAACACTAGTTTTTGATTTTTGAACTTCCTCTTTTCTTTCGCAAGTTCATATCGTGCTAAACAAATATCTTTGAACTCTGTGTTATAGATACAGATATCATCAAGAGTTTTCTTAAACAACTTATCAACATTCTTTTGAAGAGATGCCCATACACTTTGTATATTTCTGGCTCTCAAATGATCTTGATGATTTACGATGTATTGACGAGATGTATTAGAGTATATATCGGTTGTGTAAGAATTATTCTCAATTTTTCTATAATTGATTCTTTGTTTTATCCTCATAACTGATTATATGATGTATTATTTTTTTATATCAATGGTATTTCATTTTTATTTAGATTTTGACTGATATGCCTAATCCATTATTGATTAACTGATTTACTTTATTTGAGTGTAATAGATAGTTCCTTTCAACATATCTTTCTTCTTTTGTAAAAAATCTTTATACAATCTGTCCCATACATCTCTCCATTCATTCTTTTCATTCCATTCATTCTTCAATTTACCATAATCACTCATTTTTACAATATAGTTTGATGAGGATATGTATGGTTTTCTTGATCCTTTGTGGGAGTAGCTAAATATATACACATTTCCTAACATAACCCAATCATACGCATCTATAAACATATCGTTAAACCATTTGAACATCTGTGATGGATGGATTTCACTAAGAACCATCCAATTAAGAATGATCATTAATCTTTCAATATGATGAAGATATCCTGTATCTCTTAATTTGATCATACAATCATCAATAGGATATATTCCAACTGGTTTTAATTGCCACCATACTTTTGACAATTTTTTAGTGTTATTGAAGTAATTGCTGCTAATCATTGTGGAATAGTGATAATGATACGCGTAGCGCATATACTCACGCCATCCCACAATTTGTCGCAGGAAACCTTCATAGTTGTTGAGTGATATGTTTTTTTCTTTTATAATTCTTTCAACAACTTCTTTTGGTGTGATAAGACCGATATTTAATGATGAACTAAGGAGTGAATGATATAGTGTGTTGTATGTGTAGTTTGAGTTATTGTGTGTTGTATTGTTGTTTCCTTCCGGTAAAGATAACATAGCATCTTGAAACTCACCAAAATGTTTTAATTTATTTTTTATGAAATGATCAAATATTTTTAAAGTTTGTTCTCGTGTGGTAGGATACATAAATCCATCAGTTGATCCAACACTATTCAATGATAAACTCTTGATATACTCTTCAGCCTCTTTCAATTCATTCGGTTGTTTTTGTGGTTGTGGTTGTGGTTGTGGTATATGTGGTATAGAAGATAAACGTTTCCTATTCTCTGTATCATAACTCTTTTCCATATTAGGAATACCTATACGCCGTATAGACCATATCTTGAATGTATGATGGAACAATGGATTTTTATTGTTTTTGTGATATTCTTCTAGGTGTTCTCTGGAATGTAAAAAGAGTGGGGATGGATGGTTCGTAGCATTCTTATACTGTTTTTCTATCTGGATATTCGCAGGATCAAAGATATCTGTTATGGAAGCTGGTGTAGGTGGTTTGTCTTTTAGAGATATATAGACTGTATTATATCCAGACTTTTTAAGATGATTGTAATATTTTGTCATTGTAATTCTATGGAGGATCAATTTATTTATATGGATATTCTTGCGAAAGAATGAAGGGTGTTCATAGAGAATATACTGATGATCTTTTGAGAGATGTTGAATAGGAAATAGATTGTTAGGCAACAATAAAAACATTGTTGTTATTACTATTTCAGTAATATAGAAAAAATGATAGAGATTAGAATATAGATCAGGATCCAAAACTAAGAAATGTTGTTTATTCAAATAGCATTCCTTGATATGAATAGACAAACACACATATATAAGAAAGCTATAATGATTGATGATAGTAGTATAGTTCTTGAACATTTATCAAATTATATCAGAGAGTATTTTACTTTGTTCTTAGGTGGTATTATGAATAAATGTTTTGAGAAGGTTGATAACATATTATTTTCAATTTTTGAGACATTTGTGTTCCATTTAGAAAATCATTATGAAAAGATATATTGGAGAGCTGTTGATCTAGACCGTAATTGTAATTGTGATTATCTAATTCTATATGATATTACAATACAAAGATTTGAAATATTTGATAAAAACTATCTTTGATCACTAATAACTCAAGAGCAACTAAATGAAGCAAACTTTCCATTTGATGGAAGGTCTATCGTATTTGACGGTTGACATATCTTATTTTGGTTATTACCAGGGCAGTTAAACCTAGCAGATGTATTGATATTAAAATGATCAGGGATAGGTCGGTTGTATAGATCATCCATCCAGTTAACATTGTAATTATCTCTTTTATATTCACAATGTTTATGTGTAATAAGTTGAGGGAATATTACATAATCTTCATAGGGTGTTGTATAGTAAGGTGAGCACATAACGTTGTTATAGAAACGAGTTGTATTCTCGTCTTGATGTTTTTTTGCTAACGTTGTCATATTGACACACGAGACATCGCTAGATTTTTGAAAAAGCGAGTAATCCATTTTTTGATTTTATTCTTATTTGTGGAAAAGAAAAGAAGTCTAAGCTGAACAGCTTTCACGGAAGTCTAAGCTGAACAGCTTTCACGGAAGTCTAAGCTGAACAGCTTTCACGGAA
>MDTB01196175.1_pt1 | contig 24045 bp, 17 predicted proteins | sample 811161 | NCBI WGS metagenome assembly MDTB01 (sample SAMN05326650, study PRJNA326480) | marine metagenome | isolation source: seawater | place: Mediterranean Sea | collected 2009
CATCAAAGTTACTCATTAGCACTCCAAAAGACGAGTTAGTTGACCTTTTTTTTGTGATTAGTATCTTGAAAACCTGTCCCCTAATAATATGGCCGATGCAGACTACTAAGGCAAGCCTAATCCGTGAATACACCGACAAGGGTTGGTGGGGCTCAGTTAGAGTTGAGCACTTGCTTGATGATGCTGTTAAAAATTTTCCTGAGCGCATCGCTTTAGTTGATCCATTGAATCGCGCGGATCTAGTCGGTGGCAGGCCATGTCGTTGGACCTACTCAGAGTTAGCGACTCGCATTGATTCATTGGTGCTATCTATGCACGCTGCCGGCATTCGCGCTGAAGATATTGTCGTGGTTCAGTTACCCAATATTGTGGAGCTGCCGTTGGTAATTCTTGCTTTGGCAAAACTCGGAGCAATTATAAGCCCAGTGCCAGTGCAATATGGGGTTCATGAGCTGTCAAAAATAAGTGAAGCACTTAATGCATCTGCTTTTTTATCTGTTCGGAACTTTAAGAATGAGGACCTGTTTTTAAAAAATCGTAGTGCGTTTGAGACAGAGATCGCCTTAACCATTGCGTCGCCTGACGATAATCAAGATCTATCAAGCTTTTGTCCAACGCCTGAGCAACGAATTGCCTGTCATGACTATCTCTTATCTCTATCACCTAACGCGAACGATTTGCTGACAATTTGTTGGACCTCAGGCACCACGGGGACCCCTAAAGGAGTCCCGCGAAGCCATAACCACTGGATTAGCATCGCGACATCAGTCCGTGATCTAGCATCTATTCGAGATGGAGATGCTTTCCTGAATCCGTTTCCAATGGTCAACATGGGCGGTATAGGGGGCTTTCTTGTCACCTGGTTAGAATCGGCTGGCAAGCTCGTTTTGCACCATCCAGTTGATCTGAATTTATTTTTACGACAGATATCAGAAGAAGAAATCACTTATACGATCGCACCACCCGCGATACTGACGATGTTGCTAAAAGATCAATCGCTGCTTGCCAATAAAGATATTAGTGCGCTGAGAGCGATTGGATCTGGTAGTGCCCCACTCTCATCTTGGATGATTGAGGAGTGGGAAAATCAACATGGGATCTCCATTCTTAACAATTTTGGGTCGAATGAGGGAATGTGCCTTGCAGGTGGCCCGGATGATGTGCCGGATGCTCGAGAACGAGGAGAGCTATTTCCAAGGTTCGGAGTAGAGGGATTTTCCTGGTCGAATCGAATATCCAGTATGGTAAAAACGAAGCTGGTTGACCCCGAAACAGGCGAGGAAATCATGGATTGCAATAGGCCTGGGGAACTTTTGTTCGCGGGACCAACAATTTTCGATGGCTATTGGGATTCCCCGCATTTAAATGGAGAAATTTTCTCCGGAGAATATTTTCACACAGGCGACTTGTTTGAGATTACAGGTGAAGATCACAATCCGGCCTTTTACCGGTTCGTTGGACGTCTGAAAGATATTATTTCACGCGGTGGCATGAAAATTTCACCGTCCGAGTTGGATGATTTGTTGGCGGCTCATCCAAAAATTTTAGAGGCGGCTGTAGTCGGTATTCCGGATGCAACGCTGGGCGAGAAGGTTGCTGTTGCTGTTGTGATTCAGGGGGATTCGGATTTAATTTTAAGCGAAATCGTCTCTTATTTAAGAGAATTGGGCGTCGCAAAGTTTAAGCTGCCCGAGACGCTTGCCGTTATTGACGCGTTACCGCGAAATCCTCTTGGCAAGGTGATTAGAAATGACCTTTTAACTCTCTTTACAGAAAGGCCGCTGACTTGAGCTCCAGAGATAACTTTAATAATTTACGGAACCGCCTTACGTTACCAGTTGTGGTAGCCCCAATGTTTTTAGTGTCGGGACCAGAAATGGTGATTGCGGCCCGCCAATGTGGGTTAATTGGGTCATTCCCTGCGCCGAATGCTCGCACGATTCAAGTTCTTGATGAGTGGTTAAAACAGATAACTGAGGCGGTGCAAAGAGAACCAGATTGCCCTGGAAATTGGTCCCTTAATTTGGTTGTTCACCATACATACTCAAGGCTCAGAGAAGAGCTGGAGCTTGTTCAAAAATATAAGCCGCCGATAGTTATTACAGCTTTGGGCAGCCCTAGACATGTAGTTGACCTCGTTCAAGGTTACGGGGGTATCGTTATAGCTGACGTAAGCTCCATTAAGTACGCGAAAAAAGCCGCCTGTATTGGCGTAGACGGTTTGGCGCTTGTCAGTGCGGGAGCCGGTGGGCATACGGGCACACTTTCTCCATTTACGTTTATACCTGCAGTTAGGGATTTTTTTGATGGAATAATTGTTTATGCGGGTGGGATAGGCACGGGTGAGGGTATTGCGGCTGCAGAGGTTCTCGGGGCCGATTTGGTATATATGGGAACACGTTTCATTGCGACCGATGAAAGTCGAGCGGTGGATCAATATAAAAACATGTTGGTTGCCGCTGGCCCAGATGATTTTGTCCTGACCGATTCGTTTACTGGTGCAGAGGCATACTACTTGCGAGAGAGCATCCTCAAGGCCGGTTATGATCTTGATGATCTAAAACCCAAATCTGGCATGGACTTTGGTGGATCTGAAGACACAGTCTCAGCTTGGAAGGATATATGGTCCGCTGGTCCGATTGGTCAGCTCGTTAGTAGCCAAGACTCGATAGAATCGGTTACCAGGAGGTTGGTCACGGAGTATCATCAATCAAAAACACGCGCTAATTAGCCGGGTAGCTCTATAATAATATTTCCGTAGGTATCCACTTTTGCAGAGTGCTTGTCGTAAACCAAGGTAGTAGTGTCTGCCTGCTCAATAATGGCTGGTCCAACTAGCACAAAGGATTGGGGTAGGGTGCTACGCTTAAACACTGGTACGTTTATAAAACCTGCCTCGGAATTTGTGCAAATTTTCCTTTCGGTTGAAACGATTGCTTCCCTACTTATTTCAGTAGATCTGGAAAACTCCATCAGATTTTTTTCTTCTGGTTCACGCCTGTAAACACTCCGAAGCATCACGAATTCGCAGCTGGCTTCTGGGTCATTGTGATTGTAAGTAGCTAAGTGAGTTTCATTGAAAAGGGTAACCACGTCCGTTAAGGATGATTCTGATAACGCTGAACCCAGAGAAATTTCCAACTGATGAGACTGGCCAATATATCGAATTTCAGCAAAATATTCTTTATTAATTTCATCCTCGTGCACCCCATCATTCATCATTTTTTGTAAGTTTTGATGATCAAGCTGGGTAAATACAGCACTTAAATCAGGCAGGTTAACTTCACTCGCAGGCAGCTCAAAACTTGTTAAGGCCTCATGCTGAATCGGAGCAAGCATTAGACCCATGGCTGAGAGTACTCCCGGTGTTGGTGGAATGAGTATTCTTTTAATACTCGCATTTTCAGCGAGCCGGCCACCTTGTAAGGGACCGGCACCGCCAAATGGGATCAGCACGAAATCTCGGGGGTCATGCCCGCGCTTTATCGACACCAACCTCAAAGTTTGCGCCATATTTGAATTGACGATGGCGTGTATACCAAGAGCCGCTTCGATTAATGTGAGTTTTAGAGGACCTGCAATATGTTTTTCAATTGCGACTCGGCTGAGTTCTACGTCTATTTCCAGACCACCAGCAAAGCTTTTGGGGTTCAGATATCCGAGAATGAGGCTAGCATCAGTTACCGTCGGATGTTCACCGCCACGTCCGTAACAAGCGGGACCTGGATTAGCACCGGCACTTTCTGGCCCTACTTTGAGCGCCCCACCTTGATCAACATAGGCGATGCTGCTGCCTCCTGCCCCTATCGTACGGACATCGATCATTGGCAGATTTAAGGGGTAATCTTCAAAGCCACCCTCATTAGTGATCAGCGGTTTGCCATTCCTAATCAAGGCGACATCAGTACTAGTACCGCCCATATCAAGGCTTATGCAATTCGGGTAGCCTGAGGATGCACCGACATTAGCCGCTCCGATTACCCCGGCCGCTAGGCCGGAAAGCACTGTTCCAACTGGTCGCTCTATAATATTGCTTACCCCGCCAACTCCTCCGTGGGATTGCATTACATGCAATGGCGCATTGACGTTTGCAAAGTTAAGCTTTTTGACAAGCTCGTTGAGATAATTTGTTACACCTGGTTTTACATAGCCATCGAAGCCCGAGGCAACCAGCCTTCTATATTCCCGGCGTCGAGGTAAGACCGAACTTGATAGTGTTATTGGGATATCAGGGTAGAGTTCTCGAAGGATTTCAGCAGTTCTTTGTTCATGCTTGGGATTGGCGTATGAGTGCAAATAACAGATCACAAATACTTCGATCTGGTGTTCTTCAACTAGTTTTTTTGCTACCTTGCGAACGTGCTTTTCATCAAGTGGTGCCAGTACATTACCGTTGTAATCCAGACGCTCGCGGATTTCCAAGGAGCGACGTCTTGGCGCCAAAAAGAGGGGTTCAACTGGATCCATATTTAGATCGTACATCTTTGGGCGCCAGCCGATGCCAATGTAGAGAATATCTCGGCAGCCCTCCGTTAATAGAAACCCTAAGCGCGCTCCTGATTGTGTCAAAATACAATTTGTCGCTACTGTTGTTCCGTGCACGACACGACTAACTTTGTCCTCCGAAGTTTGGGCCATGCCTACGGCCTCTGAGAGTCCGCGCATGAAGCCATCTCCGAAATTAGGCGGAGTTGAGGGCACTTTATGTACTACCCAATCTTGCTTGTCGGTGTCACGAACGAATATGTCGGTAAAGGTGCCTCCGACGTCAATTCCTACAGTAAGCAACTGATCTGTCTCCCTACTAATAAGTCTAAATCTTTAAGTTCCATGACGGCGATGCTGTCATTTATTTGCAGACATTTCAATTTGCAAATTGATTTAAAAGCTCGTGAGGCCTCGCTGGCCAAGCCTACGAGTAAAACGATTAGCACTTGTTCGACTAGGGGTAACAAGATCATTACCCCTAAATACTTATGTACGAGCTCAGTTTTAAAAATTTTCGGAACTGCGTTTGAGCGAACGCATAGATCGCTTTAAAAAGTGCTAACAATGTGATTTTTTCGCTAAAAACGGTATTTTTTTGATCGCTTGCACTATAAGACCTGGCGAACGAGAAATTTTTTTTATAAACTTCAAGAATCGGCAATTTTCGACTCAAATAAAACAGCAAAATTGTCCTAAACCTGTGATTAAAAAAGAAGGGGTTCCCATGAAGATGCGATTAACTTTGATTATAGCAGCCGCATTCGCAACTATCATTCCGTCGCCGGTCGTGTTTTCACAAGATCTAGCTCTAGAAGAAATTATCGTAACAGCTCAGCGCCGCTCGCAGAATTTGCAAGATGTGGCTATTTCGGTCAGTGCATTCAGTGCGGAAGCCATGGAAGACTATGGTTGGTCTGACGTCACTTTGGTGGCTCAACAGTCCCCCAATGTGAATATAAAATACACCTGGGGAAATTCCATGCCGGTCTACACGATTAGGGGAATCGGCATGAATAGTTTTCAGGCTTCTGATCAATCAAGCGTTGGACTGTTTGTGGACGAGGTTTATCAGACTTCTATTGCCACGATGGGTGCTTTTTTATTCGACATCGACAGAGTGGAGGTGTTACGGGGGCCTCAGGGTACTCTATTTGGCCGAAATACAAATGGCGGAGCGGTTAACTACTTGACTCAAGCTCCCACGGACGAGCAAGAAGGTTTTCTTCGACTGGACTACGGGAATTACGATAGGTTCGAGTTGGAGGCGGCGGTTGGTGGTTCGCTGGGTGAAAATTGGTCTGGCAGAGCAAGTGTTTACACAATCCAACAGGGCGAGGGTTGGACTTACGATCGAACTTCCGGGAGAGATATCGGGGAAGTAGATATCACCGCATTCCGTGGACAGTTAATGTACGACAATGGCAAAGATTTTAGCGCTCGATTCATTGCCTTTGGCAGCCAGGACAAGTCCCAGCCACAATATTTTCAGCATATTGGTACCAACGATGCTAACAATCCTGGACAGTCTTGCCAGGCGGCGATCGATGGAAGGCTAGACCCTGTCAATTGCGTAGACGCTCTTGGTTATAGTGATACTGACGGCGATTTGTTCGCTGGAGACTACACCGATGTTCCGTCAACAGAGATTTATGCTGGGAATACCTTAGACAATGAGAATCTCGGGTTTACGCTCTTAATGGATAAAGAGTTTGACGCTTTCGATTTGCGATCCATTACCAGTTACCAAGAGTATGACCGGTTTCAGCCTAAGGAATCCGACGGCAATCCTCTGTTATTCCTGGATTTTTTGTTCGCCAGTCAAATTGAGGCTTTCTCCCAAGAAATTCGTCTCTCCTCAAAAAGCGATGCCAGTGATTTAAGCTGGATTCTGGGTTTTTATGTTGGCACGGATGATGTTGAGGAAAACCCTGACCGCGTCGGGTACTTGGACGATCTCGGGGTTCGTTACGGACTACGATACTCGCAAGAACGTCTCAACGCAGGTGTTTATGGTCAGGCCATTTGGGCATTAAGTGATTCGGTGAATATAGAGGTCGGAGCACGGTACATGTATGATGACGTCGATTTTTTTGCACTAACCTATATTGATTTGGGTTTCCGCACCGGGTCGAAAGTTGAGTTTCCGCAGGCAGGATGTCCGGATCCAGCTGGGGTGATCCCACTCGCCTGCTCGCTTGATGACAAGGCTTTCACAGGAAAAATCGGAATAGACTGGTCACCGAGCGATAACGTTATGTGGTACGCCAGTTACTCTACCGGCCACAAACCGGGAGGATTTAATGGAGGTTTAAATACCAACTCAGAGCTCTACACGCCTTTCGATGAGGAGGAAGTTGTTGCGTTTGAGGTCGGAGTTAAAAGCACCTTGTGGGGTGGTCGCGCCCAATTTAACGCTGCGGTATTCGATTACGATTACAAAGGTCTCCAGGCGGCGACTCCCCGACCTGCTCAAAACCAGGCCGGCATTCTCAACTTCCTGACCAATTTGGATGAAGCGTCTATCTCGGGTGCAGAGGCCGAGTTGCGTCTCGCGGTCACTGAGAATGTAGAACTATCATTAGGCGCCAGCGTTTTAGATACGGAGAACAATGATCGTGGTGCCAACTTCGACGGCCCGTGGGGCAGATCCCCGAGGAAGTTAGCAAACTCTCCCGAGCAAACCTATAACGCAAGCCTGGCGTGGAACATCCCTATGGAGAATGGAGGCAATCTAAGGTTCTTCACTGACTACTGGTACGAGAGTGATCACTTTAAAACCATTGTGAATATTCGTGCTTTAGAGGTTACTAATCAGCAATGGAACGCGCGACTGACCTACACTACACCAAGTGACAATCTCTCTGTTTCAATATTTGGCAAGAATATTGCCGATCGGGAAAATGTCGTAGACACTTTGGGAGCCGGGGTGTCGCTTGGTTGGGGTGTATTGGTGATGGGCCAGCCTCAAACCTACGGAGTGAGTTTGAAATATCGTTTCTAAGGTTAGTTACCCTCGCATGATCGTCGTAGTGGCGCTAGAGCGCCATCAAGGCTTCTTTATCCCCGATAGCAGACTCGTTTGAGGGTCTGCTATCCCGTTGCCTGTTTTCACTTGTAATTCCCAAATGGATAAAAATGTTCGATTCAGGAACTGTGGTCCCGTTTGTTTTTTAAGTTGTGAATCTTGTTGTGACTGAGAAACAAAATCTCAAAGAGGTGAGGTATCCATGGTATCCGGTCGGCATACTTATGGTTGCTTATGTCGTCTCTTTTATTGATCGACAAGTCATCACCTTGCTGGTGGAGCCCATCCGCAACGACATGCAGATCAGTGACACTGAAATAAGTTTGTTGATGGGTTTGGCGTTCGCTATTTTCTACGTGACTATGGGCGTCCCGATAGCTCGACTATCAGATTCTCGCAGTCGAAAGGCAATAATCGTCATCGGCATGTCCTTATGGAGCGCGGCGACAGTGTTGTGTGGACTTGCTAAAAATTTTTCGCAGCTTTTTCTGGCAAGAGTTGGGGTGGGTGTCGGAGAAGCGACACTAACGCCTGCAGCTTACTCGATGATTGCAGACTTGTTTCCTGAAGAAAAATTAGGGCGTGCATTGGCGGTCTACTCAACTGGGATATATATCGGGGCTGGCCTTGCTGGTGTGCTGGGGGGTTGGGCAGTTCAAACAATCTCTGGTGCAGACCCCATCAATCTTCCGATTCTCGGCGCTATTAAACCATGGCAATTGACTTTTATGGTCGTTGGATTTCCTGGCTTTATTCTTGTCGCGATAATTATGTTTACTGTTAGGGAACCCCAGCGAAGAAATGTTCAATCTGAAATGACTGGTAAAGCTTTGCCTTTTGCAGATGTGCTTAATTTTATGTGGCTGAATAAACGTACTTTTGGATCAATTTTTGTGGGGTATGCCCTGGGTGGCATTGCCTTTTATGGGTTCCTGGCTTGGATTCCAGAATTTATTAGGCGTACACATGGTTGGGAAATTGGCGCTGCCGGTATGTTATTTGGTTTGATTTATGCCGTTTTGGGTGCGGCGGGCACGTTGACGGGAGGGTGGGTTTGCGATTGGCTGACCTCGAAAGGTTACCGCGATGTTGCTATTCGATCTTGCGCTGTTTATTTCGCGCTGGCTACACCCTTTATGATTCTAACCCCCCTCATGCCCTCAATGACTTTAGCAATCCCGATGATGGCAATGATGGCATTCACCATGTCACTCCAACAGGCGATGACACCGGTTGCGATCCAGCTGATTACTCCTAACGAAATGCGTGCACAGGCGACATCTTTGTTTTTTGTCGCATCTTTGTTTCCCGCTATCGGTTTTGGTGCCACTTCAGTGGCTCTCGTGACTGACTTTGTCTTCGATAATGATTACGCGATTCACTATTCTTTATCTATTGTCGGTGGGGTTATGATGACCTTGGCTACTATTGCCTTGGCATTTGGGATCCAGGGGTACAGCGAGAGCTTAGCTCGATCCTCGGAGTGGCGCGATACCCCCTAAATTACGACGAGATCTCCGTTAGCCGTTATAAATAGGTCACTGAGGCACTAGCATTTTTGCAATTGGATTTTTGTTGCTCAAATTCCAAGGAAATTTGAGCAACAAAACCATTTTTATCTATCAGCCATGGTCACGAACTGCGAAGGGCTTTAAACCATAAAATATGCAGGCAGCTCCAAGTGGTGTCAGAATGCCGCTCACGATGGAAAGTGAATGATTTATTGAGGTTTCCGCGTGAAAAATATTTTCTGTCAAAAATGCTACTAGATAGGGGCCCGCGCTGAAGCCAACCAAAACTGCAAACAACATGAATAAAGCTGTTGTTTGAGCACGCATATGGTTGGGTGTCATTAATTGGATGATGGTAGGGGCCAGACCCTGTGGGGCAGATAGAAGAAAGGTTACGATTGCCAGCATAAGCACAACACTTATCCTCTCATTTACGAGTGGTGTGATAATGACCATTGGGATCATGGCGATACTTAACAACATAGCAGCACGCATTTCTGCATCTTTAAACCCTCTGCTGTTGAGATATGTTGCAAGCCACCCGCCGAAATATGGACCAGCGCTTCCAAAGATCAGCAAACACAACCCGTATGTGGCTCCTGCCTCTGGCACGGTAAAGCCATGAGTACGTCTTAGAAACTCTGGCGTCCAAATCAAATACGCGCTTATTACCGTACCGATGGCGAGAAAACCGAAGAGGTGCGAAAGGAAGAGACGCTGGTTCGCGTTTAGGAATTGAGCGACCTCCTTTAGGGATGCATTTTTATTCTTATTATTAGGGTAGCCCGATACTGTCTGTCGCCTCGGGGGCTCTTTTACTGTTGCTAAGAGGGCCAAAACAATCAAACCTGGAAGAGCGACGATAAAAAAAGTGAGTTGCCAGGGAAACACCTGGCCTATCAGGGGGATGTTTACGGGTTCTGCGCCACTGACCAACGCGATTACCGCACTACCCAGCAAAAGTGCTAAACCGGCACCAATGTATAAGCCCATCGCATATACACTCAATGCACTCGCTAGCTTATTTGGTGGAAAATAGTCTGCCATGATTGAATAGGCGGCAGGTGATAGAGTAGCTTCACCAACACCAACACCCACACGTGCTAAGAATAATTGCCAGAATGTTTTCGTTAAACCGCAGGCGGCTGTCATCAGACTCCATAAGATGACCCCCACCGAGATCAGCCTCTTTCGATTGGTGCGATCCGCCAACCGAGCAATTGGGACACCCAATACCGAATAGAAAATGGCGAAAGCAAATCCTGCTAAAAGACCTATTTCAGTATCTGATACTCCGAGATCTCGTTTTATAGGGTAAACCAGCAAGCTTAAAATTTGGCGATCGACGAATGCGACCATGTAGGCAAACATAAGGACAGCAACGACGTACCAAGAATAGGTACCACCTTGTCCTTGCTTTGGTTGAGTCGAAGAATCGCTCACGAACTGTTAGCGTCCAATAACGAAGCTGACCGTGGTAGTAGCACTGCCCCCAATATTCAGTGTCGCGACGTTATGCGCCCCCTCCACCTGGTATTCCCCAGCTTGGTTGGTTGTCTGTTTAAATGCATCAAGTAACATTCGGACGCCTGTGGCACCCACTGGGTGCCCTAGCCCTATAAGACCACCGGATGGATTAATGGGGATTCGCCCCCCCATCTCAATGTCGCCATTCTCTAACGCTAACCAGCTTTGCCCTGGTTCTGTGATACCAAAGTGGTCAATTGCCATGTACTCAGTAGAGGTAAAACAGTCATGAAGTTCAATGCTATCCAAATCTTCTATGCCTGATATTTCTGCTCTCTTAAAAGCATCCAGGATGGTTCCGCGAACGTGCGGGAAAATATAAGGGTCGAGCGCACTTTCTCGAATTTTATGTTGGTAACATATGGCTGCGGTCCTATGTCCCCAGCCCTTGATATATGGGATGGAGTCGATAGAGATCCCATTCCGTCTCGCATATTCCTCTGCCTTAGCTTGACTGGCTAGAAAAATAACTGCTGCCCCGTCTGTGATTTGACCACAATCCTGTTTTCTTATTCGTCCCTCGATAATCGGGTTCAATTCATCATTTTCAAGAAAGCTCTCCTCGGTAAACAGCCATTTTCTAGTTTGCGCGTTTGGGTTATTTTTTGCGTTTGCGAAATTGATCTCTGCAATTTTTGCAAGATATTCCTGCTTGAGACCGAAACGTTTGTCATACTCAGACGCGAGTTCACTGAATATGTGGGGCCATGGGAATTTGACATCTTTACATTCATGACCGCTCCACATTGCAGGTGCACCAATATATTCTGCGGCCTGCTGACCAGAAACATTTCTCATTTGCTCTATTCCAACCACGGCCGTGAGCTCGTATCGACCTGCCTCAATTTCGGCGGTGGCGGACAGCGCTGCTAGGCTACCGGATGCACAGGCAGCCTCATGTCTTCCCGACGGAAGCCCCTCCAAAGCGGGATGGGTTGCTGCGAAAAAACCGCCAAGATGGCCCTGGCGACAAAATAACTCTCCCGCGAAATTTCCAATGTGGGCAGCCTCTATTTCAGTCGGTTCTAAACTGACTTGCTCTAAAGCCTTCATTACAGTGTGAGAGAATTTATCATAAAGCTCTTCATTGTTCCGAGCCCAGTTCTCTGAAAAATCCGTCTGATATCCACCTAAAATATATGTTCGAGTTCCCATGAATCTATCCTTCCAATAAAGGTTACCAGCCTAGGTAGCCAGTCGATTTAAGAGTCGCTCAAGTCTATCGGCTCCCCAAAACAGTTCTCCGTCTAGAATAAAGGAAGGAGCGCCGAATACGCCTCTTTCAAATGCCGTGTCAGTCACGTTCATCAATTTCTGCTTTATTTCTGGGTCATTTATTGCCCGAGTCATGTCCTCTGGATTATAACCAAGAGACTCGCCAATTTTCAGCAGCACTTCTTTATTGGAGCAATCATGGCCCTCTTTGTAGCTTGCATTGAATACCGTTCGTGCCCAGACAATGGCCTCTTTGGAACTAGACTTTTCCAGATAGTAAAAAAGCCTGGCAGCGTAAATACTGTTAAATGGGAAAGGTGATGGCCATTGGTACGGTAAATGACTTTCTTTAGCAGAGTATTCCACATCTTTTTTGACGTAGCTGCCTTTGACCGAATTCAAATCTTCCGGGGTGTGGCCTCTTTGTTGAAAAATTGCACCTAGACAGATGGGTTGCCAACTGACCTTAGCACGGTGATCTGCCTCCAACATTCGTATACGGTGCTGACCCACATAAGAGTAGGCAGAGGAAAAGTCAAAAAAGAAGTCTATCATCGAGGTCATTGCTTCCTCACCTAAAACCCAAAGCTATTCTCGACTACCAAGGGGACCGGGAGTCTCGCGGGGTAAATCCGTACCAATTTTTCTATCACTGTTATAGTATCGACCGGCTTATTTATTATCAACAGACTAACCGTGCACGAAACTAAAGATTACAATTATGACTGACGCGTATATCTTCGACGCAATTCGAACTCCACGTGGCAAGGGACGTGAGGGCGGGGCACTAAATAAATGCCCGCCAGTCTTTCTTACCGCCACTCTAATTAATGCCATGATTTCTAGAAACCAGGTCGATGAAAAAAATATCGGTGACTTGATTCTTGGATGTGTCACACAGGTTGGTGAGCAGGGAGGGAATGTTGCGAAGGTTGCGGCACTGTCGAGCGGACTTTCGGCTTCTACCCCTGGAATAACACTGAATCGCTACTGCACCTCAGGCTTGGACGCTTGTAATTTTGCTGCTATGAAAATCATGGCCAACGTCGATGATCTTGTTCTAGCTGGGGGAGTAGAAGCGATGTCTAGAGTGCCGATGCTTTCTGACAGGGCGAGTTTTTACACTGACGAACGTGTGATGCGAGAGGCGAAGTTCGTCCCGATGGGGATAGCTGCCGATCTGATTGCCAGCTTATTTCAGATTAGTAGGGAAGAATGCGATCGTTATGCTGTCGAATCTCAGAGAAGAGCCGCCCAGGCGCAATCAAGCGGGGCGTTCAGAAATTCCCTAATACCAGTGGTTGTCGATGAAAAGGAGTCTGTTGTAACCATTGATGAGACGATTCGTGGAAACACTAGTGAAACCGATTTGGCTACTCTAAATCCTTTGTATAGTGATTTTGGTAAGCAAAATTATGAGTCGATGCTGATGTCTTATTTTAATGATCTATCAAATATGCGTTATGTTCACCACATCGGAAACTCACCAGGTATAGTTGACGGTGCAGCATTAGCTCTCATCGGTTCAAAAGCATCGGGTGAAATCAACGGACTTAAGCCCAGAGCCAAGATTGTAGCAATGTCTAACGTGGCCAGCGATCCTATGTTGGCGTTAACCGGAGGCATTGATGCGGCAGCAGCTGTTCTCACAAAAGCGGGCATGACCAAGGATGATATTGACTTAGTTGAGTTTAATGAGGCTTTTGCAGCGACCTCGATTAAATTCCTACGTGACGGGGGCTGGTCTGCTGACCAACTAAATGTTAATGGAGGAGCTATTTCGATGGGGCATGCAATGGGAGCAACTGGAGCCTCATTGCTAGGCATTATTTTAGATGAGCTGGAGTCTCGTCAGCTTTCTACTGGCCTAATATCCGTGTCTGGGGCGGCTGGCGTGGGCACAGCAATGGTCGTTGAGCGCGTTTAGCGGAGAGAATGACTGGAAATGAGAGCGCAGTTCCCAATTGACGCTACTATTTTAAACATAATTACAATTTGTACGCGCGAAAAAATCTGGCACCTTTCAATGTCTTTGCCGGCTCTTCGAGACTTTCGCCTTGGCTCTCAAGAACTGATCGGAAAATAATGCCAGTTAATTTGTTTACGGAGTACTCTTATGGGGGTTGTGAGCAACATATTTTATTACATTTGGCTTTTTGGGAGGGTGCCTGCCGGGAATCGCGTTTGCACAATTCTGAATCGATTTGTGACAAAAGCCAAATCAGCAAGGCACGCATTGCCTGCTGGGTTCAGGCCTGAAACGTGATAATCGCTATACGCCGCCGCGAAATTGATTGGCATCCCTGTGAGATTAATTGACAAAGAAGCGCCGGCATCGTGATAAGCGGTCTCCGCTTTTTGACAAAAGTCGAATTTAGTTGAATAGACATGGGAGGTGATAGCACCGAACTCTTTGGTATCTTCCGTCGCGCGCCTCAACCCTTGGTTAGCGTCATCAACACTGATTAAGAACGAAATTGGTCCAAAATGTTCCTGCTGATAAAGGTCTTGCTCCTTCGCATCGACCCCAATTATGAGTGGTGTTGCTGTCCGAGCCTCAGGGTACTCCGGATTTTCGTATCTTTGTGATTCGCGCAATACTCGGCCTCGGGAATGTCCTGCCTCGGTCAGTTTGGTGATAGTTGAGTAGATTTTCGGATCGACTAACGTTCCACATAATGTCGATGCCATTTTGGGTGTATCGAGCAGTCTATCCACAGTGCTTACAAGATCTTCGCCAACTGCACAGCAGGATTTGTGGCCAAGATCTGTTTCAATACCACTTTTTGGCAGAAATATATTTTGCACACTCGTACACATTTGTGCGGAGGCTTGGCACATTGAGTGTGCGATTGCATTACACATTCCTTTGTAATCATCGGTTGATTCGATGACGACTGAATTGCAACCAGCCGTTTCCGTGTAAACTAGTTTATCCGCACAGTTCTGTTCAAGCCAGCGACCGAAGCTAGGGCCTCCAGTGAAATCGATGATGGCGGCGTCAGAGTGCTTAACTAACTGCATCGTAATTGGTTCATCAGTTGTGTCTACTGCCATCGTGATCAAATTTGGATCAAAACCTTGGTCTGAGAGGACTGCCCGCATAGTGCGTGTGAAGAGCGCCACCGGTAGGGTCGTTCGAGGATGCGGCTTTAAGATCACCGAATTGCCGGTTAATATGTTTGCAACGATTGCTGGATAACCGTTCCATTGTGGAAATGTTGCACAAGTTATGACAATCGCGGTGCCTCGCGGGACCAAGCGGAATCGCTTTTCTAGGGAGGTTTCACCCGCAGTTCCAAAATGGCGATTCCACCGAGCTGTAAGAGGTACATCGCTTACTGCTTTGTGGGCATAGGCTAAAGCTTCTAGGCCCCTATCCAAAGCATTGGCCCCGCAACCAGCAAATGCCATAATAAAACTTTGACCTGCGGTGTGCACAGTGGAGTGCGCATTCAGGAATAGCGATTCTGCACTGCCCAATCGATGCAGCATTTCCAAACACACCCCCATACGCTCTTCTGAAGAACCGGAACACCATTTCTGGCGAGCTCTATGGGATGCCTCGAATAAAACGTCGATATCGCAAGAGGGGTAGCTAACTCCAAGCGGCATCTCAGTGTAAGGGCATATTTCGTCACCAATGTACGTTTGAATGCCAGGTTGATCGAGCTCGAACACATTATTTAGCAATGAATGATATTCATGTATTGCTGTTTGTGGGACCTCTTCCCCGTGAATTTTTCTGCTAGGCGATTCTGGATATGCTGTCCATGACTCGCGAGTGGCGCATGCTGCTAGCGCTTTGTTCAAAGTTTCCTGATGTTTTTTAAGGAGAGCACTCATGCTAGCCATCCCATTTCGCAGCTGCTCTTATATCTGAGCCATGTGCCCAGGTCGCATGAGTTCCGCTAGAGATTCGCATTGGTAAAATGATCCGGCAAATTGGTCCAGCCTCCAGGTCTGCGGCATCCACAACGATGCATTCAGATCGATCCATCTCCATATCTGTAACGAATGAGATCAAATAGCCATCGTCCTCCGTTTGCCAGTTGACTCTGGGTGCAAATGCGGGTTCGCTTCCAAAGCGGCCTTTGCCAAATAACAAGCTTTTTTGATGACCCAATTCAAGATCATTTTTCTTTAAGCCATCGAACATGAACCAGCCTGGAGTTGGTATGGCACTGTAGGCATATCGGTGGCGTTTACCACCAAAGCGATGGTTAATGGTGCCGAATTCTAGTATTTGATCGTCCAGTTGTTCCTCAACCGTTTGTCCTGTCTTCAAATTGAACCGCCATCGGTGCAATTTAGGCTTGAGCAGTTGCTGGTCGAGGAAAGCCATCATCCGCTCGTATCCTCGGGGTGCACCAGCATAGCGTGGTGGATCAGGGCTTTCTTGAAAGTAGCCATCAAGTATCACTTCATCGTCTTTTTCATAGGCGTTCACCCAATGCAGCACGAACGTGGGCTCGGCCTCAAACCATCGAACTTCACTGGTATCACCAAGCCTAGGAATAACCGCGAAGCGTGAAGGCAGATCCTTGAAAAATCGAGTAGCATGCACTCCTCGCTTCATCAATTCTGGATCCCAAAACAGCGGGAAATCGTTCAAGATCGCATAATTCTCGGTGAAGGCCATATCATGTGGAAGTCTTGGTCCCGGTAGTTCGACAGGCATCAAATGCTTAAGTTTATTATCGGGACCCACAACGCCATAATGCATGAATGGTGGGGTTTTTGAATAATTGAAAAACAATAATTCACCCGTAGCCTCGTCCAGTCTTGGATGTGCAGATATACCAAGATCTGGAACCCAGCTTTCGGTGCCCAGGTTTTCAAGGGAATAAGGATCGAGTCGATAGCCCTCACCGCATTGGTAAAAAGTCGAGAGTATCTTGCCCGCGTGAACGATTACGTCTGTTGAAGACGAGTCTTTCAGGCCACCGTGAGCGCCCCAACCTGATCTTTGAGATTCCGGTGGAATTTCCATTAAACCAGTCCACAGCGACTTTTGGGCTTTTTGTTCGGCGAGATAGCCTTTTGTCTTCACAAATCGATTTCGGTATTCAGCCTTTCCATCGGTGAAGCGCATAGCGTGAATCATCCCGTCGCCATCGAACGGATGATATCGGCCAATCGCCTCGTGGATCTGATTTTCGGTATTTCTTATGTAAACTCCATCAATATCGCTTGGAACTTCACCAATAATCTCAAGGTCTGTAGCATTCACCTCTTCGTAGTTGGGCGTCCAAGCTCCATTGAGGTAGGGGTGTTGGTTTGGGCTAATTGTTGATTTGATCTTGTTGACGGTTGTTATTGGCATCGGTGCGGATTTCTATGATTCAAGTTGTTGTAAAAGTTACCAGTGTGTCCCTCTTCAGGCAAGATCTGATCGAGCAATTGGTGCCGCTTGTGACAAGAGTTAGGAAAAAAATATACGAAGTGGGGGGTCATTAGCATCATTTGCATTTATTAAGAGGCAACCTCACACATTGATCCGAAACAGTCTCGAATCTTCTCCATTACTTAGTCATTCGGATTGCGTAAGGTCTGGCAGAACCATGGAGAATCCAATGTTTTCTGAGGCTGGTCCAACTTTAACTTTGATTATTGATGTCCGGATACTCCTGCCGAAAAGACCAATAGCAGAACCATCGGTTTGTTGGCTCTAAGGGAAACGAATAAACGCGGCGTGCACTTTGGTTAAATTGGATGTAGGTTGTTAGATTTAGAAACTTTCCTCCTTTAACAGACGACGGGTAAACGTCAGTACCCTGTGAGTTCTAGATAACCAGAACCTTGTTGGCTCCCCTGAACCTCCACAGGCCCCTCCCAGTATGGAAAAGTAGTATCCAACCAACTGTTCGGTCGAATCGCTTTGGCTATTAGCTGTATCTCCAGGCTTGGTATTGAGATCTCCCACATTAGCGGGAGAGTCTTTAAACCCTCGGAAAGTTCGATCGTGGTTTTCTCGAGTGGAGTTAGGAAGATTTCTTTTGATTGCAGTATCAGCTTCTCGCCTTCTTTGTCTATCCAACACCCGCTCAGGTGGTGAGCTCCCGAATCATGACGAAGTCGGTATACCATAAGAGCACTTCCATCATCTAAGTGAAGAGAAATCCAATCCCAGCCCGCTTGATCGCTGGCTAAAGGTTGGGAACTCCACTCTCGGTCAAGCCAACCTTTCCCTGAAACTTTTATCGGTGAATCCTCCAGCCAAAGCAAACCCTGAACATCTATAAATGGCTGACTGTAGTAATAACTTGCTTGGCCTTTCTCGCTCTTCAGACTAAAGCCTCCTTCACCCTGTAAAATCCAGTTGTTATCTGCAGAGAGTGACAATTGGAACCTAGCCTTATCGGAGTTTGCACTCAGAGTGGCGGGGAAAGGTGATGAGTTGGCGCTGTGCCACAGCCACTCATCCATCCAGGCCTCAAAACCAGCCTTAGCTGTTTGATCTGATACTCCCGCTTGACCAATTCCCCCTCGGGCGAATCTTTCTGAAAAGCTAAACCCTTTTGGTGTGGATATCGCAGTATGCGCCATCCATGTCTGATTCGACTGCCATCCGCCAGGATCGGAGTTAGCATTCATAGCCTGACGGAATAAAGTCCAGTGTACGCCGTATCTGTCGCCATTCTCGCCAGTGAGATTCGCGGTTAAGTACCACCACTCGATTTTAAAATCTTTATGGGGGTAATGATCTCTCGGGAAACTAAATATCTTACCCGGCAAAACCGGCTCATACCCGTTCGATGATTTGCGAAGTAATTGATAAGGGTCTTGTGCTAGCGAGGAGCTGATACTTATCAGCGACGACAAGGCCAGCACCAAAAAGGAAGGTAATCTGGATGTCATTGTTCACCTGCCAAATTTTTTAGCGCTTCACTGATAGCTGCTTGCTGCCCAAGCGAGGCGATAATAAATGCGGTAAGCACACTGCAAAGAACGAGTCCAAACAAGAAGGCTATCGAACCAGCATCTATAATAATCGGCATGGTCCAGCCAAAGGAAATTACATTTATTTTGTGAATTAAGAGCCAGGACAGAGCTACCCCTAGGGGTAGAGCAAGCGCCATCACAATGGTTGCCGTTAAGACAACGGGAGAGCCGGTAAGCCAAAAAAATTGTGGCCATTGTATTCCCAGAGCCCGCCATAATGCATACTCCGGCCGACGAAACTGATAAACGGCAAGGATCGAAGCGAAGATGGCGACGGCTGCAATGATAAGAGTCAGCGTATTAAGTGCCTGCGTGATCGCAAACGTTCGATCAAAAATAGCCATAGATAGAGTGAGCACCTCGCTTTGTGCTACCCAGTTCGAGGATTGGACTCCCATTTCGATAAGCGCTAGCTCGGCCTCTTTCATACGTCCTGGCTTAACCCATAGATTCCAACCTTGCGGGGACCCGTCAGGGTAGAGCGTAGCGAAAAGATCTTCCCTAAGATGAAAGGTAAAGGTCATATTGCCGTAATCGTGGAAAAATCCTCCTACGATGAATTTTCTTGGTCCAAATGTTGTGCTTAGTGTAATAGATTCGCCCTGCTCAATCTCTGCCAGATATCTAACTTGCTCATTCGCAAATATTAATTCGCTACCATCACTGGGGTCGGCCCACCGGGCAAAGGCATTAGGCAAAGGATCAATAATGCTCGTAGGTAAGAAGTCCGGCGACTCGGCGGATAGACCGATGACCATAGCTTTCCGAGCTGAAAAATCGACATTCGCAACATTGCGTTGGTGGGCTGCTTTTAACCATGTCTGATCCAGTAGCTGCGGCGCGCTGATCGCATCGGCACCAATATATAAGTCAGCAGATAATCGTGTCGCAAGCCAATCTGTGAGTGCTAACCTGAAGCTGCCAACGAGGGAGGTGACCCCAATATTAGCGATAAGTGTCAGTAGAAGCGCCATCATCGCGAGTCGCAGGTGGGGAAGCTGGCGAAGGACGTCTGCTACGGCCCAGCGGTTGAGCCATCCTCGAGCCAAACTCACTCTCCCGCCAGCTACCGTTAAGACAATCAAAAAAGGAAGTAAAGAGATGCCTGCGAATAAAACCAGACTTAATAATCCGAAACCCTGAATAAGTGTTGACGCATGAGGATAAGCTAGAGTCGCGGTTAAAAGCATCAATAGCCCAAGCAATGCTGAAAAATAATAATTGGGAGGCGAGGCTGATATTTTCCGAAACCCATTTGTCAGAACGGTTTTCCTTCTGAATACCAGCCATAGGGGTAGGACCAAGCCAAGACATAGACCGGTCAAAGCCAGCATGAATGCTTTAAGAAACAACGCAGCATTAAAGAATGGCACGCTTGAGACCGACGCTCCGTAAAGATTCTGCATAGTGGTTGCGACTGTAGGCATGAGTGCAGAACTGATTGGTTGTGCAATCAGCGTGCCCAATATTGCTCCAAGAAGCGACCAAATGAATCCCTCGGTAACAATCGACGCGAAAATAAGCCACGGAGAGGCTCCTAAATCCCTTAAAACAGCAAGCGTCGGCTGTCGCGCGTACATAGAAAAATGCACCGCATTGAAGACGATAAAAATACCGACGATAAAAGACAGTAATCCCAGTGCAGTTAAGTTTGTGTGCAAGCTCTGAGTTAGCTGAACGAGATCAATTGCATCGGTATTAGTCTCTAACTTGAATCGGTCACCGTAAAGCATTTCGAAGCGCTCATGCTCCTGCGGTGTCAGTACTCCTGCAGCGAGGTATGAGAACCGATCAGTTTTCAAGATATCGAGAGCCGCACCTATATCCATGAAAATCCGATCACCTTGCTGCTGCTTTGCCTTCACAATGGCTGGTGGTAATCTTCTACCATCTCTGAGTTCGATCTGCTCCCCTGAGACAATTCCCAACTCTTTGGCCGTCTGCGGCGGCACCCATATTTCATAGGGTGACTGGACAAGTTTGTTCCAGCTCTCGGTATCGAACGAATTATCAAAAGCTGGGTCTCCTCTCGCTTCAGAGATTGGCAATGAAAGCAGGTCGGTAGCGATGATTGATACCAATGCATTTTGTTTGGTGGGCAGTCTTGTTTCGATGACAGGAAATATTGACGTAAAGCCAGTGCGACGGAGTTCAATATAGTCGTCAATTGCCACCTTTGTCTGCTGGCGATCGGTGATGCGAAGCTGGGCCGAAGTGCCAAGGATCATATCGGCCTCCGAATAACTTTTTTTGGCGCTTGCATTAATTTGAGCAACGGAGATGAACAATCCGCATCCCAACACAAGGCCTAACAATACAAATATCGCTTGGGATTTGTTGTGGCGATAAAATGAAAGTGAGGTTGAAAGTGTTACTAAAAAAACCCGAATCATGCTATCTCACTGATGAGGCCTGAACCTAATCGCCAACGTTGATTGAGATGGCTAGCGATGGCCTCACTGTGTGTAACTACTACAAGTGTTGATCCAACTTCCTTGGTAACCTGCACGAGCAGATCAATCACTTTTTCACTAATGACTTCGTCCAAGTTGCCCGTGGGCTCATCGGCCAACACGAGAGAGGGTTTATGCATCAACGAGCGTGCTATCGCTATCCGCTGTTGCTGACCACCTGATAGCTGCGATGGATATCGGTGTGCTAGATTGTCTATCGATAAGCGGCCGAACAAATGCTTCGCAAACTCGTTTTCGAAGCATTGTCCTAAACGTGCTTGAAGGGCGGCGTTATCCCATGCATTGAGTGATGGGATGAGGTGGAAATTTTGAAAGATAAGCCCCAAATAATGTCGTCTGAAGTGTGTCAGATCAGACTGATTTAGGTGAGTTATGTCAGAGCCGCCGACTATAACCTCCCCACTATCTACCGTGTCCAATCCTGCTATAACATTTAAGAGTGTTGTTTTCCCTGCCCCACTCTCACCTAACAAGGCGGTGTTGTCGCCAGCTTCGATAGACCACGACAGTCCACGCGCAACATGTATGGTCTCTTCTCGATCGCGAAATGATTTGCCGATATTTCTTAGTTGAAACATTTTCACCCCGAGTCTTTTTCATATAACAAGATTTAATAGCGCTCCTCGCTTCATATATACGCTTGCGGACGAGCAAGGATCACGACAGGATTAGAGTGCATTTGAATATAACTGGCATGCTTCGATTTACACTAAAATCGGGCAATTAATCCGCGCTTTTGGAAGGGTCTTTTCGTGAAGGAATTGGAAAAATCTATTGCCGCGTTAGCGGTTTTTTTTGAGCAAAGCTGCCATACGGTTTTTTTTACAGGCGCTGGGCTTAGTACAGAGTCGGGAATTCCCGATTTCCGAAGTCCTGGAACCGGCCTTTGGAACAAGATCAAGCCTATTCAATTTGAGGATTTTGTTCGCTCGGAAGAAGTTCGAAAAGAATCTTGGCACCGCAAATTTAACGATCAATTTATGGATACAGCAGCACCAAATGCAGGGCATGTCGCTATCAGAAAATGGTTTGAAGCAGGGCATTTGGGAGGTGTAATTACTCAGAATGTTGACAACTTGCACCAAAGATCTGGGTTATCTGACCGGCAGATTGTGGAGCTTCATGGCAATGCTACATATGCCAGTTGCCTTTCATGTCACCGACGGTTCGAACTCGAAGTGTTGCGGGCGCAATTTACAACCTTGGGGGAGGTAGCTCCGTGCTCGTGTTGTGGCGGTCTAATTAAAACTGCAACGATATCTTTTGGGCAAAGCATGCCCGAAGCAGAAATGAACAAGGCTAAAGCAATGGTCGAGGCGTGTTCCCTGTTCATTGTTCTAGGTTCCTCGTTGACTGTCTACCCAGCGGCTGGTTTCCCTCAATATGCCAAGCAACTTGGTGCTTCATTGGTGATTATTAATCGAGAACCTACAGATCAAGATGACTTGGCAGATCTTGTGATTCATGAATCCATCGGGGAAGTGATGAGTAAGGCAGTCGCTAGAGCTGCGGGTGCTGCATAGCCGACGACTCGTTTACTCGTCTGAGCAATTCTCCTGAGTCGAACCGTTCTCCTGGGGCTGCGCCATCTTGCTTATCGAGCCAGGTTTCCGAGCCTTTTAGAAACGTCATTATAAGTTGGCTTATGGGAGCTCAGTTTGAGGCATCCTAATTATCAATATTGGCCTGACCCAATACTGTTATTCGAGGTTTCTCCCTTATTCGCCTTATTTTTTCAATTTAGATGCGAGGGGACGCTTCGTCTCAACAACACCAATGATGAAAATACAAAAGATCACATCTGTATGAATAATTACTCACCGGTTCGTTATCGAGCTTCATCTCTTTCAGCGCAGATGTTTATACTGTGATTATATGCTTACGGCCTTAGACATACTTCAGCAAACCTTCGGTTACACGACGTTCCGTTCTCCTCAGGAGGAGATTACAAACACGATTGTTCAAGGTAAGGACGCTCTTGTATTGATGCCAACCGGGGGTGGCAAATCGTTATGTTATCAAATCCCCGCCTTAATAAGACCAGGCTGTGGAATTGTCATCTCACCCTTAATCGCGTTGATGCAAGATCAGGTGAATGCTATGCGCGAGCTAGGATTGAGGGCGAGCTATTTGAACTCAACCCAAGATTCCCTAACATCACAGGGCGTTGAACGCGCCTTGCGTGATGGAGAACTCGATCTTTTGTATATCGCGCCAGAGCGTCTCAACCAGAATCGAACGCTGAATCTACTGCGGCAATCCGATATCTCGTTGTTCGCTATCGATGAAGCTCATTGTGTTGCGCAATGGGGCCACGATTTTCGAGCGGATTATCTGCGGCTTAGCCTCCTTCATGACCAGTTTCCAAAAGTGCCTCGGATAGCATTAACGGCCACAGCTGACGAGCAGACCCGTCAAGAAATCGTAGTGCGGCTTAGGCTTGAACAAGCAACCCAATTCGTGGTGGGATTTGACCGTCCGAATATTCGATACCAAATTGGCTTAAAAAAGAACGCGCGGCAACAACTTTTACGATTTCTAAGAACTGAACACCCCGAAAGTGGAGGAATCGTTTACTGTTTATCCCGTAAAAGAACTGAGGAGACGGCAAACTTTCTTATTGAGCAAGGTTTTACCGCATTGCCCTACCATGCGGGTTTGTCCGGCGAGCTTAGAGCTGCTCATCAGGCGCGATTCCTACGTGAAGATGCTGTGATCATGGTGGCAACCATCGCCTTCGGCATGGGGATAGATAAGCCAAACGTGCGCTTCGTTGCGCAACACAATGAGCTTCATCGATAGCGAACAACGAGATATCGGATTGCCGCAGTAGATTCAGCGTTCGATTCTGGTTGAGACG
>MDTB01159190.1_pt1 | contig 24041 bp, 23 predicted proteins | sample 811161 | NCBI WGS metagenome assembly MDTB01 (sample SAMN05326650, study PRJNA326480) | marine metagenome | isolation source: seawater | place: Mediterranean Sea | collected 2009
AAGAGCGTTTAGGTGAAAATAAAAAGTCTTTTAAATTAATTAAAATTAGGACTATGAAAATAAACACTCAGGAAAAACCCACACATAAGTTACTATCTAAGGATGTAACAAAAATTGGAATGCTACTTAGAAAGTTAAAAGTTGATGAAATACCTCAAATTATAAATGTTTTAAGAGGAGACATGTCTTTTGTAGGGCCAAGACCTTGCTTACATATTCAGAAAGAACTAATAAGTGAAAGAGAAAAATTTAATATTTTTTCAATTAAGCCAGGTATAAGTGGTTTAGCTCAAATAAATAAGGTTGATATGTCCAATCCAGAAGTCTTAGTAAAGTATGAATATTCGTATTTGAAAAAAAGATCTTTTTCTTTTGATCTTTTAATTATTTTTTATACAATTATAGGGAAAGGGACTGGAGATGCCCTTAAAAAAAATTAAATAATCATTTTTAAAAATAAAAAAATTTCACAAAATATTGAATCAAAGCCTAAAGATTAATTTTATTATTATAAACACATACTGTTATAAATTTAAAATCAACAAAACCAAAACTTTATTTATTAGGAAAACTTCTTTCTTAAATCCATCCAATCACTTTGAGTGCTTGTTAAATAAGGAGAATTTTTTTTAACAAAATCGTAATCTTTTACTTTCTTAGCAACCATAATATGATGCTCTTTAAAATGAGGAAAAAAATATGACAATGTATCTATTATTTTTCTTTTTATTTTTTTTGAAAAAGTATTTTCACGGTTTGAACTTATAATTTTCCCATCTTTTATTTTAAAGGAACCAAATTTTTTATCAAAAAAATTATGATCAATAACTTCGAAACCTGCCCAGTTAAAAAGCTGTGTCAACTCACTTTTAGAATACTCTCTAAAATGAGGACGCCATGGTCCGTCAAAGAATATATGACTTTCAATAAGTTCAGTGTTAATGCTTTTACCCTTTAATAAGGCATAAAGATGATGGAATCTAACAATATTATCTGTTGTTAAAATAATTAAGGAATCTAATTTTGATACTTTGTTAATTTCTTTTAATAAATAAAACGGATCAAAAAAATGTTCAATAACATCATGTAAAAAGATACAATCAAAAAATTCACTTTTAAATTTGAGAGACTTTTCTGTCTCTGTAATATTTAATCTTGGATCTAAATCTGCTTCAGATAAATTCACTCCAATTTTTTCCATTTCTTTAATAAAGTCCTTTTCAAATTCCATTCCGACACCATAATAGTTGTATGAAACAGTATTTGTCTTTGACAAAATTTGTGGAATGCAACCAGGATAAACTCCAATATCCAAAATATTTAAATTCTTTTTGTTAGAAAAAAACTTAAAAAATTTATTTATTATAAGTTTGTATCTAACACTCTCAATAATTAAAGCATGGCTTCCATTTAAAAATTGTGTTGGATGATTTTTTACAATTGTCCAATGATAAGGATTAATTGAGAGTAATATTTTTTCCCAAGTTTTATTTTTCATTATTTAGCGATAGTAAAAGTTTAAAAAAATTTATTAATAATTATTTTTGTATATAATAATTTACATCAAATTTAATCAAATAATCAATAAAATTACACATCAGTAAAGATTAAATCAATATCATCAATATTTGGATCATTTGGCATATCAGCACTATTAGGTATTTTTATTTTTCCTTCAAGTTTGGTAGGGTTTTTTGAAAAAGATAATTCTAAAACTAAAGGATCCCCCATTTCATCATATCCTCCACAATTATTTGGGTGAGTGTGAACTAATTCAAGAGAAAACTCCTCTATAAATTTAACTATTTTATCTTTATTTAAATCTACATCATGAAACTCGATCACCAGGCCAGACAACCGTTTTGAAATAAATTTTAATTCATCTAATAATCTATATTCTGACCCTTCTATGTCACATTTGATAAATATTGGATCTTGGCAATCCATCATTTTTATTACCCCAGAAAGATTTAAAGATTGATTAGATGGACCACCAATCATTTTTTGAAAAAAAGTTCTTTCTTTTTTAAAAAAAATTATAAAGTCAATTAATGTATAGAGGCTTTTATAAAGTGTTTGAAAGTGTTTGATGGGATTCCAAAGTAAAAGAAAAAAAGAATTTGTTAAATTTTCTAGAAAAGATTTAAGGAAAATTTTACCACTAACTGAGTAATCAAGGGCAAGTAATTTTGAGTGATTTATTTTTAGAAAACTTTTTTCAAAACTCCAATCATCATTTATTCCAAAACTTAATAATGTTTTGGTGGTTAAAAGAGAGTTTTTCTCTACAAGGTATCCACCATCGTTTTCTTTACCTAATCTAATGAGATCATATTTTGCATTGGGTTTAAATTTTAGGTTTAGCATAAAGAAACAAAGTTTTTAAAGAAATACTCCTTAATTTTACAACTTAATTATTAATAATTAAAGAATAAATTATGTATGAAATTATTATTAATAAAAAATTATGAAATTATTTTTTTTCAATCACTTTGAATAATTAATTCATTTATGTTTTTTATATATTTAACTTTATTTTCGTAACAAAAACTTTTCCACTCTAAAAATTCAGTCCATTCGTAACAAAAAATAAAATCTATTTTATATAAAAAAGCAACTTCATAATCATACTTGCTATCACCAAAATACAATGCAGGAAAAAAATTTTCTTTTTTTTGAATTTCTCTATTTAATATCTTTTCTTTGCTATCTGGACTTCCAAAAATACCACTATTAAATAAATAGTCTAATTTTCTTTTCTTAAAAATAAATCTCAGCTCTTCTTGGTTGCCACCTGAAACAATATATTTATTAGACTTTTGAAAATTTTTCTGAATAACTTGCTTTAAATCCGGTATAATTTCGCAACTTAACAACTTATTTTTTACATGAGCGCCATAATTATAAATTAACTTATCAATTAAATTATCATCATTTTTATTTAAAATATCTTCAACAAAATATTTAAATTTTTTGTTTCTTGATATCCCTCCATTTTTAACATGATAATCAACTAGTTTTTGAGCACTTCTTAATCCAAATCTTTTGGTAACTTCGAAAAAAGAATTCGTTTTTAGTTTATTTGAATTTAATAAAACACCATCACAATCAAATATAATAGACTTATAATTCTTTAAAGATAGCCTCTTAAGGAACATAAAATTTATTTTTCATTGCATTTACTACTGCTTCCACATCATCTTCAGTATCTACAGCTAAACTCCCACCACTTGTTTTTGTCATCAGCACATCGATATTTAAGTCAAAAAATCTTAATATCTCAATATCTTCTTTTAATTCAACATTACTTTTTCTTCCTAGTGATGAGAATTTACTTAATTCTTCTTTAGTAAAAGCATAAATGCAAACTTGCTTTTTAATATATTCATTATTAAAATTACCAGATTTATTTCCAGGAATTGGGCTTCTAGACATATATAAAAGTTTATTATCTTCATTAGTAACAACCTTAGGTATATTAAGGTTATTTGGATCTTCCGTATTATTTAAATAGCAATAACCATTTATAACTTTATTCATATTTTGATATTTCTCTTTGATTATTATTTCAATGTCTTTATAGGAAACCATTGGCTCATCACCCTGAACATTTACATAAATATCAGCATTAATGACTTTTGATACCTCAGCAACTCTATCAGTGCCAGTTAAAGCTTTTTTACTTGTAAAAATAACATTAAAACCAAATCTTTTGACTTCTTTCTCAATTATCTTATTTTCAGTAGCTACATAAACATTTGATTTTCCAACTGCTTTTTCACACTGTTCAGCCACCCAAATTATCATAGGCTTACCGATTAGATTTACTAATGGCTTACCCGGAAACCGTGTCGAAGCAAATCTTGCAGGAATCACAGTAACTATTCGCATTAGAAAGAGTAAATAGACTGAGTTTTTAATTGATAACTAGTTGGAGTAATAGAAACAATATTGCTAAGTTGCTCATTTTCACTATATAGACTTAAAAAGTTATTCATTTCTATTTGCCTTGTATCGTCACTTGAGAATCCATCAAAACCAGCAAAATAAATCTTATTTGCGTTTCCACTATTGGCAATTGCAAGTGCATATACAATCGCAAGATGCTTAGGGATAATACAATCAATATCATTTACAATAAACTTATTTTTTTTAATTGTAAAATTATAATCAAGCACTTCATTTTTTGAAAGCTTACTAATTAGACTTTTGTCGATGTTCGATACTGAACAAACAAGTGGAATTTTTAGTTTAATAAATTTCTCAAAATCTGCTAATATTCTGAATGGGTTGCAGGCTATAATTAAATCTATTAAATTCGGATCAATTTGTATATTAGCATTTAAATTTAATACTATTGGTTTAAATTTTTTTATAAAGTTTTCTATAGCCGGTTTATGTTTTAAAATTCCATCACCTGAACCAAGAATAAGTACATCTCTCTTTTTTATAAAATCTAAGGGTCGCCATTTAACAAATGTAGAATTACCGTTTCCAACAACATTTGAGTTAATACTTTCTAATAATTCTTTATCAAATGATTTTCCACCTAACAATGATAACCTTTGGATTATAGGTATAATATCACTAGGACTATATCTATTATCTTCAATCATTGTTTGAATATAAGTTGGGTGTATACCTTTTTTTCCACCTAAATAATAATAATAATTCGTACCCCATCCATATTGATTTTTAATAGGAGCAAAGTAACTATCAATTAAACATAATAAATTACTAAAATTAAAGCTTGTGTTATTATTTAATCTGTTGGTTTCTACAGCAAGAAGCTCTGTTTGAGCATTTCCTGGCCCTCTTCCCATGCCTGTAATTGTCGAATCAACCCAATTACATCCATACTTAACTGCTTGTAAAGTATTTGATAAAGCTAATTCCAGATTATTGTGTGCATGGATTCCTAATTCACAAGCAATATTATTTTTAATTAGTTTAATAACTTTTTTTGTTCTGTCAGTATCCATACTTCCTGTACTATCGGCAATATAAAAAACATCAAGAGGATAGTTTTTTAAACCATATAAAACTTCAAGAATTTCAGTATCAGATCTATCAGAAATTTGCATTAAATTAACACAAACGATAAACCCTAAATTTTTTAGAAAGGGTATAGCATCAACAATTTTTTCTATTTCTTTTATGTGGCATGCTATTCTTACAAAATTAACAAATGAATTATTTGAATCACTGGGAAACAAAATATTCAAATTCTCTAATACAGTTCTATGTTTTAGTAAATCTGATGCATTAATCATTACACCAGCTTTTATTTTTTTAGGAAGTACAAAATTCTTTATAAAATCATTCTTTGTAAATGCAAATGGTCCTAGATATTCATCATGTTGTATAAATCTAAAGCCCAGTTCAACATGGCTTACATTAATAGCTGCCATAGAATCAAGGTAGTTTTGAACAATATCAAGGGGAAAGTCCCATTTATTATAATACCCACCGTCACGAAAAGTGCAATCTAAATGATTAATCATAAAAATACTCTATACATGTTAAAAAATTAATTATGATATTAAATCTATAAATTACATCCAAACCAACAAAAATAACACAAAAATTTAAAAAAAAAACTTTTCTTCAAATTCTTGGTTAATTATTAATTAGTAATTTAATTAACATATGAATATTGAATATTTTAAAATTATTTTAGTAAAAATTTATCATTAATATAAATTAAAACTTATAAATCTTTTTCTTTCTGAGTGATTGGCCTGTATTTAATTTAAAAATATACAAAACTACATTTAACAATTAAGTTCTTTTATTTTAGAGCATATTTTTATATATTTTAGTGAATTCAATTTTAATTTGCTAAACCAGAAATATTCTTATCTAAAGATTGAATATTATTCCATAACCTATCTTTTGCACGTCCATCTAATAGGTAAAAATATTTTTTAACTAAATTTAGTTGTTCTATACGAAGATCTTTATTGTATGAGGAATCATAATTATTTATCCATTTTATAAAGTCACTATTTCTATAAAACACAGGGATTAGTTTCTCATTATCAAAAATTGGGAAAGTCCCTATATCGTATAATCTTATAGATTGTACATTAAAATATAATGCTTCTATTGCTGTAACTGAATATCCTGTAACAACAAGGTTTGAAATAGGAATTAGGTTATAAGAACTTATATTTTTAATAAATTTTATTTCTAATTTTGGATGTTTTTTACTAATATAATCTTTAATTTCTATTAAGTCTGTTGCAGGATGTGGGCAAAGTAAAATTTTCCAGTTTGAAAACTTTTCCCATTCAGTAAAAAAATCAATAATAAAAGTATAATCACTAATAGATGTTAATATTAAGAGAATTTTTTTGTTGCTCAAATTCAGTATTTTCGAATACTTTTTTCTTAAGGCGACTTTATTTTTTCTTAATTTATCAAAGTGATCATATTTTAATGATCCAATAATTTTTGAATTTTGTTTTGGGAGAGCGTTTTTTACAGTGGAATTGTATTGTTCTCCTTGAGAAAGAAAATAATTTGGTTTTGGGGAGTAATTTATATTATCTTTTAAATAGTTTTTTTTATTAAAATCAGATTTATGTAAATTTAAAAAAAGCTTATTTTCAGGGTTATATCCATGCTGTAAACCAACAGTAATTACATTTTTAGCCTTTGTCTCAATTAAATGATATGAAGCTTTTTCATCTGATAAAAATTCCCCGTACGTAACGAAAATGTCATTCTTTTTAACATTTGAAAAAAAACTTGAAGTTGATAACCCATACAATTTATTAAACTGAATATCCCCAAAATAACTACTTTTCCATTCATCTATTAGGATGTCATAAAAATTAATATTGTTGATCACAAACAAATTTTTATTGTTTGAAAATTTTTTTAGCAAGTAGTATTCTTTCAAAGAGGTAAAATATACTCCTATAAAATCAGATATTTTCAAATAAGATTGTGCAAAAGCAAAGTTAGCTTTTTTAAGTGCGAGAAGTTTTTTAATAGAATGACGAACATTCAAGGAACTTTTAAAATAACTTTGTTTATATGATTGATAAAAAACAAGATAGTTTTCAGAAAAACCATACTTTCTACCTTCAAAGGGTGTTGTTAATAGATTTCTGTCTATATAATTATTTTTTGTATTACTTTCAATTTGAATCCAATTAGCCGGATATATTGTTTTGAACCATACAGATCTATTATTTAGATTAATTGTATTCTTTTGGGCAATTAACTTCATGATGATAATAATTAGAAAATTTCCCAAGAAACTATCTATTAGTTTAGCAGTTTTATAAATAAAATTAAATCTTCTTTTTAAAAATGACCTAAAATTTTTAGCGTTCGTTAAACTAAATTCTATTGTTTGTTCAGAAAAATTTTTTAATACTGATTTGACAAGTTTCATGTCATCCGTAATAATTTTCATCTTAGGAAACTCTTTACATAAATATAAAATCATCATTCTTTTAAACCATAAATCATTATCATAGTTGTCTTTCTTTGATAATGGGCTTATCCACCAAGTAGACATTCCTTTCCACTCAAAAACAGTAGTAACGGGAATGGAATCAATTTTTGATGATTTAAATTTTTTAGCCCAATTAGAGTAGTCAATTTTAAGTTGCTTCCAGACATAGAGTATTTTGTCATCTTGGGATAAATTAGTACCAATTATTTTAATTTTATTATTAACAAATAAAGCTTTCATATATCTTATAATTTTAATTATCTGGCACTGAGGAAATGAACTTAAGTTAATTCTTCTTTATTATAATAACTATAGTATCAGTCTTTTTTATTTTTATAAGATGCTTTTTATATTCTTCTTCGAATTCTATTCCTAGATGATCAGAAAAATAACTCATTCCACCTGGTTTCCTATCTCTCATCCAAACCATGTGGTTGGACAAATCGTATCTTTGATCTAAAATAATGTTATAGTTACAGCTTAATTGATCTAACAAATAAGAAACTGACTTTTCAGTAAAATACCAAGGATGTGCTATAGACCAATAAAACCTCTCAAAACTCTCTATATCATAAATAGAATAAAGTGGATCAGCTGCATTTGGAATTTCGATTATTATTTTTCCACCATCACTTAATAAATCTATTTGCTTCTTTAAAAATTTAAGAGGGTCTATAATATGTTCCAATACAAAAAAATGCATTATTAGATCGAATTTATAATTAGGATCTATGCAATCTAAATTTTCAAATAGTGTAATTGAGTTATTTAAACAATATTCACCAAAAGCACCTGATGGTTCTATTCCATAACATTTAATGCCTTTTTCCATAAGTGGATATAACATAAATCCAGAAGAACACCCGATATCCAAAACATTTTTAACATTTTTTAAATGACTTTCAATATATTTCATTCTTCTAGAAACATTTGTTTTATTTTTTTTTACATGCTCTTCTGCACTACTCCAACCATCTTTCCCTAATGATCTATTGTCCATATAGTTTTCAAATTCTTTAGTATAAAATTCTTCTTCCTCTTTTTTTGTTAGTCTTGGAAATTGGTAATAGACATCACAATTTAAACAATTATAAAATGCTCTTTGGTTAGTTGCATCTCCATAAACATGAGTGGTTACACATACTTGATTATTACTTGATGCATTGCATAAAGGACAATTATTAGGCAACGGCATTAAATTTCTCCAAAATAAACTAATTTTAATGTTTAAATATTAGATATAAAATTTTTTATACCTGTTTCTAAACACGTAAACTGACTTTTATAAAGTGTTTTCCTTAACTTGGTTACATCAGCATAAATACCATATTGGTCGCCTGTTGTACCTTGTTTCTGAATTATTTCTCTGTTTTTTAATTCTAAAAGGATAATGTTCAATAATTTAGAAACAGATGTTTTAATTCCAGTTCCAACATTGATTGCACAATTTGAAACCGTCCTATTTTTTGACGCTTCATACCAAATTTTTATTACATCATCTATATAAATAAAATCACGAAATCGATTAAGGTTTCCTTTAACAATTATTTTGTTATCTGTTATTGCCTGAGATAAAAATATACTAACCATTCCTTGCTTAAGATTATTTAAGTCTTGACCAAAACCATATACGTTAAACATTCTTAAAGAGACATAAGGTAGTTTATTTGAAAAAACTTTTAGATAATTTTCAGATGCTAATTTACTAACACCGTAACAAGATAGAGGTGATAAATGAAAATCCTCTTTAATTGCTTTGTCAGGTGTTTCACCATAAATAGACATAGAACTTGCATAAACAAATTTTTGAGATTTATTTTCTATGCCGTAATTTATTAAATTGAGCGTGGTCTGAGTATTTTTTTTTAAATCTAAAACAGGGTCATCAAAACTCATTTCTCCTGAACTTTGACCGGCTAAATGAAGAATTATTTGACAATCATTAGGGAGAATTGACATTTTATTTTTATCAGAAAGATCAAATTTATAAAACTCAACTCCTTCAGGTACATTTTTTTCTTTTCCGATAGATAAATCGTCAACTCCAATTACTTTGATGTTAGATTTTAGAAAAAAATCAGCAAGGTGCGATCCAATAAAACCAGCAACACCTGTAATTAAAACTTTATTAAAATCAATGCTCATTTTTATACTCAAAGGGTGCCAAAGATTATTTTCTTATCCAGCCATTATTTATTTGAAAATAATTATAATTATTAAAACTTTAATATATACACGTATAACATAAATTTTCAAAGTGCCTCTAAAAAGTTGATAATTAATCGATATTAAGCTTAATAAAATCATAACATAATTTATATGTTTGAATACATAAACTTTAACAAAGAAAGTCAAACATTATATCATATAATATCCTTCAATAAATTTTACTAATTAACTAAATTTTTTATTTTATTTCTCAATATTCCTTATAAATAAATCATACCTATGAAATATTTTAAATTTTGAAATAATATAGAGTTATAATGTTAAATGGGAGATTGTATTTTTATCGAAACTTAATTGAGCATAAGATACAAAACTTGTAATAGTTGTTTAGATATAATAAACAAGAATTAATTTTTAAATTTGTAAACAATGTGAACTTTAAATAGAGCTGGCAAAAAACAATACCAACTAATAATAGGCAAATAATGAGCTTTATTATATCGTCAATGATATTATCAATTGCAAATACTATACCTAATTTTTATTCTTTAAAATTGCTTAAAGGATTTTTTTTGAGGTTATCAGGTATAAAACTAAATTTTAAAGGTATCTACTTCGTATCCCCTATTAAATTTGATAGACCCAAAAACATTATAATTGGAAAGGGTGTATTTATTAATCAAAATGTTTATTTTGAAGGTGAAGGAAAAATAAGTATTGGGCAGCATGTCCAAATTGGGCCAAATGTAGTAATTTCAACTACAAGTCATGATATTAAAAATGATATGATGAATAAAAAAGGTGATATAAAAATTTTGGATAATGTATGGATTGGATCAAATGTTGTGTTAACAAAGGACATTGTGGTTGGTCCTAACGTAATCATAGGAGCTGGCTCAATTATGACTAAATCTTTTAAAAATTGTGTGGTTGCTGGTAATCCAGCAAAAATTATAAGTGAAATTTGATTTGTTAAAATCTCTAATTTTGTTTTTATACTGTATATTTTTTTGAACGAGATATAAGGAATGAATTAAACATAAATTAAGTGATACAACGAAAAGGTGAATAAAGTTATATGATTATTCCTGTAATATTATGCGGAGGCATTGGTGAGAGACTTTGGCCAGTTACATCCCAAAGAAACCCCAAACAGTTTTTGCCTCTTTTTTCCGGAAAATCGTTATATGATTTGACTATTGAAAGGTCCGATTTGATCTCAAATAATTCTATTATCGTTGCTTCTCAAAATCATAAAGAATTATTAGATGAAAATGATTCAATAAGAAATTTAAAACACACATATATTTTTGAACAAATTGCAAAAAATACTACAGCTGCGATTTGGTTTGGCGCAAAAAAAGCATTTGAAAAAGACTCAGAATCAAACATTCTAATCATGCCTAGTGACCATTATATTCAAAATAACGATCGGTTTAAAACTTGTATTAATGAGAGTGAAAAATATCTTAATAATCATAATTGGGTTATATTTGGAATAAAACCCAGTGAGCCATCAACAAGCTTTGGATATATCAAGACCAAAATAAATAATGAAAATGAAAACATATTCTCAGATTTTATAGAAAAGCCATCATATAAAAAAGCGAATGAATTTTTTACAAGTAAAAATTATTTTTGGAATTCGGGGATGTTTTTATCTTCATCAAAAAATGTTTTAGTTTCTATAAAAAAATATGCAACAGATATCTTTGATCAATGTCAAAATGTCTGGGATAAAAAAGAAACAAATAAAAATTTTATATTTTTGGATAACTTGTTAAGTAAGAAAATCAGAAGTGAAAGTATCGATTATTCAGTAATTGAGAAAGAAAAGAATATATTTTTTAGAAAAATGGAATGTGATTGGAATGATTTAGGTTCTTGGGATACAATTAGCAAAATAAAAAGTATTAATTTCATGAGAAACTTTACAAATTCTATATTACTGGACTCTGAAAATACTGAAATTTTTACTCAAAATAATAAGGTTGCATGTGTAGGCGTTAAAGATCTTGTAGTAGTTAGTAAGGACGATGTTACGTTAATATTTAAAAAGGGAACTAGCCAAGAAATCAGAAAAATTAAAAAATATTTTGAGAATAATTAAAACTATTGGAAAACCATTAAATAGAAAGAATTTATATGCTAAAAAATAAATCAATATTGATAACTGGTGGAACAGGATCATTTGGTAAAGCTTTTGTGGAAAAGTTACTAAATGAAACTGAAATTGGTAAAATAATCATTTATAGTAGAGATGAACTGAAGCAATTTGAAATGGCTAATATTTACAAAGATAATCCTGAATTTCACAAGTTAAGATTTTTTGTTGGTGATGTTAGAGATATAAATAGGTTGATATGGTCTATGGAAGAAGTTGATTATGTTATTCATGCTGCGGCTTTAAAACAAGTTCTTACTGGAGAATATAATCCTTTTGAAGTTATTAAAACAAACGTTTTGGGTGCACAAAATGTTATTGAAGCAGCTATGAAATCTGATGTAAAAAAAGTAGTAGCTCTCAGTACTGATAAAGCTGCTTCACCACTAAATTTGTATGGAGCGAGTAAATTATGTTCAGATAAACTTTTTGTTGCTGCAAATAGTTTTGTTGGCAAAAGAGATATTAAATTTTCAGTTGTAAGATATGGAAATGTTCTAAATAGTCGGGGTTCAGTAGTACCATTTTTTAAAAGTCTTAAAAAAGGTGATCCATTTCCAATAACTGACGAAAGAATGACAAGATTCAATATTTTACTTAGTGAAGGAGTTGAATTTGTTTTAAAATGCTTGTCGTTTATGTGGGGAGGAGAAACTTTTATTCCAAAAATTCCTTCATACAACGTTTTAGATTTAGCAAAAGCAATTGACCCAAACTGTAAAATTAAAATAATTGGGATAAGGCCTGGAGAAAAATTACATGAAGAAATGATAACAAAAATGGATTCATTCTCTACTATAGAATTTAAAGATTACTTTGTAATTTTACCTACACTAAAACCAAATTGGAAGTTATCAAATTTTTTAAAGGAAAGTTCAACTTCTATTGGAAAAAGAGTAATGGAAGAATTTAGTTACTCTAGTGAAAAAAATGACACCTTTCTCTCTGTAAAAGAAATAAGAGAATTAATCGATGCAAATTAAAGCTGGTAATTTAATTCCATATGGAAAACATTATATTGATCAAAATGATATAGATTCTGTACTTAGTGTATTAAAGTCAAACTTTTTAACACAAGGCCCTAAAGTTCCTGAATTAGAAAATAAGTTAAACCTTAAAATAGGTTGTAAGTATTCAGTTGCAGTAAATTCTGCAACTAGTGCTCTGCATATTGCATGTTTAGCTATAGGTTTGAGAGAAGAAGATGAGGTTTGGACATCACCCATTACATTTGTCTCTTCTGCTAATTGTGTAAGGTTTTGTAATGCAAAAATTAGTTTTGTTGATATTAATAAAGACACATGGTGCATAGATGTTGACCTATTAGAAGCTAAACTTAAATACAGAAAAAAAAATAATTTAAAAATTCCTAAAATTATAATAGCTGTACATCTTTCTGGTCAGTCATGCGAAATGGAAAAAATTCATTTCTTGAGTAAAGAATATGGTTTTTTTATTATTGAGGACGCGTCCCACGCAGTTGGAGGCAAATATAAGTCACACAATATTGGAGATTGTAGATTTAGTGATATATCAGTTTTTAGTTTTCATCCTGTGAAAATAATTACCTCTGGTGAGGGAGGTTTAGCAACAACTAACAATAAAAATCTATTTAAAAAAATGAGCTTGTTAAGAAGCCATGGTATAAACAAGAAATCTGAAGAATTTATAAATAAAGGATATGGACCATGGTATTATGAACAACAGCTTCTTGGATATAACTATAGAATGACTGATATTCATGCAGCACTTTGCATTAGTCAACTAGATAAATTAGAAAGCAATATAAAAAAAAGAAATTCAATATCGGAACATTATGAGAAGCAATTGAAACATGTTTCAATAAGAGTTCAAGAAATCCCAGAATTTGTTTTATCTGCTAGACATCTTTTTATAATCAGAGTAGATCAAAGTTTAAGAAATAATTTATTTAAAGAATTATTAGATAATAAGATAGGTGTTAATCTCCATTATTTTCCAGTTCATCTCCAACCATATTATAGAAGCCTTGGATTTAAAGATAATGATTTTCCCGAAGCAGAGCTTTATTCTAAAGAGGCTATTACAATACCATTATTTCCAGAGTTAACCAATAAAGAACTTAAATTTATTTGCTCTACAATTAATAATTATTTCCATGAAAATTCTCTCTAAAATATGTATTGGATCAGCCAATTTTGGTCTTAAATATGGAATTATAAATAATAAAAAAATTAAAAACTCTGAGATAAAAAAATGCTTAAAAACACTTAGATGTAATCATATTTCATATATTGACACTGCTGTAGGCTATGGTGATGCTGAGAAAAACCTTGGCAGTATTGGAGTTCAAGATTTTAACATAATTACAAAAATTCCAAGTATAACTTTGAATCAAGATGAATTAAATCAATGGCTTATTAATAAAATTAAAAATTCATTAGAATTAATAAATATAAGATCTCTTTATGCTGTACTTATGCACAGACCTTCTGATTTGTTATCAGAAAATGGACAAGTATTATTCAACTCTTTAGTTCAAATGAAAAAATCTGGACTTATAAAAAAAATTGGGGTCTCTATTTACTCATATACTGAGCTCAAAGAAATAATTAATAATTTCAATATAGATATTGTACAAGCGCCATATAATATTTTTGATAATAATATTGAACAAACTGGTTGGTTAGATACTTTATATGAAAAAAATATTGAAGTGCATACAAGGTCAACTTTTTTGCAAGGCATACTTTTACATAAAACAAAAAAATTACCTGAATACTTTGAAAAATGGAAAAATTTATTTGCTAACATTGATGATTATGTAAACGAAAAAAAAATAAGTAAATTAGATCTTTGTTTAATAAACTCTCTTTATAACAAAAAAATTTCAAAAGTAATTATTGGTATTGACTCTAATGATCAACTAGTAACGATAATAAATTCTGTAAAGAAAATTAGTAACTCTAAAATTTCTATTCCTTCTAGTTTGAGGTGTTCAGACAAATACCTTATTAATCCATCTAATTGGCCATCAAGTCAGTAATATATTTGAATTTTTAATGATTTTATGACATTATAATTAAATTATTCTATCTAAGTCAAAGAAACCTTAATTTAATATTATGAAACAAAAATTAAAAAATTTAATGATTTTTCCTGCAGAAGTATTAATTTTTATTATAAAAATATATACATATTTTATTGGTAAAGTTGTTAACAGAGATATTCAAGGGGTATTTTTTGATCATCTAATAAATTCTATTCATAATAAAAAAGAATTTGTAACTCATAAAGACACCAATAATAATAGCACTAAGTTTTTATTTTATACTCCAAATGCACTTTGTAAGATGAGAGCAAAAACATTTTCTAACAAAGAACCTGAGATTTTAGAATGGATAGATAAATTTGGTGATAATAAACCTTTTTGGGATATTGGTTCAAATATTGGACTTTATTCAATTTATTTTGCAAAAAAACATAAGGGTAAGGTTTATTCTTTTGAGCCATCTTTTTTTAATTTGAAACAATTGGCAAAAAATATAAATATAAATAATGTCTCGAAACAAATAAATATTATCCCATTACCATTATCAAATCTAACCGATTTCAATGAATTTATTTTGTCTGGTGATGAAGAAGGTGGTTCAATGAGTGCATTTGGTGTTAAGTATGGGATTGATGGCAAAAATATTAATGAGTCAATAAATTATACAGTTTTAGGAATTACTGCTGATTATCTAATAAGCAATAACTTAATCCAAGATTTTCCAAAATTAATTAAGATTGATGTTGATGGAATTGAACATTTGATTTTAAGTAAAATGAAAAAAATATTAATGTCAAAAGAGTGTAGATCTGTTTTTGTTGAAGTAAATGATAATTTTATTGAACAGAGTGATAATGTTAATAGTATTCTTAATCAATGTGGATTTTCTTTGGACAGTAAGGTAGGAGCAAACATTCAAGATGATAAAGATTTAGAATATATAAAGAATCAAATATGGATAAAAAAATAATTTTATTTTAATAAAATTCTAATTATTTTTTAACAATTACGCTTGATAAATGTTTCAAGTAAAATTGAAACTGTATTTTATAAAACTTATTAGGATTGGACGTGTTATACATATTTGATCTATTATTTCAAGTTTGAATAAAACTTTGAGACTTTTATAAATTTTAAAAAATAATTATGAATTATGTGTAATTAACACTAAACTTTTGGCAATCAAGTAATAAAAATTTTGGAGTATTATAGATTATGGGAACAGGACAAAACCTTTGGAAAAAAGCTAAAAAATTAATACCAGGTGGAAACATGTTGCTTTCAAAAAGGTCAGAAATGTTTTTGCCAGAGATATGGCCATCATACTTTAGTAAATCTAAGGATATATATGTCTGGGATTTGGATAACGTTAAATATACAGATATGTGTATTATGGGTATCGGAACTAATACTCTTGGTTATGGCAACGAAGAAGTCGATAATAGTGTTAGAAATTCAATCAATGCTGGGAATATGTCGACTTTTAATTGTCCAGAAGAGGTATATCTAGCTGAGAGGCTAATAGAAATCCATGATTGGGCTGACATGGTAAGGTTTGCAAGATCGGGAGGCGAAGCAAATGCTATAGCAATTAGAATAGCAAGAGCTGCATCAGGAAAAGATAATATTGCAATTTGTGGATATCATGGATGGCATGATTGGTATTTATCAGCAAACTTATCTTCAAATAGTAATTTAGATGGCCACTTGCTTCCGGGACTTTCACCTAAGGGTGTTCCAAGAGTTCTTGAGGGAACGGTTCACCCCTTTAAATACAATGATTTAGAGAAATTGAAATCTTTAATTAAAACAAAAGATATTGGTGTAATAAAAATGGAAGTTGCAAGAAACATGGAGCCAAGCAAAAATTTTGTCCAAAGTGTTCGTGATTTAGCAACAGAACACAATATTGTATTAATATTTGATGAGTGTACATCAGGTTTCAGAGAAACATTTGGTGGGCTTCACAAAAAATTTAATGTTTCACCTGACATTTGTATGTTTGGAAAAGCCCTTGGAAATGGATACGCAGTTACTTCAATTATTGGGAAAAGAGAAATAATGGAAAGTGCACAGAGCACATTTATTAGCAGTACTTTTTGGACTGAAAGGATTGGTTCTGTAGCTGCACTTACTACTCTAAAGGTAATGGAAGAAGAAAAATCCTGGGAAACAATTTCAAAAAAAGGTAAATTTATTAAGAAAAACTGGCTAAGACTTGCAAAAAATCATGGACTTGAAATATCAATTGGAGGATTATCAGCAATCCCAAATTTTTCATTTAAATATAAAAATAATATTTCATACAAAACTTTTATATCTCAGGAGATGCTTAAAAAAGGGTTCTTATCATCAAATGTAATTTTTGTATGCACAAAACATACTGACAGTGCCATTTCAAAATATTTTGACCTTTTAGATACTATTTTCTATAAAATTAAAAAAAGTGAAGATAAAGGTAATATCAACGAGTTGCTTGATGGTCCAATAGCACATTCGGGTTTTAATCGATTAAATTAACAAAAATATAGTTAGCTTAGACTATTAAAATTTATCAAATAGAGGAAATATGAATCAAGAAAAGATAAATAAAGATTGGAAAATAGAATTTGAACGCCAACTTTTGAGTGGACAATATCCACAGTGGCCTAATGAGGTTATGGTAAAAATTCTTTTTGGTGGTACAAATTATTTACTTAAACCTGTTTATCCTAAGTCGGAGTGGGATGTGCTTGAATTTGGTTGTTTATTTGCAAATAATTTACTTCCATTTAAAAAATTAGGGTGTAAATGTATAGCTGTTGACATTCACCCTGAAATAATAACGATTGCTTCAAAATATAATAAAAATATTGAATTTCAAGTTGGCAATAATCAAAATATTTCAGTACCTGATAATTCAATAGATTTATTAATTTCAGTGGGTACAATTCATTATGAAGGAACAAAAAAAAATATAATAAAGGCATTTAAAGAATTTTATAGAATTCTCAAACCAGGTGGAAAATTATATTTAAGTACAACTGGTCCCATGCATGAATTATTTAAAAGTGCTGAAAAAATAAAAGATAATGAATATATTGCAAAAGATTTTGATTTTAGAGATGGTGAAAGATTTTTTTTCTTTGAAACAGAAGAATTTTTGAAAAGTATGTTAGATGATAACTTTTTTCATACTGAAACAGGAAGAGTGACAGAAAAACTAATTGATTTTAGTTTTGACTCATTTTTTTCGTTATCGACTAAATAAATTTTTTTTATTACTATTTTATTAAAATATCTATTTAACTTAAATGAAGAACATGAAAAAATTGAACTGTGCAAAATCGGTTTTATTTTTGTGTATAGCTGGAAAAAAATATGGTTATGGGCATTTAGTCAGATGTAAGTCATTAGCTGAGCATGCAAAGATTTTTGGATTAGATGTGCACTTTTTAATTTTTACTGATCAACCAAAAATTAGATTTCTAGAAGATTATAATGATAAACACAAAGATATTAATGTTTTAAAAAATAACCCTGACATTGATAAAATGAATATTTCACTATTTGATATTATAATAGTAGATATTTCTCATGAAATTATTTTTGAAAATGTTTTAAATAGTCAAAAGTGGCTTAAGTACTTTGGTTCTAGGTGTGAAAAGCTTATAGCGATTGATTCTGTAAATGATCAATCAATATATAAAAGTTTTGATAATGTTCTTTTTCATTTGATAATTGTACCATATGTCGTTGAAAGTGAATTGTATGAAGAAAGTTCGAAAATCTTAGTAGGAGAAACTTATTCTATTTTATCACCTAAATTTCTTAAAATAGAAAATGGGTATAATTTTAATTCTAATAGAATAAAAATTTTAATTAGTTGTGGTGGGAGCGATCCTAAAAATTATACTAAAAATATTTTAGAAAGTCTTGAAAACTACGAATCCAAACTTTTTGTAAATATTATTATTGGTCCATTGTTTAATAAAAAACTTAAGAATCATATTTTAAATTATAATAAGATTTCAAAAAATAATGTCAGTTATGTCGACAGTCCGAATTCAATTTTTGAATATATTCAGGGGTGCGATATTGCAATTGGAACTTCTGGGCTCAGTAAATACGAGTTTGCTTGCTTGGGGAAGCCTTCAATATTAGTATCAATTGATCAATTTCACGTTGAAGCCAATAAACCATTTGTCTCAAAAGGATATTCGTTTGAAATAAAAAATACTATAAACAGAAATGATATGCATAATAAACTTAAAAAAATATCTTTAAATTATAAAGAAATTTCTTTAAAAGCTAGGTCTTCTATTGATGGCAAAGGTGGACAACGAATTATAAATAGAATATTAGATTTGTAAAATTTTAGGAGATTTTTATGCTTTCAAAAGAGATTAATATTAGCAATACGTTAATAGGCAATGAACATAAGCCTTTTATAATTGCTGAAGCCGGATCAAATTTTAACCAGAATATTGATATCGCAAAAGAAATGATTGATGTTGCTTTAGAAGCACGTTGTAATGCTATAAAATTTCAACTGTTTAGAGCAGAATATCTGTATCCGGATAGAGGTGAGATGTATGATTTATTCAAGAGTATTGAATTAAACCCTGACTGGGTTTCAATATTGAGTAAATATTGTCAGAAAAAAAACATTATTTTTTTAGCATCTCCTTTTGATTCTAAGTCTGTTGATGTTCTCGAAGACTCAGAAATACCTGCATATAAAGTTGCTTCTTCAGAAACAACAAATTTCAAACTTTTAAGGTATATGGCTTTAAAAAATAAGCCTTTAATTATTAGCACAGGCATGTGTGATATTATTGATGTTCAAGAAGCAATTTTTCTATGTGAAAGTCATAACAATAACAACTTGTCTCTACTTCAATGTGGAGCAATGTATCCTATTCCATCAAATCAAATTAATTTAAATGTGATAGAAACATATAAAAAACTTTTTGACATACCAATAGGTTTCTCGGATCATACTATGAATAATGTTGCTGCTATAACATCAATTGGTTTAGGAAGTTGCATATTTGAGAAACATTTTACTTTAAGTAGAAAATTAGACGGTCCAGACCACTCATTTGCTTTAGAGCCAAATGAATTAAATAGTTATGTTAAGGATATTCACGAGGCACATATCTCTCTGGGTACAAGCAAAAAGGAAATGTTAAAAAGTGAAAGAGAACAAGGAAGAAGAAATGGTTTATATGCTTCTCGAACTATTGAAAAAAATGAAGTTTTTAGTGAAGAAAACCTTAAAATAATGAGACCATCGAAAGGTATTTCAAATAGATACAAAGACCATGTTATGGGTTTAAAGTCTAAGAATAGAATCGAAAAGGACGAACCTATAAATTGGGAATTAATATTATAAAAAATTATAAAAAAGAACAAAATTGAAATGTTAACTGCAATAATACAAGCAAGAATGAATTCATCTAGGTTGCCTGGGAAAGTATTAAAAAAAGTTAACAACAAATCAATGCTTACATATTTAATAGAGAGAATCAAGAATGTACCTGAAATAAATAAAATTATTATTTCAACTTCTACAAATTATAAAGATGATGAAATTCAACAGTATTGTGAGAAAAATAAAATTCTTTTTTACAGAGGGTCTGAAAACAATTTAGCTGAGCGTTTCTTTAAAACTGCTAAAAAATTCAATAGTAGTAATATTATCAGATTAACTGGTGATTGCCCTCTAATGGATCCAAAAATTCTTTCAGAACAAATTAAAGCTTTTTTTCAAAAAAATTATGATTATTGTTACCTTGGGTTATCTTTTCCGGAAGGAATATGTTCAGACTTATTTTCAATTAAGGTTTTAGACACTATATACAAAAATGCAAAATCAGATTTTGATCTTGAACACATAACCCCATTTATTAAAAAAAACAGTAATATCTTTAAAATTGGTGAAATTAAAGATAAGAAAGATAATAGCAAATATAGATTCACTCTGGATTATGCTGAAGATTTTTTATTAATTGAACAAATATTGAAAAAACTATATAAACCTGATATGCCACCATTTTCTAGTGAGGAAATTATTGATTTTTTAAATGCTAATAATGATGTTTATAATCTTAATAGTCATATTACTCGTAATGAGTGGAGCATTGGAAATGAGAAACTTGCGAAATAAATGATTTGAAGTGTAAAGTAATGATAAAAGTTAATAATTTATTATCAGAGTTGTTTGATGTTTCTGTAACTGACTTAACTGATGAAACAAAATTAAATGAAATTAAAGGCTGGGATTCTATTAAGCATATGGAATTCATTCTAAGTATTGAAAAAGAATTTGATTTTGAATTAAGCGGTGAACAAATAGCCTCTATTCAAACCATAAATGATATAAAAAAAATAATTTCTAATGATAATTAAAGGAAAAATTTTTCTTATTACTGGAGCTAGTGGTGGTATAGGAAAAAATTTATCATTAAGATTTGCAGAACAGGGCGCAAAAATAATTGCGATAGATAAGAATAAAGATAAACTTAAAGAATTGGCATCGTCTAATCATAATATTGATATATTTGATTTTAATTTAGAAAATACAAAAAAAATAAGTTTTCTGTTTGATCGCATTTTCAAAAAATTCAATACCATTGATGTATTAATTAATTCTGCAGGTATCATGTACAGCTCGCCAATCGTTTCTTTTAAAAATGGGGATTTGACCCTTCATGGTATTGATGAATGGAATAAATTACTAAATATAAATCTGACAGCAACTTTTTGTATTACTGCAAATGTTGTAAAAAATATGATTAGTAATAGAACAAAAGGTTTAATAATTAATCTTAGCTCAATAAGTGCAAGAGGAAATATTGGTCAGTCAGCTTATTCTGCTTCTAAAGCTGGCGTTGAAGCCTTAAGTAAAACTTGGTCTAAAGAATTAGGTCCACTCGGAATTAGAAGTATTTCTATAGCACCTGGCTTCATAGATTCACCAGGAATGCATAAAGCAATTGATGAAAATCACATAAAGGACTGGTCAAAGAGAACTCCTTTGAGAAGACTTGGTCAAATTGAAGAAGTATCAAGTGCTATACAAATGGTTATTGAAAATGACTATTTTAATGGGTCAGTAATTAATATTGACGGAGGCCTTGTATTATAAATTTGGATAAAGAATGTCACCTGAGATAATAATTTTTGGGACTGGTGAAGTTAGTGATATAGTTTCAGTTTACTTTGAAAGCTTCTCTAATTATAAAATTATAGCTTATACAATTGATGGTCAATTTATTAAAAACCAGACATTTAGAAAAAAACCTATAGTACCTTTTGAAGAAATTCATAAAGTATATTCTCCTAAAAACCACGGTATGTTTATAGCTTTGGGCTATCATAATTTAAATAAATTAAGAAAGGATAAATATATTCAATCTAAGAAAAAAGGATATAAGCTAGTAAGTTTTATACACCCTAAATCAAATATATTAAATACAACAAAATTTGGAGACAATTCTTTGATTTTGGATAACCAATCAATTCAACCTTTTGCATCAATTGGAAGCAATTGCTTTATATGGAGCGGTGTGTTAATTGCACATCATGTAACTATTGGTGACCATTGTTGGATTACTTCTGAGGCAAGTGTGGCTGGACATTCTAATATTGGTGAATCTTCTTTTATTGGTATCAATGCTACCATAGGGCATATGGTAAATATTGGGAATCAATGTTTTATAGGAGCAAATACATTAATTACTAAAAATGCAGATGATAAATCAGTGTTTATCCAAAAAGACACCGATTTATTTAGATTGAATTCAGACCAATTTATTAAGTTTTCAAAAATGAGGTAAAATATGTCAAGTAGTATGAAATGGAAAAAACTAGGTCAAATTATTACTCCAAATACAATTAACAGGGAATGGATGATTACCCACGCTATGGATCCAACTGTTGACCACATAGAAGGTGATTTATTTCGAGTTTATTTTTGTGGAAGAAATACTCAAAATCAGTCTTTAATAGGATATGCTGATATTGATATTAATAAGCCTCAAAAAATAATTAAAACTCCTCAAAATCCAATTTTAGGTTTGGGTGCCTTAGGTTCTTTTGATGATAATGGAGTTACTGCATCATGTATAATTACAAATAAAAATCAAAAGCTTTTATACTATATTGGTTGGAAACCACGTTCTACTACAAGGTTTGGATTAATGACAGGTTTAGCAATAAGCGAAGATCAAGGAGAGTCATTTAAGCGCTTCTCTAAGGCACCTATTTTAAAATTAACTGACAGAGAACCATATTCAATATTAACAGCCCCTTTCGTTTTGAAAGATAATAAAGATTGGAAAATGTGGTATGTATCATGTGAAGGATGGGAACATGCCGATTTACCCAAGTATAATATTAAACTTGCTACTTCCTCTGATGGATTTGAATGGATACAAAGTGGAACAGTATGTTTAGATTTTAAGAATGAAAAAGAAACAGCTATTGCCAGACCATGTGTTTTAAAAGAGAAAGGAATTTACAGAATGTGGCTTTCTTATAAAACTATAGAAAAAACGTATAGAATTGGGTACGCTGAATCTGATGATGGAATAAACTGGATAAGAATGGATGAAAGTGTTGGTATAGATGTTTCTGAAAATGGTTGGGATTCAGAGATGATAGAATATCCATATGTATTTACACATAAAGGCCAAAAGTTTATGTTTTACAATGGTAATCAATATGGTACATATGGTGCAGGCTTAGCAGTGCTTGAAAAAGATAAATTTTAGAGCAGAATAATATAATGTACAACTATAATTTATCTTTAAAGTTTGAAGAAATAGTTATAGCCAATGCCGACAAGTGTGCTTTAAAGTTTCCAAGTGGGAAAAATCTGACTTATAAAGAATACAACAGTTTGGCTAATAAGTTTGCCAGATATCTGATTGAAATTGGAATTAAAAAAAATGATCTTATTTGGATCTCTAGTGAAAAAAACCTAACTAACTTTGTGGCAATTCTGTCTTGTATAAAAACAGGTATTATTTATTCTATTTTTGATGATGAAAGCCCAAAGGCTAGACTAAAAAAAATTTATAATACTTGTAATCCAAAAGTTATACTATCATCAAAAACCATAAAATTGGAAATTCTGAATTATTTTATAAAAAAAGATTCAATTGGTATAGACAACGAAGAAAATTCATTTAAAAAAAAAATAAACAAATATAGTGAAA
>MDTB01057694.1_pt1 | contig 24037 bp, 27 predicted proteins | sample 811161 | NCBI WGS metagenome assembly MDTB01 (sample SAMN05326650, study PRJNA326480) | marine metagenome | isolation source: seawater | place: Mediterranean Sea | collected 2009
AAGCCTGTTCAACATTGTTATCTTTTACGTCTATTTTAATAAATCCTCCGTAATTTCAATGTGCTAGTTATCACGATGTACCGATATTGTCTATATGTGATTTAATAAGGTCTTTTTGGAATTGTACTTTCAAAATCAGATCTATATTTTTTTAATTTTTGACTAATTTTTGGATATTTAAGACTTAAAATAGCAATCGCAAATAATGCTGAATTTTTAGCTCCGGCTTTTCCAATAGCTAAAGTTGCAACTGGAACGCCAGCTGGCATCTGCACAGTAGAATAAAGGCTGTCCACACCATTTGTAACACTTGGCATTGGTACACCTAGAACAGGTATAGTTGTTAAAGCAGCCGTAACACCAGCCAAGTGTGCTGCGCCTCCAGCTGCCGCAATAATTACTTCATAATTTTTTTTTTCAGCCTCAGAAATAAATCTTTCTAATCTTTTTGGAGTTCTATGAGCTGATATTACTCTTACATCGTGATTAATACCAAATTCTTTCAAAATCTCACTACAGTGTTCCATAACATTTTTCCAGTCAGACTTACTGCCCATTATTATACCCACTGTTGGATTTTTAATTGACTTCATTTGAACTCTCCTCTTTATTTAAGTTTTGCTCTTTTTCTTTTAACTTTTGTTCTTTTTCTTTTAACTTTTTCTCTCTCTTAACTCTTCTATCAGCTTTCTCAACTGCTTTTTCAAACTGCAATTGACTACACAAACCCAATATAACAGGATCTTTCGCTGTCAGACTTGAGAGGTTCCAATAAGATCTGTTTCTTATCAAACCGACTGTCCCCTTGGTACTTCCAACCATTTTGGCAATTTGTCCATCAGATAATTGAGAAAAATTTTTTACTAACCAAAGAACTGAGTCTGGCCTATCTTTTCTTTTAGACAAAGGCGTGTATCTTGCTTTTTTTCTTTCTTTAGAAACAACAACTTCCTGATTTTTTTTTGTAAGATTGAGAGGTCTATTTTGATCTTTAGAACTCAGGTCAATTTCTTCACGAGTTAATTGTCCTGCCAAAATTGGATTATAAGCTTTTATACCTTTGGCAACATCACCGTCAGCTATTCCTTTCACTTCAAGCTCATGCAAATTACAAAAATTTGCAATTTGTTTAAAACTTAGTGTGGTATTTGTAACAAGCCAAACAGCAGTTGCTTTTGGCATAAATGGCGCTTCTGACATAAACCTAGCTCTTTTGTTTTCTTAAATTACTGAATTTTTTATTGTATTTGCTAACACGACCTTTATCTAAAATCTTTTGACTTCCACCGGTCCATGCCGAGTGAGATTTTGGATCAATATCTAACTTTAAAGTATCTCCTTCTTTTCCCCAGGTAGACATGGTCTCAAATTTAGACCCATCTGTCATTACGACATTAATTTTGTGATAATTTGGATGAATTTTTTTTTTCATTTTAGAGATTATTATAATAATATAATGACTTGCTCAATATTTTTTTATAACAAATTTCTTAATTCCTTATGTATTTTTGAGTTGCTTGCAACAATATCAACTTTTTCGCTATCAAATTCCCCACCTTTGATGGTTTCAATAAATCCACCAGATTCTTTAACAAGAATTATGCCCGCAGCTATATCCCAGTAATTTATTTCTCTTTGCCAGTATCCATCATACCTACCAGCAGCAACATACGCTAGGTCCAACGCCGCACTTCCGGATTTTCTTATATGAGCATTTGTTTTCATAGAAAGTTTTTTATATTCATCAAGTATTGACTCTTTTATTTTGCTAGCTGATTTTGGCCCTCCAGTTACTAAACAAGTATTTTTAAACTCCGATTTATTTGAGACTCTTAATCTAGTATTATTTAAATAAGCTCCGTTCCCTTTTTCGGCAAAGAACATTTCGTCTTTTATTGGATCAAATATAATTCCAGATTTTATTTCTGAATTTTCTTCATAAGCAACTGAGATAGCAAAATGAGGCAAACCATTGAGAAAATTAAAGGTTCCATCTATGGGGTCAATAATCCATCTTTTATCTTTTTCCTTACCATTAATTGTTCCAGTCTCTTCTGTCAAAAAAGAATATTCTGATTTACTTAATTCATTAATAATAATTTTTTCCGCCCTTTTATCTGAAGCTGTAACAAAGTCGCCTGGACCTTTTTCGGAAACTTGGAGTTTTTCTATTTCGCCAAAATCTCTGATAATCACCTTTGAGGCCTTCATACAAGCTCTATACATTAAATTGAATTGGGCAGACTTTATTTTCATTAATTTATTTTTTTAACATACTCCAATGTTCTACTATCTAAAATTATTTTGTTTCCTTCCTCTATAAAAGGAGGAACCATAATATCCAGCCCGTTTTTTAATTTTGCTGGTTTATAAGAAGAGGCAGCAGTTTGACCTTTAACCACACCCTCAGTGCTAATAATTTCACATTCTATATTTGTTGGTAAATCTATGGATAACGGATTTTCCTCAAGAAAAGATATCGTCACTTTTAAATTTTCACTTAGGAGATTTAGCTTATTTCCCACTAATTCTTTTTTAATTGAAATTTGTTCAAAGTTCTCTGGATCCATAAAATAACAGCCAGTGTCGTCAGAATATAAAAAATTAAATTCTTTTTCTTCAAGTTGAGCTCTTTCTACATTTTCACTGGAACGAAATCTTTGATTAAGCTTAGTGCCTTTTGTAAGGCTCTTTAACTCTACTTGATTGAAAGCACCACCTTTACCAGGCTTAACATGTTGAGCTTTAAGAACTGTCCAATGATCATTATTAAACTCAATGATCATACCTGGTTTAATTTCATTTCCTTGTATTTTCATTTAAACTTTTTTATAGCATCTTTTGGTTTTAAGCGTGGGTTATTCCAAATATAACTTGATATTGCAAGATAATTTACCCCAAATTTTATTAAACTTTTATAATTTCTATTATTAATTCCACCAATAGCAACAATTTGTAAATTTGTTCTCAGTCTTGTCCATGCTATTAAATTTTTAGAAGCCTTTTTTGCATTGGGTTTTAGTTTTGATTTGAAAAATGATCCCAATGCCAAGTAGCTTGGTTTTTTTTTTATTGCACTTAAAATTAATTTCCGAGATCCATGGCAAGTAATGCCTATTACTTTGTTTTTCAATAATTTCTTAGCATTATTAATTGAACCATCAGATTGGCCCAAATGGCACCCATCCGCGTTTATTTTTTTTGCTAATAAAGCTGAGTCGTTAATAATGAGTTTAACCTTATGTTTTCTTGTAATAGATTTAATTTTTTTTCCAATTTTTATTAACTTTTGATTTGAGTATTTTTTGAGTCTTAATTGAAAATATTTAACTTTATTTGTACTTAGGGCTTCATTTAGACTTTTATAGAAGTTTTCATCTATTCTGTTGGGAGATATGAGATATAAAAATCTTCTCAATTTTAAGCTACAAAACTTTGCTCAAGCTTTTCATTCCATTTTGCTTCTGTTGAAGCGCCATTCATTTTAGCCCTATGGTCGAAAACTTTTTGGATTTTGCTTTTATCGTTCATTGACTTTGCCCACGTTTTTAAAGCTGATTGTTGCAAAGCTCTACCGTAAGAGAAAGTAAATTTAAAAGATGTATTATTAATTTTGTTTATGGCATTTAAATTTTGTGTTGCTTCTATCTCACTTTGACCACCAGAAAGAAATGCAACACCAGGAACGTCAGTTGGTACGTTTTTTTTTAGACACTGTAATGTTTTTTTGGCTATTTCTTCTGTAGTAGCTTTTTGTTTGCAGTCTTTACCAGGAAGTATCATGTTAGGTTTAAGAACTGTTCCTTTAAGATTAACGTTTTGAATATCAAGCTCTTTATAGCACTCAACCAAAACTCTACTGGTAACATCGTAGCACTTATCAATTGTATGGTCCCCATCCATTAAAACTTCAGGTTCTACTATCGGAACCATTTTTGCTTCTTGAACTATCCCTGCGTATCTTGCTAAAGCGTGAGCATTAGATTTTATACATTGTTCACTCGGATGTTCAGACGAAATCGAATAGACAGCACGCCATTTAGCAAATCTAGCTCCTAATTTATAATATTCTTCCATTCTTTCTCTCAAACCGTCCAGTCCCTCTGTGATTTTTTCTTTATCTGATCCAGCCAAAAGCTTTGCTCCTTTATCAACTTTAATTCCTGGAATAGATCCGTTTTTTTTTATTAATTCAGGTATCTGAACTCCGCTACTTGAAGTTTGTCTCAAGGTTTCGTCAAATAATATCACACCACTTATAGATGTATTCATTGAGCTAGATGAGAAAAGAGTTTCTCTAAAATGAAGTCTATTTTTTTCAGTACATTCTACATTTACATTTTTTAATCTTTTTTCCATTGTGCCAGTACTTTCATCGGCAGCGAGTATTCCTTTGCCTTTTGTTACCATCTGTTTTGCTATTTCTTCAATACTCATAAATTTTAATTTCTTCTTAATACTTTTACACCAGGTAACTCTTTACCTTCAAGAGATTCCAGAAAAGCACCACCTGCTGTTGATAAATGTGTAAAAACCTTTTCTAGTCCAGCGCTTTTAATTGCAGCGACTGTATCTCCACCACCGACAATTGATATTAGTGACTTTGATTTTGTATTTTCGGCAATTTTTTTTGCTATAGACAAGGAACCGATTGAAAAATTTTTATTCTCATAATATCCCGCTGGCCCATTCCAAAATACCGTATTAGAATTATCTATAGTTTTATTTATTAAATCTACAGTTTTTTTACCAATGTCCAAAATAATATCTTCTGAACTTATTTCGTCTAAGGATTTATAAAAAGATTTTCCTCCCATACTGGATGATGTATTACAATCTACAGGAATGATGATATTACATTTATTCTTATCTGCTAAATTATTTAAATTTTTTACGATATTTTCTGACTCATTTTCAACTAGAGAGGCTCCAACATTCACACCTCTAAATTTAAGAAAATTATTTGCCATGGCTCCAACAATTACTAGATTATCTGCATTTTCTAATAATTTTGATAAAATATTTATTTTACTTGATACTTTTGAGCCACCAATAATACAAGTGACCGGTTTTTTTTTATTTTTTATTATTAAATCAATCGATTTAATTTCTTTTTCAAGATTTGGGCCCCCATAACTATCAATAAATTTAGTTACTTTATGTATAGATGCTTGTTTTCTGTGAGAGCAAGAAAATGCTTCGTTTATATAAATATCACCAAGTTTTGAAAGAGTTTTTGCAAAAGCTTCATCGTCGTTTTCCTCCTCTTTGAAAAAACGAATATTTTCAATTAACAAAACCTCACCAGGCTTTAACTGTTTAGAAGCATCAACCGCTTTATCGTCGATTTTTTTTTGATAAAAATAAATTTTACTTTTTAATTTTGTTTCTAGATGATTAAATATTGGTTTAAGCGATAATTCTGAAATTATCTTTCCTTTTGGCCTCCCTAGATGGGACAATAAAATAATTTTTGCTTTATTTTCAATCAATTTATTTATAAAAGGCTCAACAATTTTAATTCTAGTATCGTCATCTATTTTTGAATTATTTATTGGAACATTAAGGTCCAGCCGAACAACTACACGTTTCCCGCTGACAGGAATATCATTAGAAAAAAATTTTAAATCAGACATTTGTCTAATTATTTTTTAACCTTTGCTTTTGCTAATTTAACGATCTCATCACTAGTTAGGTTGAATAATTTATAAATATCTTTGTAGGGCGCACTTTTTCCAAAAGTAGATAACCCAATTGTAACACCATCTTTACCAACTATATTTTTCCAACCTGATTCACTTGAAGCCTCAATCGAAATTTTAAAAGTATCTTTACCAACAATTTCATTTTTATATTCCTCACTTTGATTTTGAAATATGTCATAACAGGGAATAGATATAACTTTTGAGTTTATATTAAGCATCCTAAGTTTTTCTTGAGCCTCTAAAGCAATTTCAACTTCTGATCCCGAAGCTATTAAAGATACATCAACATTCTCTGAAGTTCTTTTTAAAACATAAGCACCTTTTGTACACATACTTTCACCAGAGCTGTGTTCACTAACATATGGCAACTTTTGTCTCGACAAAGCTATTGCGCTTGGGTTATTTTTACTTTTTAATGCAATTTCCCAACATTCAATAGTTTCATTAATGTCAGCAGGTCTAAAAACATTTAAATTTGGTATTGCTCTCAAGTGTTCCAATTGTTCTATAGGTTGATGTGTTGGACCATCTTCTCCAAGACCAATAGAGTCATGAGAAAAAATATAAATTACTCTCAACTTCATAAGAGCAGATAATCTCATTGCCGGTTTCAAATAGTCCGAGAAAATTAAAAAAGTTCCACCAAATGGTATTAAGCCGCTATAGAGCGCCAGGCCATTCATAACTCCTGCCATTGCGTGCTCTATAACACCGTAATGAATATAATTTCCTGAAAAATTTTTAGAATTAATAACTTTTGAATTATCAGTTTTTGTATTATTTGATCCACTTAAATCTGCAGAACCTCCAATGAGCTCTGGCAGAACGTTTGATATGCTGCTTATAATTGAGGAAGAACACTGTCTTGTTGCCATTTTCGGTTTTGTTTGAAAGAATTTTAACTTTTCATCTCCAAGTATTTTGTCTAAAGTTGTTGGCAGCTCATTTTTCATCAATCTTTCGTACTGTTCTTTAATTTTAGTATTTTTTTTATTTAAAATTCCATTCCATTCATTTTCTAATTTTTCACCTTTTCTACCTATGTCTTTCCAGGTGTTAAGTAAATCTTCGGGAATCTCAAATGGACCATGTTTCCAACCAAGCTTTTTTCTCACTAACTTTATCTCATCATCTCCTAAAGGAGCTCCATGAGACGATGCTTTGCCAGATTTATTAGGTGAACCAAATCCAATAATAGTTTTACAAGAAATTATTGATGGTTTTTTAGATTTATTAGCTTTCTTAATCGCATTAGAGATTTGCTTATAATTATGACCATTGATTTCTTGAAAAGACCAACCATAGCTTTGAAATCTTTTTTTATAATCATCAGATACACTTAGAGAAGTTGATCCATCTATTGAAATTTTATTGTTGTCAAAGAAAATAATTAAGTTTTTCAGATTTAGGTGGCCAGCCAAACTCATTGCCTCGTGGCTAATACCTTCCATCAAGTCTCCATCACTAGCAATTACATAAGTTTTGTTGTTAATTAGGTCAGAACCTAATCTTTTCTTTAAAATTTCTTGAGCGATAGTCATCCCGACTGCATTAGCGAGACCTTGTCCCAAGGGTCCAGTTGTTGTTTCAATACCAGATCCTTTTTCATATTCTGGATGACCTGCGCAAATTGAATTTAATTGTCTAAAATTTTTAATGTCCTCTATTTTTATACTTTTGTAACCAGTGAGGTATAAAAGAGAATATAAAAGCATGGAGCCATGCCCTGCCGATAAAACAAATCTGTCTCTGTTAATCCAATTAGGGTTTTTTGGATTAAACCGCAAGTAGTATTTAAAAAGAACTGTGGCAACATCCGCCATCCCCATAGGCATGCCCGGATGTCCAGAATTTGCTTTTTGAACCGCGTCAATTGACAAAAATCTTATTGCGTTTGATAAATCTTTTAATTTTGGATCCACTTTTTAATTACCTATATAGACTTCAATCGATGATATCAATAATATGATATAAACAATATGGAAAATTTATACATCAAAGAAAAAAAACTTCAAAATGTTTTGGATAAACTTAAAAACATAAGCGATGTACCAAACATACATTCACAAGAACTTGATCAAATTTATGCGGAAAAAAATCAATTACAAAGCGAAAAAATAGAAATTGAAAAAAAATATAATGATTTGATGAACAAATATAATGATTTAAAAAATCATCTAAAGAAAATTGAGACAGAACAGAAAAAGACAAAAAAGTTACAGGAGCAGTTTAATCAAGATATCGACGATTTAGGGGAAGAGACTAATTCACTTGTTGAGGAAATAGAAAAATGGCAAATATAAACATTAAATTTAATAACAAAGATTATTTATTATCCTGTGATGACGGACAGGAAGAGGATTTAAAGAATTTAACTAAGTTTTTAGACAGAAAATATTCTGACCTAAGAGAAAAACTCGGAAATATCGGTGAAAACAAGTTACTTTTAATAACAGCTATACAGGTTATAGATGAATATTTTGATTTAAAAAAGAGAGTTACGGCACAAAAAGATAATTTTGAAAAATTATCTCAAAAATTTAAGGAAATGAAATCGTTGATTATTGATTATAAAGAAGGAAAAGAAAGTGAGATCTCCAATCTAAATACAGAGCTAGACAAATTTAAAACGATGGTTGATGAGAGTCAATCAGTTTACGAAAACATGCTTGATAAAACTACTAAATCATTAGAGGAAATAATTAAAAATACTGAGACCGGTTCTAAGGTTCAGTAGATGTCATCAAAACAAAGATTAAGAAAAAAATTTATTTTTTTTAGAAAAAAAAAATATTTTTCTATTCAAAAAAATATATTTAAACCTCTAATTAGTATTATTAGCAAAAGAAAAATAAAAAGAATTTCTCTATATTATCCATCAAATCATGAATTTGATACGATCAAGTTAATTGAAATTCTTAATAAAAAAAAAAATTTATTAACTTTACTACCTATTATTTTAAAAAATAGATCAATGAAATTTGTAAAATGGGAACTTTCAGATCCTTTGAAAATTAATAAATATGGTTTTTTAGAGCCTGTACTAAATAAAAAAAATTTTTCCCCAGATCTAATTATTTTACCAGTGGTTGCTTTTGATATATTTGGAAATCGTTTGGGGTATGGAAAAGGTTACTATGATAGATTTTTAGGAAAATATCTTATAAAAAATAGGAGTCCAATAAAAATTGGTCTTGCATTTTCTTTTCAAAAATATAAAAAAATTCCAACTTCGAATTTTGATATAAAACTTGATTATGTATTAACAGAGAAAGGAATTTTTAAACCAAAATGAATATTCTTGTATTAGGAGATGTTTTCGGACCAACTGGAGTCAAAGCTATAAAAGAAAAATTACCCGAAATCATAAAAGATAAAAAAGTTGATTTTGTAATCTTAAATGGAGAAAATGCAGCCAATAACGGAGTTGGTATAAGTAAACAAAATACTGAAGATTTCTTTAATTCAGGCACAGATGTAATCACATCTGGAAATCATATTTGGGATGAAAAAGAAACAATGCAATTTATAAATAATGAAAAAAGATTATTAAGACCAGAAAACCTTCTGAAACCAACAGCTGGAAAAGGTTTTTGGTATTTTTATTTCAAAAAATAATAAAAAAGTTGCTGTTATAAATCTTATGGGAAATATTTTTATGAAAAAAAGTGATGATGTTTTTAAAGCAGCAAAAAATTTTTTGGAAAAAATTAAATTAAAAATAGATGCAGATTTTATAGTTGTAGATATACACGGTGAAATTACCAGTGAGAAAATGGCAATGGCTTATTTGTTCGATGGTAAAGCCACAATCATTTTTGGGACGCATACACATGTTCCAACATCAGATTGTAGAATTATGGAAAAGGGAACTGCATATCAAACAGACCTTGGTATGTGCGGTGATTATAATTCAGTTATAGGTATGGACAGAGATAATTCTTTAAGAAGATTTTTTAAAGACCAATCAGCAAAACAACATTTTCCTGCTTCTGGAGGCGAGGCAACAATTTCGGGAATGTTAGTGACTGCTGATGAAGAAACTGGTTTAGCAAAAAATGCTCAGCAAATAATTTTAGGCGGGTATTTACAAGAGAGACAATAAAAAATGGCCGGTCATTCACATTGGGCAGGAATTAAACATAAAAAAGGCAGACAAGATAAATTAAGGTCAAAAATTTTTTCAAAAATTTCAAGAGAAATTACAGTTGCTGCAAAACTTGGTTCAAAGGATCCAGATACAAATCATAGATTAAGAGCAGCTATAGAGTCAGCAAAAGATGTGAATATGCCCAAAGATAATATTAGTAGGGCAATAAATAAATCTGAGACAAACAAGGGTGAAAATTTTGAAAATTTAAGATACGAGGGTTTTGGCCCTAAAAAAATAGCTATAATAATTGAAACTCTAACCGATAATAAAAATAGAACCGCTAGTAGTATAAGGACTGCTTTACAAAAGTTTGGTGGTAATTTAGGAAACTCGGGATCCACAACTCATTTTTTTGATAACTGTGGAATTATTCAATTTTCAAGGGAAAATATATCTGATGATCAAGCTTTGGATTTTGCAGCGAGAGTAGGAGCTAGAGATTGTTATAGTAATAAAGATTTTCATGAAATAATAACAAAAAAAGAAGATTTTTATAAAATAAAAATTGAATTTGAAAAATTGGCAAAAAATCTGATTTATTCAGGAATAGAATGGAGGCCTAAAAGTAATTTTGTTATTAAAGAAAAACAGACAGAAGAAATTGAAGACATGTTGGATCTTTTAGAACAAGACGACGATGTTCAAGGTGTTTTTCATAATTGCAAGTTTACTTAAAATAAGATGAGAATTATTGGAATAGATCCTGGTCTTAGCGGTGGAATCGCAATTTTAGATGATTTAAAAATTTTTGATCTATTTGATATGCCTATAATGTCAGAAGGTAAAAAAAACAAAAACCAACTTAACAGCGCGCAATTAGTTAATATTATCAAAGAACATATTATTCAAAAGGATGATACTTTTGTAATAGTCGAACAAGTAAGTGCAATGCCAGGGCAAGGTGTTACTAGCATGTTTAATTTTGGACAAACCTTTGGTGCAATTAAGGGAATTTGTGCAGCATTAAATCTACCAATTTTTTACGTAAGACCGACTAAATGGAAAAAACACTTTGAGCTTATAAATTCATCAAAAGACGCTAGTAGAACAAAAGTTATAGAAATGTATCCCTCAATATCATCTAGATTAAGTAAAAAAAAAGACGTTAACAAAGCGGATGCAATTTTGATTGCAAGATACTTTAGGGACTGTCGAGCCCAGTTTAACGAGTGAATTTATCTATAATTATTCTTTTAATTACCTGCCAAATTGATGACACATTCTATACGTAATCAATCTCAATGGAACAAGAAATTGCAACTCAAGTCGTTGGTCTTGGTGGAGCGAATGATTTCACTCTCTGGCAACTATTTTTAAGAGCAGATTTTGTTGTTAAAGCAGTAATTATAATTCTAATTTCAAGCTCAATTTTTTCATGGGCACTAATTTTTGATAAAATAAGATTATTTAGAAGAATAGATCAATCTACAAAATCATTTGAAGATAAATTTTGGAAGTCAAAATCAGCAGAGTCATTTTACAAAACTCTCCCAAACAAAGCAGAGGATCCATTAACAATAATTTTTAAATCTGCAATGGCAGAACTAATAAAGACAAAATCAAAATCATCATCAATTCAAAGCGCAAGAGTAGAAAGAGTTCTAGAAGTTTCAATAGATAATCAATTAAAAAATGTAGAAAAAAATTTTACTTATTTAGCAACAATTGGTTCAACCGCCCCTTTTATTGGTTTGTTCGGAACAGTTTGGGGAATAATGAATTCATTTCAATCAATAGCCATTTCTAGAAATACCAGTTTAGCAATTGTTGCACCTGGAATTGCAGAAGCATTATTTGCAACTGCTCTAGGTTTGTTAGCCGCAATACCTGCTGTTATTGCATACAACAAATTTAATAGTGACTCACAAAGATACTTTGCGAGAGTAGATAATTTTTCAAAAAGATTTTTGTCAATAATATAAACCCATGGCATTTATAATTAACCGCTCAAAAAAGGAACCGATGAGCGAAATAAATGTAACTCCTTTTGTTGACGTAATGTTAGTACTTTTAATTATATTTATGGTTACCGCTCCGTTATTGACAGTAGGAGTACAAGTTGATTTGCCAGAGTCAGCAGCGGACTCTTTACCTGATGATCAAGAACCTTTGACAATTAGTATTAACTCAAAAGGTGAAATATTTATTCAAGAGCACAAAGTAACTTTTCAAAAAATAGTTCCAAAATTATTAGCAATATCCAAAAATAGAACAGATACTCGAATTTATGTTAGAGGCGATAAGACAATAAATTATGGAAGGGTTTTAGAGGTTATGGGAAGACTATCCGGAGCAGGATTTTCAAAAGTGGCACTTATATCTGAGCCCTATAAAAATTGATGTTTTATGAGCAGAGGTTTATTATTTTCATTTCTTTTTCACGCTTTAATTATATCCTTAACTATCTTAACTCTCCCTTACATGCTTAGAGAACCAATTGATTTACCCCCAATAGTTTCAGTAGAATTAATTGAGATTACGGACAAAACAAATATTCCTTTTGCGCCTAAAGCTAGAGAAATTATTGAAAAAGTTAAGAAGGAGGATAAAAGAGTAGTATCGGAACAAGCACCTCCTTCTGCAAAAGCAAAAGAAAAACCAGATAGAATACCAATGCCTGAAGATAAAAAAGAAACCAAAGAATTAAAAAAGAAAAAACAAAATCCTGAAGAAATTAAGCCCCAAATAAGACAGGCATCAGAATTTGAAAAAAAAGAATTATTTGATCCAAATCAAATTGCAGCACTTATAGATAAAGCGAAAGAAAAAGAGGCGGAAACACAAAAAAAATCTGACAAATTAACCCAAAGTAGTGTTAAAAATTCTTTTGCAAGGGGGCTTTCTTTATCTGAAGAAGATGCATTAAGAGCACAAATTTTTGGTTGCTGGAGTGTACCATTAGGTTTGCCGTATGATGAAAATTTACTTATTAGAATTAAACTTAAATTAAAACAAGACGGCACAATACTTAAATCTGAAATTTTAGATCATGAGAGAATGAACACCCCTGGCCAAAGTTTTTATAGAGTACTAGCTGAAAGTGCACTTAGAGCTGTGAGGATTTGTCAACCACTTAAAGTTCCACCTACTGGTTATGAAAGATGGAAAGATTTACAGTTAAATTTTAATCCCACAGAAATGTTAAAAGGTTAGATATATGAGAAAGATATTTATAATATTTTTGTTTTTTTTATTAAGCCTGGGGAATGCAAATAGTTTAATTACTGTAGATATTACCAGAGGTAACCTTGACCCATTACCTATCGCGGTTTCTCCACTTTACATTGATCAGAATTCCGATGATTTAAAATCTCTTAAAAAGAAAAAACTTGGAGACGAAATATCTAGAATAATTGAAAGAAACTTCAAATCTACAGGACTTTTCAATCCACTTAAAAAAGATGCATTTGTGCAAAAACCAGATATTGCACATCTAAAACCAAGATTTGAAGACTGGAGACTTATTAAAGCTCAGGCACTTATTACAGGAAAGATACTAGTCACTGACAAAAAATTAAAAGTAGAATTTAGACTATGGGATTTAACAGCAGCTAAAGAAATGTTAGCTCTTTCATTCACTACTACACCTACAAATTGGAGAAGAGTTGCACATATAATCTCAGATAAAATTTACGAGAGACTAACAGGCGAAACCGGGTATTTTGATACAAGAATAATATATGTTGCTGAGTCCGGTCCTAAGGATCAACGTGTAAAAAAATTAGGTATTATGGATCAAGATGGATTTAATACAAAATATTTAACTTTGGGAAATGAATTAGTTTTAACCCCAAGATTTAATCCAACTAACCAACTTGTTACCTACATGTCGTATTTTAAAAATATGCCAAGAGTTTATCTTTTAGATATTGAAACAGGAATTCAAGAAGTTGTTGGTAATTTTCCAGGAATGACTTTTGCTCCAAGATTTTCTCCAGACGGTAAAAAAATTATTATGAGTTTTGCAGAGGATGGTAATTCTGATATTTATTCAATGAATTTAGAAACTAGAGAGGTAGAAAAAATCACTGATCATCCCGCAATTGATACCTCACCTTCATATTCACCAGATGGTAAATATATTTGCTTTAACTCTGACAGAAGTGGTTTACAGCAAATTTACACCATGAGAAGTGATGGAACTCAAGTTAAAAGAATTACTTTTGGAAAAGGAATTTATGGTACTCCTGTTTGGTCTCCTCGAGGTGATCTAATTGCTTTTACAAAAGTTAGAAAAGGAAGATTTTATATCGGAGTTATGAGATCGGATGGAACCGGAGAGAGGTTACTTACGGAAAATTATTATCAAGAAGCACCTTCTTGGTCCCCTAACGGTAGGGTACTTATTTTTTATAGAGAAACAAAATCAGATAGCCAAGGCAAGGGTTTCTCCGCCAAACTTTGGTCTATAGATATTACAGGATACAATGAAAGACAGATAAAAACTCAGACAGATGCATCTGACCCATCCTGGTCTTCATTGCTTTCAAAATAGTGATTTGCATTCAAAATAGTGATTTTTAAGTACAATTTATACTTGCAAGATTCGTTTAAATTTGGAATATTACAAATACCTTAAATATATTTAGGAGATAAAAATGAAGTTTAATACTGCACTAAGAAATTTTGTTTTAGTTCTATTCAGCACGTTGCTGATCTCGGCGTGTTCTACTGCTAAGAAAGCATCAGTTGATACAACGGACGATGTATATACTGGTACCGACACAGTTAAGTTTTTAGCTTCTGGTGTTCCGGATAGAGTTTTTTTTGCAACTAACAAATCAAAATTAACAACTAGATCACGTGATACTTTAAGAAAACAGGCAACATGGTTAAGAAAAAATAAAGATGTTACTGTCACAGTTGAAGGTCATGCTGACGAAAGAGGGACCAGAGAATACAACTTAGCTTTAGGTGAAAGAAGAGCAAATGCAGCAAAAGATTATTTAATGACTTACGGTGTTTCTGGAAAAAGAATTACTGTAATAAGTTATGGTAAGGAAAAACCAGTTAATCCTGCTTCATCACCACTAGCATGGTCACAAAATAGAAGATCTGTTACAGTTAAAACAAATTAATAAGTTTAATATTAAAAGACCCTATTATTTATAGAGAATAATAGGGTCTTTTTTTTGCCATTTTGTACAAATAAAAGTTTTATAATGATTCTAAAAAATCTTTTCTTTCTAACAAAAATCTTTTTTGTTGTTTTGGCTATTTCCTTAATTCAAATTAATGCAAATTCTGAAGAAAACTCTAAACTTAAGGAAATTAATAACAAGATTGAAAGTATAAACAATGATCTTAAAACATTAGAAAAGGCTTTTTATAAAACTTCAGAAATTAAACCATCAAATAACTCATCTGGCGATTTAAATGAAGATATACTAACAAGACACCTGCTTAAATTAAATGAAATAGAAGAGCAATTTAGAGAAATTACCAACAGGTACGAAGAGATCAATTTTAAAATAGATAAACTTTCAAACAGAATTACTAAAATGCAATCTGATAATCAAATGAGATTTAAAGATCTTGAAACAGTTAATGAGGGTTCGGCAGAATCTCCAAAACGAAAAGTAGAAAAAAAGAGACTTCCGGGTACAGATTTACCTCAAGATCTAGGCAGTGTTTCTAGAAAAGATTTAGAAAATACTGAGACAGTTCAAAGAACACAATCAATTGAGTCAGCAGGACTTGTAGTAAGCGAAAAGTCATTGAGAAGCGACTCATTATTGCCTAACAAACCTCCAAAAGAACAATATGATTTTGCAGTTAGTTTCATTAAAGTTGGAGATTACGAAACTGCAGAATTTGCACTTAAAGAGTTTATTGATAAAAACAAAGATAATGAACTAGCTGGAAGTGCTCAGTATTGGTATGGCGAAACTTTTAGGATAAGACAACTTTATCAAGATGCTGCAGCCGCTTATTTAGATGGTTATCAAAATTATCCAAAAAGTAAAAAAGCACCCATTAATTTATTAAAACTTGGAAGTACTTTAGTGCAATTAGGAGAAAAGGATCAGGGCTGTTTGATGATACAAGGTGTAAAAAAACAATATCCAAAAGCTAGCAAGTCTGTGTTACAAAAAGCTGAATATGAAAAGAAAAAATTTAAATGCAGCAAAGCTTAAAAACGTAATTATCAAAGACAAAAAAATTTCATCTATTTATTTAAGATTAAAATCTATTTTATCAAAACAAAAAAAGAATAATTTAATTGCAGTAGCAGTATCAGGAGGTCCGGATAGTATGGCCTTAGCTTTATTAACAAAAACTCTAATGTACGAAAAAAAGTATAAAGTTCATTTTTTACTTGTAGATCATGGTATAAGAAAAAACTCTACCAAAGAGGCATTAAATGTTAAAAATATATTAGAAAAAAAGGAAATTAAACTTAAAGTTTTAAAGAATTATAAAAAAATATCTTCAAATATTCAAAAAAATGCTAGAGATATAAGATATAATCTTTTGATTGAATATTGTAAAAAAAATAAAATTAAATCAATACTAACCGCACATCATAAAGAAGATCAAATAGAGACATTTTTAATTAGATTATCCAGAGGTAGTGGAGTTGAGGGTTTATCTTCAATGAGTCAATCAATGAAGCTTAAATACGGTATTAAATTAATAAGACCTTTTCTTGATTTTAAAAAAAATGAAATCAATCAGGTATCAAGAAAATTTTTTAAAAAAACGATCAAAGACCCTAGTAATAAAAATAAGAAATTTTTAAGAACAAATATTAGAGAACTGACAAAGATACTTGAAAAAAAAGGTCTTAATTTAGATCAGGTTATTCGTTCAATCAAAAACATTTCATCTAGTAAAGAGGCTATAAATTTTTATGTTAACCGATCCTTAAAGAAGTTTGTAAAATTTAGGAAAAACGAAACTATTCTGGATTTAAAAATGTTTCATAAAGAACCAAAAGAGATCAAATTTAAAATTATCAACACAATAGTTAAGGAAAGAGCTTTATCATATTACCCGCCAAGATCGGAAAAAGTTTTAAATTTAATTAGCCGTTTTGAAGCCAACAATCCAAAGAAGTGTACTCTTGGAGGCTGCATCTTTGAAAAAAAGAAAAATCAGCTTCATGTGACAAGGGAGTTTTAGGAATTTGTGGAAATATGCTATAATATCATTAAAATTAATTAAATTGCAGCTTTATGGCACTTGTTAAAATGATAAAAATACCTATTTATTAAGTATGAATTTTAGAAATTTATTAATGTGGGGTTTAATAGTTCTTCTTTCAGTGGGACTATTTAATCTTTTTCAAAATCCGAATAGAGTAGATGGACAAGTCGACAAAATTGCTTTTTCTAAATTTTTGGAAGAAGTTGATAATGGAAGAGTAATTGAAGTTAAGATTCAAGGTAACAATATAACTGGATTTTTGTCTGACGGAACTAAGTTTAGCACTTACTCTCCAAATTATCCTGCATTAGTTGAAAAACTTTCAGAGAAAAATGTAAATATTATTGCATCTCCGATTGAGGAAAAAATGCCCTCATTGGTCGGTGTGTTATTATCATGGTTCCCAATGCTATTACTTATTGGTGTTTGGATATTCTTTATGCGTCAAATGCAAGGAGGCAGAGGAGGCGCAATGGGTTTCGGAAGATCAAAAGCCAAACTACTTACAGAGGCCCATGGTAAAGTCACATTTAATGATGTAGCCGGAATTGAGGAAGCAAAAGAAGAAGTTGAAGAAATAGTTGAGTTTTTAAAGGATCCAAAAAAATTTAGAAGACTTGGTGGAAAAATACCTAAAGGAGCACTTCTTATTGGTCCTCCAGGAACAGGGAAAACATTATTAGCAAAAGCTATCGCTGGTGAAGCAAACGTTCCTTTTTTCACAATTTCAGGATCTGACTTTGTTGAAATGTTTGTTGGTGTTGGAGCATCAAGAGTGAGAGATATGTTCGAGCAAGGAAAAAAACATGCTCCATGCATTATATTTATTGACGAGATTGATGCGGTAGGCAGAAGTAGGGGAGCAGGCTTAGGCGGAGGCAATGATGAAAGAGAGCAAACATTAAACCAGCTGTTAGTTGAAATGGATGGTTTTGATACTAATGAAGGAATTATATTAATAGCAGCAACTAACAGACCTGATGTATTGGATCCAGCTTTGTTAAGACCAGGTAGATTCGACAGACAAGTTGTAGTTCCTAACCCAGATATTCTTGGAAGAGAAGCAATTTTAAAAGTCCATATTAAAAAAATTAGTACTGGTCCAGATGTTAAGCTTAGAACCATTGCAAGAGGTACTCCAGGTTTTTCCGGAGCCGACCTAGCAAACTTAGTAAACGAGTCAGCACTATTGGCGGCAAGAAAAAATAAAAGAGTTGTTACAATGTCCGATGTTGAAGAAGCAAAAGACAAAGTAATGATGGGAGCTGAAAGAAGATCTATGGTTATGACTGAAGAAGAAAAAAAACTTACTGCATATCACGAAGGTGGCCATGCTATCGTTGCATTGAATGAGAAAGCTTCAGATCCTATTCATAAAGCAACTATTATACCGAGAGGTAGAGCATTAGGGATGGTTATGAGGCTGCCTGAAAGAGACCAGTTATCTGTAACTAGAGAAAAAATGTACTCAGATATTGCTGTAGCAATGGGAGGAAGAATTGCAGAAGAATTAATATTTGGATATGAAAAAATTACTTCAGGAGCATCCTCGGATATTGATATGGCAACCAAAATGGCAAAAAACATGGTTACAAGATATGGTATGAGCAAAGATCTTGGAACAGTCGCTTATGGAGAAAACGAAGATGAAGTATTCCTTGGAAGACAAATAGCAAGACAACAACACATGTCAGAAGAAACTGCAAAAAAAGTTGACCAAGAAGTTAAAAAAATAATTGATACTAGTTATGAAAGGGCCAAAAAAGTTTTAACGGATAAACTTGAAGATCTTCATAAGATTGCTAAAGCTTTACTAGTTTATGAAACTTTAACCGGAGATGAAATCAGAGATTTAATTTTAAAAAATATTCAACCAGCTAAACTGTCAAAAAAAGAAGAAGAGTCAGAGGATAATATCTCTTCTGGAATAGACTCTATCGGTTTAAAACCAAAACCGGCACTTTAACAAAAACTCATGATAAAATATTACACTAGAGCGTGTAATTTTTATCACGGAAAAATTGCTACAAAATTAATAAAATCTAAAAAAGCCTTATGTCTTACTGGCAGAAAAGACTTAGCATTTGACAATATTGAGATTTTCATAAGGAGTAAAAAGAATATTAAAACTAAAATTATTCATATAAAAGATATTAAGAATCTTAATATTAAAATAAAAAAAATAATTACAAAAGATATTAAGAAAATAACAGCCAAAAGAAAAAATTTTTTAAGAAATGTAAACTTTTCAAACCCATGTATCATGGGTATTTTAAATTTAACACCTGATAGTTTTTCTGATGGAGGTCAATTTAATAAAAAGAATAAGTCCTTTAAACATATATCAAACATGATTCATTCCGGAGCAGAAATTGTTGATGTTGGAGGTGAATCAACAAGGCCTGGCTCAAAAACTATAAATACAGAAACAGAGTGGAAAAGAGTAAGTAATGTCATAAAAAAATTCAAAAAAAAATATAAAAAAATTTGTTTATCGATCGACACCAGAAAATCTGAATTAATGGTAAAAAGCATTAAGTGTGGTGCAGATTTAATAAATGATGTGTCGGGTTTTAATTATGATAAAAATTCTTTATCAAAAATTAAAAAGTATAATATTGCAAAAGTCTTACATCATATGAAGGGTACACCTAACACTATGCAAAAAAATCCAACATATAAAAATGTTTTACTTGATATTTATGATTTTTTTGAAGCCATCTCTAAGAATAAAATAAAAGACAATAAAATAGTATTAGATCCAGGAATTGGTTTCGGTAAAAATTTGAAACATAATTTGACTTTAATTTCTAAAATTTCTTTGTTTCATAGCTTAGGCTTTCCTATTTTGGTTGGAACTTCAAGAAAAAGATTTATAAATCAAATATCTGGAAAGAATGATAGTGTTGATAGAACAGGCGGAACATTGGCTTCAATTCTTTTTCTGCTGTCACAAGGTGTGCAAATTTTTAGAGTACACAATGTTAATGAGATAAAACAAGGAATTTTAGTATTTAAAAAGATATTATTGAATTAATGAGAAACAAATATTTTGGAACAGACGGTATTAGAGGAACCGTCAACCAAGGGAATATAACCGGTGAAAAATTTTTCAAATTTGGTTTGGCATCCGGAACGTACTTTAAAAATCAAAAAAAAAATAAACAAATTGCTATTATTGCAAAAGACACCAGGTTATCAGGATATACTTTAGAACCAGCATTAGTATCCGGTTTAGTTTCAGGCGGTATGCATGTTTATACACTTGGCCCTCTGCCAACTAATGGACTAGCTATGTTAACAAAATCCATGAAAGCTAATATGGGCATAATGATTACAGCTTCACATAATCCATATTACGATAATGGTTTGAAATTATTTGGTCCAGATGGAATGAAGCTCTCTGATAAAATTGAAAAAAAGATTGAAAAATTAATAGACGCTAAAAATACCAAACAGCTTACAAACCCAAAATTATTAGGTAGAGTTAAAAGACTGGAAGATGGAAATGACAGATATATTAAAATACTAAAAAATAATTTTCCAAATAATTTTCATCTAAGAGGGACCAAGATAGTTTTAGATTGTGCTAACGGAGCAAGTTATAAAGCCGCTCCAAAACTACTTAAAGAGCTTGGTGCAAAAGTGATTTCTATTGGTGTAAAACCAGACGGTTTCAATATTAATGAAAAATGTGGATCAACTTATCCATCTAAAATTAGACTGGCTGTTAAAAAATTTAAAGCGAATGTTGGCATCTCTTTTGATGGGGATGCAGACAGAATAATTATGTGTGATGAAAAAGGAAAAATTGTAGATGGGGACCAAATCATTGCAATGCTTGCTAGAAGATGGAAGTCAAAACGTATCCTGAAAGGTGGAGTAATTGGGACTTTGATGTCCAATTACGGTTTAGAGAAATTTCTAAAAAATGAAAAAATAGGATTTTCCAGATCTAAAGTGGGTGACAGATATGTTAAGGAAAGAATGAAAAAATTGAATTTTAATTTGGGTGGTGAACAGTCTGGTCATATAATTTTAGGAAAATTTGCAACAACTGGAGATGGTTTACTTGTAGCTTTAGAAGTTTTGTTCTCTTTAAGAAAAGGAAAAAAGGCAAGCAAACTATTAAATGTTTTTAAACCTTTACCCCAAATTTTAGAAAATGTTGTTGTGAAAAACAAAGATATAATTGGTAAATCAAAATGTAAAAATGCAATCAAAAAAGCTAACAAACTCATGGGTCAAAAAGGGAGAATTTTAGTTAGAAAATCTGGAACTGAACCAAAAATTAGGATTATGGCAGAGTCATATGATAAGAGTTTAATTTTAAAATGTATAAAAATAATTAAGAAATCGATAAAGTAACTTGAAACCTAAGTCTAAAATTTTAATAATTGCAGGATCAGATTCTTCAGGGGGAGCTGGAATTCAGGCTGACATTAAGACAGTCACAGCATTGGGTGGCTATGCTATGACCGCAGTCACTGCTATCACAGCACAAAACACAATGGGAGTGAGTTCTGTAGTTCCAATAAATCCAAAAGAAATAGAAAAGCAAATTTTATTTACAACTAAAGATATAAAACCAGATGCTATAAAAATTGGCATGCTTCATTCACCAGAGGTAATTATTTCAATTATAAAAGCTTTAAGAAAAGTTAAAACAAAAAAGATCATTTTAGATCCAGTTATGGTTGCCAAAGGTGGATTTAAATTAATAAATAATAAAGCTATTAAAACTTTAAAAAAAAAATTAATAACAAAAGTTCATCTAATAACACCCAATATTCCAGAGGCTGAAGTTTTAACTAATAAAAAAATAAAAAATTTAGAAGACATGATACATGCCGCCAATATTCTGCTTGAATTAGGAGTTAAAAATATTTTGCTGAAAGGTGGGCACAGAGATACAAAAATTATGCAAGATGTATTTTTAAATAGGAAAGAATTAAAAATTTTTAAAAATAAAAAAATTAAAACCAAAAATACACACGGGACTGGTTGTACTTTATCAAGCGCAATTACAACTTTCTTTGCGTGTGGAAAAAATCTAAATAAATCCTGTGAGCTTGGAATTAAATATGTTAATCAATCAATTAGATCGAATCTTAATTATGGAAAAGGCCATGGACCAATTAATCATCTAAGCTCGATAAAAATTAATAGGAAATTCAATTAATGAAAAATGTTGTAGTAGTAGGTTCGCAGTGGGGTGACGAAGGAAAAGGAAAAATTGTTGACTGGCTTTCAAGTGAAGCAGATGTTGTTGTGCGTTTTCAAGGAGGTCACAACGCTGGTCACACTTTAGTTATTGATGGAGTTACTTATAAACTTAGACTGTTGCCATCAGGAATAGTCAGAAAAAATAAAATATCAGTAATTGGAAATGGTGTTGTTGTAGATCCCTGGGCACTTCTTGATGAAATTAAAGAAATAAAATCAAAAGGTATAAATGTTGATGAAAAAAATTTAATACTATCCGAATCTGCAAATCTTATTCTTCCCTTTCATAAAGAAATGGACGAAATAAGAGAGGATGCCGCAGGAAAATCTAAAATTGGAACAACAAGAAGAGGGATCGGACCTGCCTATGAAGATAAAATTGGTAGAAGATCAATTAGAGTAATGGATTTAGTATCTGAAAGTAATTTAGACCATAGATTAGAAGCTGTTCTCATCCATCACAATGCGATAAGAAAGGGCTTAGGAAAAAAAATCTTTGAAAAAGATCAATTGAAAAAAGATCTGCTTAAAATAGCTCCAGAAATATTAAAATTTTCTCAACCTGTTTGGAAAAAAATAGACGAATATAAATCAAAAGGTAAAAAGATATTGTTTGAAGGCGCCCAAGGTGTTTTGTTAGATGTTGATCATGGCACATATCCATTTGTTACTTCATCTAATACAGTGGCTTCATCAGCAGCAACTGGAACAGGATGTGGACCAAATACAATAAACTATGTGTTAGGTATAACAAAAGCTTATACCACTAGAGTAGGTGAAGGACCGTTCCCAACAGAGCTTAAGGATAAAATTGGAGAACTTTTGGGAACTAGAGGTAAAGAATTTGGAACTGTGACTAGTAGAAAAAGAAGATGTGGTTGGTTCGATGGAGTTCTTGTAAGGCAGACAATAAAAATTTCTGGAATTAATGCAATAGCTCTCACAAAATTAGATGTTCTAGATGAACTTGATGAGATTAAAATGTGCGTTGCTTACGAACTTGATGGAAAAAAGATAGATTATTTACCCGCAGCTGTGGATGATCAACTAAAAGTTAAACCAATCTATAAAGTATTTAAGGGGTGGAAATCATCAACTCACGGTACAAAAAAACTCGATAAGTTGCCAGAAAATGCAAGAATATATATAAAAGAATTAGAAAAATTTATTGAAGCTAAAATTTCTAGTATTTCAACAAGTCCAGAGAGACAAGATACTATTCTTATTGAAAATCCATTTTAATTTTTTGTAAGAAGATTTTTTGATTTACTTGAATTTAACATTGTCTTCTGCAACTTCTCAAATGCCTTAGTTTCAATTTGTCTTATTCTTTCTCTGCTGATTTTAAATTTTTTACTTAATTCATCCAAAGTTTTTGGATTATTTGATAATTTTCTAGCTTCTAATATTTTTTTCTCTCTATCATTAAGTATTTTTATAGCTTCATTTAATAATAATTTTTTTTCATCCATCTCTTGTTTTTGCGAAACATAAAGTTCTTGATCAAGGCTTTCATCTACTACCCAGTCTTGCCATTCATCTTTTTCACCGCTTTTAATTGGTTCATTGAGTGATTTTTCCTGCCCCATCATTCTACGATTCATTGAAATAACTTCTTCTGATTTGACATTTAGTCTATCAGATATTTCTTTAACTTGATCTTTTCTTAAATCTCCTTCTTGAGTTGGAGCAATTTGCTTTTTTATTTTTTTTAAATTAAAAAATAATTTTTTTGTGCTGCTGTAGTCCCCATTTTTACTAAACTCCATGATCTTAAAACATATTCTTGCATTGCAGCTTTAAT
>MDTB01137965.1_pt1 | contig 24037 bp, 20 predicted proteins | sample 811161 | NCBI WGS metagenome assembly MDTB01 (sample SAMN05326650, study PRJNA326480) | marine metagenome | isolation source: seawater | place: Mediterranean Sea | collected 2009
CCCCAGCAATATTTTCTCTACCAATTGTCAGTGTGGCATAACAGAAATGTATCCAGTCTAATTTTCTGAAGAAATATTGGTTATTAAAATATAGGTTTTTTATTGCTCTGATTAATGTTTTCCCATCTTTTTTCTCTTCGATTAGAAATTTGATTATTGATTTAGGTTTGAAAATAAATAACCTTAGAAAGATATAAATTGCTTTTATTAAAGTACTAATAAATCTTTTTTTATCAATTTTAGGAGGCTCCAACACCTCACAAAATTTAAAATTTCCAATCATTCTACCAAAAATAATTACTTCATGGCCAAAATTCTGAAGCCCCTTAATTTTGTTTGTGATAAACGTTTCAGAATAGACTGGAGTATTAGATAAAACTAAACCTATTTTCAATCAATAGGCTCCAGTGTTTTTTTATACAAACTTTTCATACCAAAAACTAATTTTTCAGTTGTATGTTGATTTTTAACAAAATTATACCCATTTATTGCTATTTTTTTCATAATTTTATTTTCTATCTCAATTATATATCTCATCTTTTTTATCAAATTATTGACGCTTCTATTATCAAAAATAAAACCATTGAAGTTATCTTTGATGACCTCACCCATACCCCCACAATTGCTGCTCAAAACCGGTAGACCAATTGACATAGATTCTAAGACGACATTAGCAAGACCCTCACTAACGCTCGGTAATATAAGGCAATCTGAATCCCTCATTTTCTCAAATACTCTATTTTGATTAAGGCCAACTAAAATCTGTACATGCTCTTCAATATTAAGATCACTGATTTGGTAAAGAACCTCATCAGTTGGCTCATCAATAGATAAAATAGTATATTTAACTTTATAATTTTCATTTAGTAGTATCTGGAGTGCACTCAGAGTATACTGATATCCTTTCATCCAGTGAAATCTTCCAACAGAAATAAAGTTAAAACTGTTTTCATATTTTTTTATCTCTTTTAGTTCACTCCTGTTTGGAAAAACATGAATGGCAGAGTAAATGATTTTAATTTTTTGTTTTTGATCTGTATATTTTTTTGCTAATTGACTCAATGATTTAGATACAGCATGGATACCGTCAACTTTAGAAAACAGTTTTTTATATTGTCCATGAAAATATTTATCAGAAAGTGGGGTAGATGTTATTTGAGTTCCACGAAGACTAAGTACTATTTTTACCCCAAATAGTTCCTTCAAAAAAAACCATTCAGGAAGCGACTTTGCCCATTGAATATGAAAAATATCAGGTAAATGGATGACTACAGGAAGAACCTTGCTCCACCATTGAAAAAACTTAATTGGTCTCTTACTATTTGCTTGGAAATAAATATAGAGCTTAAAAAGAAATTTTGGTTTAGTGAAAAATAAATGTAGGATTTGCAAAAACGTATATGGTATCAGTAAAATTTTATTACTCGGAGATAAAAAGGTAGAAATATTTTTTTGCGATTTAAATTTGTAATCAGATTTTTTTCTACCAAAAATAAATATATCCAAATTATTTCTTGCCAGCTCTTTAATTAGCACCTCGATGAAAAAAGGTGCAGGAATAAAACCCGAGTAAATTGCAACTTTTATTTTTTTTTCCAAAAGTCTCTGCACCAAATGGCCAAAGTCAGCAACATGCTAATTGGATGACTATACTCCAACCTATCTTTTGTTTTAAAGTTTTGATAAAATTTTTCTATTGTTTTTTGGGGGACCAAATCAAATAATTCAGAGGTTTCAAATAATATTTTCTTCAAGTTTTTATCATTTTCCTCGCCTAAGAATTGAAGTTCCCAATTACGTTGAATTAACTGAGGTTTATTTAATATTTTTTCGTTCAATAATCGCTTCATGTAGTTTTTTACTCTTTTAGGAAAAAACACACTTTTGTAATATTTATAATTATATAGATTTAGATCGTAGGCTTGCCATCTTATTTTTGCAAGGTTTGGTGCTTTCCTTTTAATGTATTCAATTTGTATTTTTCTATCTTTTAGAAGGTTTTCTGGGACTGTACATATAAATTTGCACATTTGGTCATCATAGTAAGGTGTAATAATATCGTATACACTTTTAAAAACGTTTGTATTAACATTTGCCCATCTTGGCGCCCAATTTAATGATTTGAATGCTCTTATTCTGCCTTTAGGACTATCTATTTTAATTTCAGTCAAAAGTTCCTCAATTTTATTGGTCAGGTATTCTTTAAAAGTCCCACCAATATCCCAAAATGCCCATAATTCTGATGCGAGCTTAATTCCCCCAGTTTTAGCAATATTCTTAACTATATATTTTGTCTGTTCATGGATACTCGATCCGCTATTGATATTGTTACTATCAAATAATACATCTCCCCAATGTCCTAATATCATCAAATCACCAAATTTTGGAAAGTGGTTTAAAGCAGCCATCTGCCTTGGGTGAGTAAATTCGGTTTGACAAAAGTTAATCTTTGATAGTTTATTCATAGTAGCCCATAAATAACCTTTGGGAATTTTGAAGGAATTAAATTTCCATTTATACTGTTTTGCAATTTCTTTAGCGTACTCTGTTTCTTTTATTCCATTCTGAAATTCATATGATATCACATTAATATTTTTTTTATTTTTTAATGAAGCTGCTATAGTCCGCGAATCAATTCCTCCAGATAAAGGCAAAACAATTTTTTTATTTTTGGAACTTTCGTGTATAATTTTTTCAAATAAATATTCAAATTCATCTACAGCTTGGTTTAGACTCATTTCTTTTGGACTATAATGCCAGCTCCAATTTAATCCTTGTGGCTTACCGCCTTTTAAACTCTGAGATGGTTTCAGAACTTTCACGTCTTTGAAAAAGGTATTGTTATCTAAAAAAAAACCTGTGGCTATCCAAAGTGCAATAGATTCATAATCGATTAAGTCACCTGTAATAGGGGTTGTCGATATTAAATCACTTGTGTAAAAATATTGTTTTGTGGGAATGATTGGATTAGTGAATGAGCTTTTCAATAAACTAGTTAAAGTTTTTTTGGCTTTCTTATTATCGCTTTTATAAGGCCTGCCATCATGTTATGTCTAGTTATATCGTCAATTGTGTTATCATCACCGTTTAGAATACGTTTGATTTTCCATAATAACTCGTGAAGTTTCACAATTGATTTTGAAACTGATTTTCTAAATATTTTAGGTCCAGGTAACCCCCCCATGCTGCTTATTGCTTCGTACCCGTTCCAGTTAGCCCCAGCAATTTGGATTATTTCAAAACCAGCTGACTTAAATAAATTCAAAACTCCATAGTGCGTCATATGAAAAAATGAATCCATATGAAATGGCACTAAATTTCCAATAGCTATAAGACAAGTACCGTTTTCCTCCATAACTCGATATAGCTCTTTCGCTGCAATAAACGGGTTTTGCAAATGTTCGAATACTGAATAAGATACAGCAAACCTAAATGAATTATCGGCAAATGGTAAAGAATGTAAATCACAAATATGTGAGGCACCATTTTTAAAACCGTGCCCTCCTCCAACCTGGGTTGATACTCCAATCTCATTATCAACTCCAATATATTCGTAACCCTCATCGATGAATATTTTTTTTAATCCCCCTGACCCACATCCATGATCGAGAGCGTAGGCCACTCTCTTATCATTCAGCTTAGGTAAAAATCTCAATATATTTTTGGACTTCATATCGTAATCCTGTGGAATATTTTTTCTCAAGGGTTGAAGAGTTTTTCCAAATTTAAATTCTCTGAAATATTCGTGATTTGTTAATTCTAAATCTAATTTAATTTTAATATTTTTTTTGGGTACTAAATAATTTATCCCATTTTCTATGGGATAAAGATTTCTTGAACCATCAATATATGCCCCTCCAATATTTTTCAGAGGAGTACCATCATCAGGCGAAATAAGTTTAAGTTTTTTCATCAGTCTTTATAGCAATTGAAAAAATGGAAGTTTCTGGCATTAGTCTATTTAATGATAACAAACTTGTTTTGAAACATTTTACGTATAGTTTTCTGAAAATATAACTAATATAACTTTCCTCGTCGCCCTTATGATATTTATTTATCTCAGGAATTGGATATCTAAAATCAACCAATTTATTTAATCTAGTTATACCAATTCTTGATTTTGAGTCTACATATGATAAGTCTGAAAAAATGAGCTTGTGAGCATCATAGGTGAATCTCCAATAATCCTTAGGTATTCTATTTACCCGATGCGTAAAAATATCCGAAAAAATTAAAACTCCATTTTTAATCATCAATGATTGAATTGATTTTGCTGCATTAAATGGATTGCCAACCGAATATAGCATCTGCATACATATTATTGTCTTAAAATATTTGTTGTAGTTTTTAACGAAAGATGAATTGGAATCACAGATGTCGGTTACAATATCAACTCCTTTCCCTTTTTTAATATCAATGCCAATAATATCAGAAAACCCGATAATTTTTAGTTCTTTTAAAAAATTTCTTTGATCAAAATCATACTCTTTACTACCTATTATTAAAATAGGCTCTGTAATTTTGTTCTTATTCATTTTAATATATTCTATCTGACTTTTTGAAGGCATATTTCTAACAAATCTTTCGTGCTTATAAATTCTACTTCTGGCCAGTATTTCAAGATATTATCAAAAACTATACCCAGTTCTCTCAATGTTCTATCTCTGTATTTTTCATTGAACCTACCAGCTATATTAACTCTGTGAAAATCAATGATAGCAGGACTTTTATTTTTGAAGGCTCTTTCAATATTTTTGAGGCAACTGTATGCATTATGGTTATAATCAGGATGTGGGTCTAGTCTTGCATTCCTTGGCAACCAAATTAGATTTTCTAATCTTCTAAAATGAGGTTTTTTGAAAGATTGATTTCTACTGTTTGTTAGCCAATTTGTAGCCTGAATTGCTTTTATACCGCTGTTATGAATTAGTCCTACAAAATTATTTTCAAAAATAAAATGGGGTGGGATGATAGAACTAGGAGGGAATTTAAAAAATCTATAAAACTCCTTTATTGATTTTAAAAACTTATTTTCAATCCATTTGTTGCCATTTGCAAATTCACTTCTGAATTTTTTTAGACTCCCTCTTAGGGTGCTTTTACCCACAAAAAATCCATTCTCAAAAAGTATTTGACCCTCGATGGTTTGAAAATAATCTTCGAGCTTTTTTATATCGTTGTGACAATAACCATGTAATTCAGCTGAAAGAATTTTATTTTTCATTCCAACTTGATAAAGCTCAGCTAATTTTTTATTTTTTTGTAGATAATCTTTAAGTGGTGCAAAAGAAAGAACAGAGTTACTATTATAGTTTATATTATGAGTTATAAAGTTTGCAGTAATTGTTGGCATATTTTTGAATGACGACTGATATTTCATCAACAATTCAAATAAAAGGGAAAGATCATCTATTGTCTCTAAACTATCTGTTGTCCATCTAGTAAAATTCTCTTCACCAAACTTTTTCCTTAAATAATTAATTCCCTGTATAGATTTTGATTGCTCCATGCCCCAATCATCTGACTGAATAACTATGTATTTCTTGGTAAACCGCTTCCTTAGATAAAACGGAATCTTATCGATTGTTTTACTAATTTTCTTCATAAGTCTATTTTTCATTCAAGTAATATAAAATAATTCTATCAAACTATTTTTTTATATAGATCCTCAATTAAAGTAACTTCTCTTCTTAAACTAAATTTTTCTTTTACGAATAATTGAAATGCATTACCATAATCCGAATTCTCCAGACGACTTTTCCCTAAAAATATTTTCAATTTTTCAACAAGACTATCCACATTATCTGCTTCAAATAAGTGATTTGGAAAAGCAGATAATTGATCTCTTATTCCTGATACATCACTACCTATTATATTTTTACTATTTGCCATTGCCTCCAATAGTGAAACCGGTGCTCCCTCACCTTTTTTAGAAGTTGCTAGCACAAATATCTCAGATTTTTCTAAATACTTTTTAACTCTCTTTTGTTTTCCTAAAAATTTAACTCTCGATTCAATTTTGAACTTTTTAACAAGATTTTTACAAAATATTCCATATTCTGTTTTGTAATCTCCAACTAATAATAAATTCCAATCCTTATAATTTTCGTGTACCTTATAGAATGCTTTTATAAGCGTGTGAATACCTTTTATCTTTAAAAGGTTTGCTACAGTTATTATATATCTATGATCCATGGATTCATTTTTATTTTTAATATTTTTCTTGAACTCATTAGTATCTACACCAATCGGAATAAGAAAAGTATTATTTGAATTTTTGTAGAACTTTTGAATCATCTCTTTGTTTTGACAGATAACACTATGAGCCAACCATGATCTCAATTTCCAACCCCTGTAGGATGGTCCTCTCCAACTCATATTTTTTTTAGTATAAATCCATCTTACGCCAGCCATTCTTGCAGCAAGCGGCTCAGTATAGTCAGCAGAATAGTTATAACTATGAATAATATCAGGTTTAATTTTCTTAAAAATTTTACTCAATTTATAACATTCTAACATCATTTTTAATATTGGTCTCTCTTTTTTATATAAGTCAATTATATGCACCTTAAATTGATTTAAAACCTTATCTTGAAAAAGATCGCCTTTTTTATGAAGACAAGCTATTTCAGGAGAAAATTTTTTTTTATTTAGGCTGCTGGCAAGTTTGATTAATGGTAATCCGCTTCCAGCAGTATCAAAATTAGGTATAGTAAATAAAACTTTAATCACCGCTTATAACTAAGTAAAACGTTACAATGAGTTTTAAAAATCATTTTATATATAGGCCTTTTTTATAATTAAACACTAGCAATAGATAAAGATAATTGCTTTTTATAGAATTCAGCATTTTGTTTTGCTAATTTATCCATTGAAAAATGCTTGAGTGCATAGTCCCTAGCTTTTGATCCTAGTTTTTGTTGCTTTTTAGAACCCATATCTATTAAGGCGACCAACCCATTTATAAACTTTTCTTTATTACCATATGGTATTAGAAACCCAGTTTTCCCATCGATTATGAGCTCGGGAATTCCGCCAACATCTGTTGAAATAATCGGCAAGGATGCAGCCATGGCTTCTTTAATTGTAATTGGGGCAGCTTCGGTTCTGGATGACTGAATGTAAATATCAATATTAGATAAAAATTTAGGCAAATCTTCTCTTGAAATTAAACCCTCTAATTTAACATTATTTTCAAGATCTAATTTTTTAATTAATTGAGTCAGGGTATTTTTTAATGGGCCTGTCCCACCAATACTTAAATAAATTTCTTTATCAATTAATTTTTTTACAGATGAAAATACATTAATTAGAAACTCATAATCTTTTTGCCAAACTAATCTCCCAATTGATCCCAAATGGATTCCAGTTGTAATTCGATTATATTTCTTTTTATCAAATCTGCTTAGCGTTTTAAGATCAACAGAAGCATGAATAATGGGTATTTTATCCCAATAATTTGCTATTTTGTTTTTGTATGGACCTAAATTTTTTTCTAAAATAAATCTAGATGAAGATATGATTGAAAATTGATTGGTCTTGAAATATTTAACTATCCAACTAAATAGTGTTTTGTTGACATTTATTAATTGATACTCATTGTGTATGTACCAAATAAAATTTTTACAAAGTAATTTTGACACAATTATCTGAGCTATAAGTTGATTTGAATTATCACAAACTATAATATCTGGTTTCAATAATTTTATTTTTTTATAAAATCGTAGAATAAAAAACACGGTTCTTATTCTACGAATAACTTTCCAAAACCTATACGGCCTTAAACCATAATCTTTAGGCATAATTGTACATTCATGGATTTTCACACTCTTTTCAAGAAACTTTTGTTTTAGTTCACCCTTGTCAGTTTCTAAACATAAAAGGCTTCTCGTAATTCCATATTGATTGTCATATCTAATTAAATCACTTAAGTAGGTTTGGACACCTCCAATACCTAAAGAACCAATTATATGTAATACATCCATCATTTACTGGATTAATTAGTTAAAATTCTTCCTAGTCTCCTTAACATATACCTGGACATAGACATTTCTTTTTCATTAAAAATTGTTTCAAATATTTCAGCAGAGGGTCCATAGTTTAGGGCCATGGTTGCAAAATTAGCAGCTTTAAATCGTTCTCCAACTGTGCGATAAAATCTCGCCATAGAACTGTAAACATAATATCTAGCATTGTTTTTTCTAAGTTCACAGTTAAAATATTTTGGATGTTTATTGATAATGTACTCAACCACCTTTGGACGATATTTTATATAATTACTTCCATGATTATTTTTTCTCTGGCGCCTTCTATAGATTATTTTTTCTGCAAAAGCTCCAACAGCGTCATTTTCATAGACACTCAACCAAAAATCCCAATCTGCATTTAATTTAATTTTATTAGAATACCCACCGATACGCCTATACAATTCTATTTTTATTGGACTTGTAGAATTAAATAATGGTGCGAAACATAATGCCTCATGGTCAGTTTCTGGCTTTTTTACCCAGCTGCTTCTGCTTGTAAAATATTCTGTTAGACCATAAATAAATTCTGCTTCCGGATTGTTTTTAATTGTTTTGATAACATCGCTGATGGCATTGGAGGGTAATTCATCATCTCCATCTAACTGAAAATACCAATCTGTTTCGCACAAGCTTATAGCTTTTGTCCTCGTACCGTAGGGACCCTTATTTTTTTTAAAAGAATATTTCTTAAAATTTGGATGATTAAACCTATTGAATATTTTAGTAGTAATCCTGTTGGAATCCCCGTCCAAAATTAAAATCCCTTCCCAAAGGTCTGTATCTTGATTTAATAAAGAATCAATTGCACTAATTAGGTATTTATTGGAATTGTATGCTGTAATGCCTACCGTTATCTTCAATTTAAGTATCTGTGTTTTATTAGATAATAAATTTCTTGTATATTTTTTTATACAATACTAAAAAAATTGAAATTTCGGGAAAAATTTTTGGGAGTTTGCCTAGATTTCTATTAATAAAACTTTTGGAAACATTTCTGGTTATTCTCCCATTTTTAAATAAATAATTAGAATCAAGGATATTTAATCCTTTTTCCTCTCCTAATTTTACATTCTTATCAATATCTGTTTTGAAATGTTTTTTATAAATGTGATTTTGGTGAATAACCTTTATTTCTGCAGAAAGATCAATTAAGGGAATTAAACGTCTTCGAACATACCATAATATCCAATTATCCCATCCAAATCTTCCAATAGCAAAATCTGGTAGTGATTTTAAAGTACCTTTTTTAAAAATAAAATAATCTATACCAGTACATGAATGTTGTTTACTTACCTCGATGGATAAAGACCAAAAATTTTTTGTTTCGGTCGGATTATTAAAATTAATGTATTCATCAACATCCATATCCCATCTGTGCCCAATTGCTAAAAATTTTTTCTTTCTATTTTTTAAAATTTGAATAATGTCTAAAAAATTATTTGGTAAAATTATATCTGCGTTAATCAGTAATAATAGATCGTATTTAGCACGTCTTGTGCCTTGAAAAATCATATCAGATATCAAAGGGATACCACTATCAGTACATTTTATTTTAGGAATATAAGTCGCGTTAATTATTTTTGAATATTCATTTACTCCCTTTGAAGCGCCAAAAATAATTATTTCTATATCTTCTGATAATGACCTCCAACTATTAATTGCATTAACTTGAATTAATTTAAAATTGGAATCAAAATCTTTTGCTGTAGTTAAAATTGTGAACATTTTAAATTTTAATTTAGAATATTTATTTTATGGCAGTACTTTTAAAAATTAATGCTTTACTTACTATTTTTAACTAAAAAGATATTCTTTATAAAAAAACCTGCGGCTTTTTTCATCCGAAACACCATCAAGAATTTTATTAAATATCCTAATGCGCTAATATTTTCGCCTTCCATCCTCTTCTCAGTTATAATCTCTATTAAAAAAAATTTTAACCTAGAGTAGATTTTATTTTTTATTGTATTTTTTTCATCTTTGGATAAATGATTAAGTAATTTTTTATTTTTTAAATAAATCTTTAATTGCTCAGAGTAATGTGTTTCTAGATTAGATCCATGCAAACCTTTGTTAAGTTTTCTATAGGCTGAATTCAAGGTTGGACAATATCTGTAATTGGAATCTTTTGACATTCTTATCCTTAAGTCCCAATCCTCCCAGATATTAACGTTCTCATCATATTCTCCAGCTTTAAGATATGAGGTTTTATAAAACATTTCATAAATGTAATTGCCTCCTGATGAAACATTATAATCCCTCAAAAAGGTATTACTGAAAATGTTGCCCTCTGGCGGATTATCATTTACAGAGGCAAACAATTTTAATGGTATATCATTTTCATCGATATAATTAAAATTTGAATAAACTACCTGAGTATTCGCATTTTCAACTAAACAATCATATTCAGTCTTTATCTTATTTTCATAAAAAATATCATCACCATCTAAATAAGTAATGATTTGACCTTTACACATTGAAATAGCCTGATTTCTTGATCGAGCAACACCATGGTTTTGCTCATTAAAAAAGGTTTTAACAAAACCAGGATATCTATTTTTAAATGCTGTAATGATTTCTCTTGAATTATCAGAAGAGAAATCGTCAACAATAATCAGCTCATAAGGTTTTAATGATTGATTTAGAACACTGATAATTGATTTCTCGAGGTACTTTCCTTTATTAAAAGAAGTTATGTATACGCTAATTCGCAATAAAACTAAGCTTTCAAGATTTTTGATTTTTGATTATTTAAAAAAACTTTATTTTTTCCGAATTTGATATTAAAGAATAGTTTCTTTTAAATAATTCTATTATTGCCATTTTATAAAATTCTGAATCCATTATACTTTCCCCAATTAATGAACAATCTTCTAAGACAATGATTGAAATAGGTAATGCTTTTCCATTGGGAAGTATTGAATTTTTCAATCTATTAATTCCTGAAGGCCTTGTTAAAATACATTCATTCATGGCCCCGCCGATGTAGATAAGTAATTTTAGATTATGCCTCCATATAACGTACATTAATTCTTCATAACTACTTAAAACATATTCATCTTTATTTGGACTTAAATATGCTGAAATCCTTCTCGCGTTCATTGGGTCAGTTTCATAACTTACTGCTTTAGACAACCCTCTGATCACTTTCTCATTGTTGAAAACGTCATTGCTAAATTTCTTCCTCCCTTTTAAAAATTCTGGAACATATCTATTTTTTTTTATATTGATCCAGGCTATCTTGAACAATTTTTTTTAAAAAATGATATTGATCATATCTTTCCGTAACAGGATAATTCGGTGAATGAATGATTGACATATTTGATTGTCTTGCTCGATCTAAAAACCTTTTTTGCTTTAAAACGTAATCTGGTGGATTAACATTTTCGTCCTTAGTGGCCCATGTATCCATTAAAACCAGGCCAATATTCTCTGTTTTAAGTGTAATGGTGTCCACCCCATTTTTAAAAAAATAATAAAAATTACCCGCAGTATCAGCTCTTAAGTCATAATTTGGTAAAAATTCAATTGGAATCATTATATGGCTTTCGTCCAGTCTTTTCTTTTTTGGTAGTAACCATGGAACACTTATCAATTGAGAGTTATCTTTTTTTTCATTTAAACTTTGTTTCAAGTTTCTCAAAATATTGTAGGGATATATGTTCTTCCTCACCACTTGAATACCAAGCAAGGTGCCAACTAAAAAAGAAAAAACAAGATGGGTTTTATTTATTCTCATAATTTTGATACTTAAATGTTATTTTTATATTTTCAAATATATTCGAATAAATCACCATAGATTTTTTTTATTTGACTGATAGTTTTAGGGTTGTCTTTGATAACAATTTTATATCCAGAATGAGCAAGTAAAATTGCTAACTTAAGTTTTTGGGATTCCTCAATAATTGTTGTTCCAATTTTATATGTAACATCTTTGAAAATTATTTTTTCCCTTTTATCATTTATTTTTTTAAACTGTTGAAGTTGAAAATCTAAATGTTGATCATTTGCCATATCCGAAGCCTGACTTATTACTGCCTTTATGTTTTGATCACCTGCAAATTTTGAAAAAGCTTTGTTATCTCTAGGCAGACATGGACCTCCAAACCCATATCCATAATTAATATACTTTTCTCCGATTCGAGAGTCTGAACCTATTGCGCGCAGTATCAGATCAGGGTTGCAATCTGCTGATATTGCTATATCACCCACCATATTTGCATAAGCAATTTTTGTTGTCAAAAAACAATTAAGAGCTATTTTTGTTATCTCCGCCTCTTTCGTTGACATTCTATGAAAACTGGGTTCATTTTTAACAATAGTTAAATATATATTTTCTATTTTATCACCTACAAAGTTATTTGACTCTCCTATTAAAACAATATCTGGATTTGCAAGATCTTCTATTACTGATCCTTGAGCAATGAACTCAGGATTGTATGATACGCTATATCCATATGGTTTTAATTTATTTTGAAGTTTATCGCAATACCCCGGCATTGTAGTGCAACAAATAATAACATTTTTTTTTTGCCCAGGAGAAGAGTATTTAATTAAATCTCTGGCAATTCCATCAATTTGTCTATGATCATATCTACCATCTTTCAACGATGGTGTTGCCACTAGGATAAACAGATAATCAGAATATTCAATACCTCTTTTGACATTTGTTGTGGCTTTAAAATCCTTAGCTATTTGTAAGTATTTTTTTACTTTAGGCTCGTTTGTATCGATTGTTTTTTTGTTAATATCATCTACATATTTTCTATTTATATCAACTCCAAGAATACTAAATCCATTTTTTTCTAATAAAAGGGAAAATGGTAAACCAAGTTTTCCCAGTCCCAAAATAGTTAATTTATTTTTTCCCATTTACAATACCCATTAAATAATCATTTTCACAAGGAACACATTCAATTTTTTTTAATGATGATAATATAAAACTATAATTATCCCAATCTTCATCAGTCATATCTTTATGATGGGTCATAAAACCGATAAATTCATTTTTATTTTTTTCTTTACATGCATTTATAATCTCATCACAAAGTATAATTAAACTTTTACTTTTGGCTTTATAATTCCCATCTTTGTAATTATGGTATTTATGAAAATTAATATCACAGTTTAGTGACATTAAATTCTTTCCAGCGATTTTCTTACCTGATAATGATAATGCTTTAATATTAAATTTTAATAAAATGGGAATGATTTTTTCAGAAAAATGTTCCCATGGAGGTACAAATATTGGTACGTATTTCATGGGGAAGCATTTTTTTAACTTGTTTATAGATATTCGAATTTCTTCCATAATTTCTGAAACATTCCTACTCTTTGGATATTCATTTAAACTTTTATTATTTTTTGAATGATTAATGTGCTCATATCCATGAGGCAGTACATATATATCTTTTATATTGTTTATTGAATTAACAAATGAAGCTGTTATTCTTGCAGGAATTACTGATAAATAAACATCGATGTCCATTTTTTCTTTAAACTTTAAGAGTTTTTCAAAGTCTTTAGTTAATTCATATGAATCATCATCTCTCCACCAAATCTTCTTTTTTCTTAATGTTGATTTGTTGAAAAAAAATCTACATTTAACAATGAATTGATAAAGAATAGTTTTATGCTTTACCAAATAATTTAACTCTCCATGTTAATCCGTTATTATTTATCAACACAGAATCAATAATGCTTAAACTATTTGGTATTTTTTCCCAAATATCTTTTGTTCTATCCTCCTCAAACACTGAAATGACAATCATCCCTTTTTTAAGTAAAAATTTTTCATATTTTTCTATAATTTTTTTCGTGTTATCGAAATAGTATAAAGATTCGGAAAAAATTATTAAATCAAATTTTTCTTTAGTGCGATATCTAGATAAATCTGAAACTATCAATCTAGTTTTTTTATTTTTTATCTTCTTGAAATTTTCGATTGCAGTTTTTGATACATCTACCCCAGTATATTCATCATAACTGGTGCTATTGATATTCGAAAATAAAATACCCTCTCCGCAGCCAGCATCCAAAATTTTTTTAAATTTAAAATATTTTATGTAGCCATTAATTATATTATATCTTCCCAGCTCACTAATTGAGTTTAGGTATTCCCATTTTTTTTTATATTCATCTCCGTCAAGGATATATTGTTTGCGTTTTATTAATTGCTTTAGGATTAATTTAAAGACAATCCTACCCCGAATTAAAGGAAGGTTTCTTAATTTAAGTGGGGCGATTAGAAAAAATATTAGAGGGATTATGTTTTTTTTAGATTTGAACAAAGATCTCATTCTGGAAGATATCAATTGGTCTATATTAAATAAATCGCTGTATCCACAGCGGTTTAACTGATTTCTTAATGTTTCAAAGTAAAATATGAGTTTGATCTTTTTATACAAAGTCATTTCATTGCTAAAAATATTGCTTCCAGGATCATTTATATGTTGATCATTAAGTTTTAATCCAATGGTTTTGAATAATGTCTTCCTCACTTCAATTGAATCTTTTTTATTGCGTGGTAAGTATCGTAACCCACCACTCAAATCTCTAACCTTTGTCAACGGTTCTTTTAGGATTACTATTTTCCAATTAAAAATTATTTTTGACCACATGTGGTAATCCTCGCATGCAAATCTGTTATCGAATCCTCCTTCCGGTATAGCAGAAGCCCTTAACATTACAGCAGTGTGGAATATACAATTATCAAATAGTAGATACCCCGGGATTGTATTTGAAGATCTATAATGACCAGAAACTTTTTGACTTCCATCCTCCAAAATATGGACCACAGGTGTTGTAACTAAACCGCAATCAGAATTTTCTTTTAAAAATCGGTATTGTTTTTCCAACCTATCTGGCATCGCTGAGTCATTTCCATCTATTCTGCATATCATATCAGTTTTTGCTATTTCAAGACCTATATTTAAACTAGTGGCTATCCCTAAATTTGTTTCATTCTGAATTAATATTATCCTATAATCAACAAAATTATTAATTATTTCTTGGGTTCTATCATTAGAACCATCATTAATAATTATTAATTCGAAGTTTTTAAAAGTTTGGTTTAAAATACTATCTATTGTATCCGCAATATATTTTTCTTCATTAAATACAGGTAGAACTACACTTACCAGCGTTTTGTTCATTATTTAGCTGACTCAAAATGGTAAATTATTTTTAAACTAATCAAATGCAAATATTCAAGAAAAGTATTTTGAGTTCTATTCCTTCTCTTTTTTATCAAAGATCTAATAATTAATATTATTAACCTTAATAGAAATAGCTTTAAATGCTTCGCTCTCCTTTCTTTATTTATTTTAGCTATCCAACCTTCAACATAATCGATGAAACTGTAAAAGTAATCATGAAATATTTTGTTTTCCCAAGTTAATGAAGTTTTGGAAAAGTCATGAGTTTTTTCAAATTTATTTAATGCCTTCTTAAAAAGATAAAACCCTTGATTAAGTTGTACGGAACTGAGCATTTTTAGTTTATTTTGTATTATTTTGCGAAAAACCCAAGCATGAATGGGTGCTATTGGATAATCTTCGAATAAATCTAATATAAGATTAATACTAATTTTAAATTGGTTTCTTTTCTGCTGAACTCTTTTTGAAGATGATATAGATTTTGGATGTTTTCTATATTGTATAAGTGGTTTAACTAAATTACTCCCATTAGTGAAATTTAAAAGTTTAGACCATAAGTCATAATCCTGTGAGCAATCTAATTCTTCATTATATTGTAAGTTATTATTGACTAAAAGGTCTTTCCTCATCATAACACTTGGATGAGGGAAAATAGGTCCCGATAATAATTTCCATTTCAAATCAATGCTATTCCCAGGGTATCTATAAGTTGATAGTCTCTTGCCATTTTCATCAATGAGATGGTAAGCAGTGCCAAGTAATCCAATTTGGGGATACATCTCCATAAAGCAGGTTTGTATTTTTAATCTATCTGGATGCGATATATCATCAGCATCCATTCTTGCTATGTATTTCCCCTTGGAGGCATTTATTCCTTTATTCAGCGACACAGAAATACCCATATTTCTACTATTAGATATAATTTTGATTCTACGGTCTTTAAAACTAGAGATAATTTCCATTGATCTGTCATTTGAACAATCATTTATAATAAATAATTCTAAGTTTTGGTATGTTTGTGTAAGGATACTAGAGATTCCTCTTTTTATGTACTCTTCACCATTAAAAACTGGCATTATAACTGAAATTAAAGGCTGGTTTTTTTTTGCTATTTTTACCCCTTGTAGCGATGCTCAAACCAAAGGGATAGGTTTAATAATATCCATGTTTTATAGTTTGACTGGCTTTTGTATGATTTGATTTTTTCAGAATCCAAATAGGAGAATATCTTTCGATTGGTATCACCTAAATATTCATTTTTCAATGATTTCAATAAGTCACCTTTTAACCATTTATGAACTGGAGCACCAAAACCCATTTTATTTCTGTTTTTTATTTTTCGTGGCCAATATTTTGAAAATGTTTTCCTCAAAATTATTTTTTGGACCTTAGGACTTATCTTCAATCTGTGCGGTAATGAGATACAAAATTCAGCTAAATCAATATCCAAAAATGGTGACCGAACCTCTAAACTATTTGCCATGGATGCTCTATCGGTTTTTACTAAAATATCACCTGGCAAATAATCTTTTATATCTCTTTTCAAGCTATCTTCAATATTCATAATTTGATTATTGTGATTTTCATTATTTTTGCTGGTAATGCCAAAGCTGAGTAAATCGTTATCTGAAAAAATTTGACGTTGAGAATTATATAAATTATTAATTGATCGAAACCGTTGATATAGAATTTTTCCTTTTTGATTTTTTCTTAAGTCAAAAGCACTATCTTTAAATTTGTTATTTATTTTACTCAAAAACGTATTATCTGATTTTTGTAAATAATGTTGTAAATATAAAATATCTTTATTCCAATAATCATAGCCTCCGAGTAGTTCATCTCCACCATCTCCTGACAAGATTACCTTCACATGTTTGCTTGCAAGTTTTGAAATGAGATAAGTCGGAATATTTGATGAATCTGCAAAAGGTTCATCGTATATTGTTTGCATATCTATGAGAATTCTTTCTAAATCTTTAGTGTCTTCTATAAGTTCATAATGTTCAGTATTATACTTTTTTGCGATCATTCTGGCGTAGTGAATTTCGTTGTTTTTTGAATTATTAAATCCAAAAGAAAATGTTTTTAATTTATCTTGATACTTACTTGCGATTGCAACCACTGTACTTGAATCTAACCCTCCACTCAAAAATGCTCCTACTGGTACATCAGCTACCATTTGATTTTTAATAGATTTATCGAAAAGGTATTCGAGTTTTTCTTTGGCAGAATGCTCATCAATTATTATTGACGATTCTGGTGGATTCCAATATGATTTAAGTTGAATTTTATTATCTTGATATTTTAAGTAATGTCCAGGAGGTAAGGAAAAGATGTTTTTGTAAATGGTTTTATAGGGGTTCACGTAAAGACGTTTTAAATAATGACTTATGGAATTATTATCAATTATCGGATTAATAATTCCAGATGCTACAAGAGCTTTTATTTCAGAAGCAAAAATGAACTCATCGCTATTTCCTCTTGCATAATATAGAGGCTTCTCTCCGAATCTATCCCTTGCACAAAAAAGTAAATTTTTTTTTGAATCCCACAACCCAAAAGAAAACATTCCTGGCAATCTATTTAAAAATGATAATCCATATTGTTTGTATAGAGCCAATAGTAATTCTGTATCTGAATTTGATTGAAAGTTATAATTTATTTTCGACTTTATGTCTTTATACCCATAAAGCTCACCATTGAAGGTTAAACCGGTATTCTGTTCATTATCAAGCATAGGTTGTTGGCCACCCTTGGGGTCAATAATCGATAGTCTGGTATGCCCAAAAATACAATTTTTAAAAACATGTATATTTTTTCCATCTGGGCCTCTGTGTCGTAAAACCTGCAACATTTTATTCAGATTATCATTAATGTTTTCTTTTACAGGATTTACTATGCCAAATATGCCGCACATTATATAATCACCTACATATTAGTTTTTCTGGATAGAGAAAAATATGAATCATTAGGGTGATAAAATTTTATTTATGAGTTGAATTGTTTGTATTATTTTTGGTTGTTGAAGATATATTTTTTCATAGCATTGGGAAAAAATAATCTGCTGAAAAAAAGGCGAATTATACCATTATAAAACCCAATACGTTCAACAAAAACAATCCTGTAAAAGAAGGATATATTATTAATAAATATTTTAGGGTATTTTAAAAGAAATATGACTGATTTAGAAAAAATTACATAAATTGTTTTCCGGTGAAATTTTACAGAAAGTCTTTCAAGTACTTGTGGTGTAAAATGTTCATTGGAAATCATATTTTGAATAAAATATTCTGAGTGACTTCCCTCACTGTTTAACATAGAATTTGTAGAAAATAGTTTATCATCCCTTTTGGCTTCTGAGTACATATCTGTACCTGGATCAGCTCTGGCGATATTTAACATTGGTATTACATTATATTTTTTAAGGGATTTTAAGGCAAAATTCATTGTTTGATTTATTTGTTTAAGGTTTTCTCTTGGAAAACCAATAATATAGAATGCCCGTACATCAATACCAACTTCTTTTCCCAAACGAAAAGCATTATTCACATCATCCAAAGTCAGTGGCTGCTTATAAATTATATTATCAAGAACCCATTGATCTCCAGACTCCACACCAATTATTAAATAAGTACACCCAGTTTTTTTCATTGCAACCATCATTTCTTTATTAATGGTATTTGCAAATACTCCATTTGGTGTATCCCATGTAAATTTTAGCTTTCTCTTGATTATTCCTCTCATGAGTCGCATGAATCTCGGTCGGTCTAGTGTCAAGTTATCATCTTCAAAATGAACATGTTTTACTTTATGATTAATAATTAGATCCTCCAAATGATCAAGTATATGACCCACCGAATATCTGCGATACTTTTTACCAGCGTGAATATGTATTGAACAAAAGGAACATTTATAGGGGCATCCTCTAGATGTTATGAGAGATACAGAACGATCCGCATCAAAATATTCAAATTTATTTCTAGCAAAAATCCCATTTTTTTCTAATTCAAAATATTTTTCTAACTTCACCAAATTATAATTTAGGCTCCCAAGTTCATCGAGGTTTTCCACAGATACTCTGCTCAATGTTTTTATTGGTTTATTATTTTGGATAAACATCACATTTGATATTTCGTTCTTATTTATCTCACCTTTGGAAAATCGTATTATGTCAAGCATTGCATTTTCACCATCTCCCAAACATAAAAAATCTAATTCTGGTGCACGTTCAAAAAGGTACTCAGGCATAGCTGTTGCATTAGGTCCTCCAACAACAATTAATGAATCTGGTAATGACTTTCGTATAATTTTAATCGTCTTTATTGTCTCTTCAGTATTTTCTCTAAATAGGTTTGTGATTCCGATAATATCTGGACTTTGTTTGGTTATATCATTTTCTAGTTTACCCCAGCTCGCACCGAAATGTTTTGATTTATTTATCATATCTCCGTCAGGCCTATTCATCATGCTAATCCAATCTGATATGTTAAAAAATGAGTAGGAGGTTGATTCAAATTGTTTAATCCATTTAATAATAAAATTAGGATTATTCCTTTTTTTTATTTTTTTTATTTGTTTTTGATTTTCTCCTTCAACTAAAGCATCATATATAGAAACTTTTATTTTTCGCAACTCTAAAAAACTGGCTATTGCAAGTAATCCCGTTGGAACACTCAGTCTTGGGCCTACTGGCCATGAACTATAATAGAATAATTGTGGGGGTCTCATCAATAGGACACTTGGGTTCTTTTTTTGAGGGTTTTTAATCATTTTAATTTTTGTATAATGTTAATTTTAAATAAGGATGAAATGAGATTGGAAATATTGAAAAAAAGTGATGCATCCTTAGTATTTTGATAAGTTTAATAACACTGCTAAGGTTACCCCTTCTTTCTTTAAAAGAATTATCATAAGATACTCTATCGATTAAACGTTTTGTAATCATTTTATCAAAAGAATAATTATAATTATTTTTTTGAAGAGCTTTTTTCAAATCACTTGCATTTACCCAATTTAAACTATTCCAGCATTCTATTGGATCCCAATACATATGTATTTTTTTATTTTTAATATGTTTGGAAAAAATTCGATAGGTTAACTTTTTATTTATAATTATTGGTATGTTAAAATGCCCTTCATATGGAAATGAATAATTTGGACACATGATTACAATTCTCCCAAATGGATTGATCAATTTCATTAGTTTATTTATAAAAATTCTAAAGTCATATACATGTTCTAAAACATTTACTGCAAAAATAAAATCATATTTTCTATCAGGTCGGAAATTTTCAAGATCTGAATTTATAATTTTAAAATTTTTGTTTAACTCCTGAACCGTGTTAGCAAGTTCATATAAATTCCCAAATCCTCTATTATGAGAATCCAAAGCAGTAATGTCATACCCCATATTATGTAAATATGAAGATAGAAGGCCACCTCCACAACCTATCTCTAGAATAGACTTTTTTTTTGTAAAGTACGGTTGATTTTCATTGAAGCCAAAGATACCCTCGTTAGCATATGCTTCGAAAAATTGCTTAGTACCTCCTTTTTTTAAATATTCTTTTTTAAGATAGTTAAAATATTCGGAAATATTTTTATTTTCAACCAGATTAAACCTAGATTTTGTATCGTATAGTTCTATCATATTCTTGATAAATTTTATAAAAATCAACCCACATTTTGAAGAAATAAGAAAATTTAACTTTTGAATTTCCGCCATCTATCCATTTTATAACAGTTTTTTCAAGTACTTTTATGTTATATTGCTCTTTATCAAAAATACTAAATAACCTACAAAATATTTCAATATCAAATAGCCACTTTGATATGAACTTTTTTTGAAATAATTGAGATGCTAACTCTTTTGAAAAAATTTTACATCCACATTGAGTATCATAATAATCAATGGGAAAAAGTTTATTTATAATAGTTCTTATAAATTTTCCTATTATTTTTCTATGAAATTTAGATTTGATTTCATTGGATCCATCATTGATTCTTGAGTAAAAACAGAACTCGACTTCATCTTTAATTAAATCAAATAATGCAAGTGCATCATCTAGAGATATTGATAAATCTGCATCTAAAAAACCTATCTTATTAAAATCATATTTCTTTGAACATTCCAAAATTCCTTTCCTTACAGCTTCAGCCTTTCCTCTGTTGTTTTCATAAGAAATAACATCAACCATTTTGGGATGCAGTTCTTTTAATTTCAATAAAATATATTCTGTATTGTCCTCAGATCCATCATTTACAAAGCAGAGTAAAATATTTTTCTCATTAGAGAGGAATTTATCAAACTCAGCAAAAGAGAATCCCTTTGCTTCATTAAAGCAAGGAATGATTACACAATTTTCAGTTAATATTTTGATAGATCCGTCTATTATTTAGACAAAGATATTATAGAACATACCCACTGATTTTCTAAAGTTTATAAATGTACCTACTTTGCGCAGAGGCGAATTTATTTTTTTTTAGAACTACCAATAAAAAGAGTATATCTTATCTTTTATTCCCCAATCTTTAAATCTACACCATAGTAATCGCATATGCACTCATTAAGCCAAAAATCACTATCTTTGCTCAATTCGGAACCTCCTATAAAATTATTTATTTTAGAAACTGTTATGATTTGAGAACCATTTTCTTTTGATTTATTTATATGTTTTTCTCTTTGATCATATTCAATTGAAAAAGTTTTAAATTGATAATCTAATGAATATAATTTTAAGGAATTTCGAAACCCATTAATCGTAAATAAAATAAAAAGTAATATTGAAAATATTTTGAAAAATATGGTTGAAGGAAAAAAGATATTGTTTTTTGTAATGTTCCCTAATAAAAGAAACCACATGGAAAATAGAAACGTAATGATGTAAACGGGAGTTACCAAAACCCTAGGAGGGGGAGCTTTTGATGTTGCATATGCTGCAGGAAAGAATGAAATAACTGAGATTATAATAATTAATATTGGCAAGAAAAAAATCAACTTTTTAATTAAAATATTATTCAGCGTTGTAATTTTTATTTTTTTTCCTACATAAAATGATATGAAAAGGATACTCATTCCACTCAAGATATTACCCGGCCATTTAAAAATTTGAATAAATACTTCTTGAAAACTGCTTTTTATTATTTGAAATAGTTCAATAAAGGTTGATGGTTGTACAAAATATCCCATTCTATTCAAATTACTAGGAGCTTTTATGATTATGATCATAGAAAATAATGTTGACAGCCAAGGAAAAATTATTGGTGGAATTAGTTTCTTCTTTTTTTCCTCTGTATAAAAAAACAGAACGATGGCTAAGATTAGTGTGATTAAAGTCATTTGTATACCAACATAAGTCTCACCAAAACCTCCGGCCACAAATGCAATTACACTTCCAATGAAAGTCCATAATTTAATTTTATTGGGGCTATCTCTATTTTTGTTTATTAAAAATATTAGGCCCAGTAAAATGGTTCCTAAAATTAATGGTGTTATAAGTCTATTTCGCCCGGATCTCCAGTATAATATCTCAAAAATACCTGGATAGGGATCCCAGGTATGATTCGTGTCGCTTATGATTCTCCTAAAATATGTATTTGGTATTAAATCAAAACTAACAACTAATATTGCACTAGATAGTAATACTGAATAAAAATAATATTGTTTTTCTCCTCTAATAATTAAATGGATTACATACGTCAGAACAAATATCCAAATCAAAAGATAAGTTATTAAATAGTTAGGCGCAGAAATGGTTGACAACTCCAAAAACAAATCTGAGAACCTGCCAGTCGCAACATTATAAAAGTATAAAAAAGCCCCAATAAATCCCTTTAATTTTAACTGAACATAAAAACAAAAATCATCAGCATATAATCTTGAATATTTACCAAGATAGGCATGAATAATTAATGGAGTAATATTAGATAATAAAAATATGTAACTGATGTATCTAATTGTTTTATCAAAAGTAAAATAATTTTGAAATAAATTATTTATTTTTTTGCTATAAATGATGTTGGGCCCCAATTTGTAGGTGTGATATCTTTAAATCCAGCATTTTTCATCCATCCTTTTAATTCTTTGGAGCTATGTACTGATGCATGTGTAGGTGTTACACTATCAAAAGTATCCAAAACAGCCCAATTTTTATCAGGCAGGTCTGTGTATGGAAAAATCTCTAATATTAAGGGTTTAATAAATCTTAATCTGTTTAATAACGGACTTACAACCCGCACCATAAAATGAGCATAAATTATAGCAGGCCAAAATGAAAAGAGTGGTCTAAAAAAACTAAATAATTTCCTATATGACTTCAATATTTTTGTATCGTAATATGATCCCTTTGCATAAACGCAGACACTATATCGACCTTTGTTTTTTAATACGCGAAAAGCCTCGTCAACTCCATTCTTTGGGGAAGGCGTATGATGTAAAACTCCAATCGAAAATGAGCCATGAAAAGTCTTTGACTTAAAAGGAAGATTTAATGCATCTGCTTGCACTATGCATACATTTGGATCATTTTTAAAATTTAAATAAGCCATCTGAACTGAGTTACTGTAGTCAATACCTATAATTTTTATATCTTTCATTGACCTAAATAAATCAATAAACCTCCCTGATCCACATCCAATATCAAGCAGAAGATTTGAGCCATATAAATTTTTAAAATAATTGTTAGTTATTTTATTAAACATATTACTAGTATGTCCCTGCATTGGTTTTCCTATATTTTCTGACTCAAATTGAATATGTGGCCACTTCCCCCATTGAAAACCAAATGAATTAGAATAATTAAAATTAGATACAAACCTAGGAATACCTTTAATAATTGGATATTCCGATTTTTC
>MDTB01049497.1_pt1 | contig 24031 bp, 16 predicted proteins | sample 811161 | NCBI WGS metagenome assembly MDTB01 (sample SAMN05326650, study PRJNA326480) | marine metagenome | isolation source: seawater | place: Mediterranean Sea | collected 2009
ATGCTGAGGCATCGTACCAGAAACCAGATTCATGGCCTTTTGTTCGAATCGATCGAATCTCCTGTTGTTCAGCTCCTGCAGGGAGAAGGTTTTGTCAGTCCCGTTTCTTCTCGATGCGGTAAAGGCTTTTGTCACTTCGAAGAAAGAGTGCTTGACCATCCACTGCGGCGCTAGCCATCAATTGACCGTTCAATTGATTTTTGGAAACAACTTTAAATTCTTTCCCGGCTTCGATGACGGTGGTTTTGCCTTCTCGACTGTGAAAATAGACCCGCCCGTTGGACTGAAGAGGGGAAGCGGAATAATTGCCACCTATGCGTTCGCGCCAATGTTCTTTTCCTGTGTGAGCATCCAGGCAGGTCACCATGCCTGCGCTATCGCTGACAAAATAAATTTCATCTCCAACGAGGATCGCAGAGGGTTGGTTAGACACGCCGCGATTCCATTTCCATTTGATGGAGGGTTTGTTTGAGCTCAGGTAATCGATGGCCAACAATTGCGGGCGCATGAAACTTGTGATCACATAAATCAACCCATGACCAGCGACAGGGCGAGGCACGATGGAGAACCCAAGCATGCCGTAATTGAGTTTATTTAATTCCTTGCCCGTATTGGGATCGTAAGAGTAAAGCCAGTCTGCTGCTGGAGAATAAAGGATAGGTTGTCCGTTCGTATCAAGGATAAGGGGGGTGCCATAAGATTTTTTAAGCTGTGGATTGGGATTCATTTCTCCGGTCCGGTCCGTTCGCCACGCAACGCCTCCGTCCTTCTTGTTTAAGGCAACAACGTATTGCTGATCACTTCCGTCCATATGAAAAATCAGTTTATCATCCCAGATGATCGGTGTACTTCCCGGCCCGTTTTCGTGATGGACGTATAAGTCCTGATTGCGCCAGATGACCTTTGTCGTTCTGGTATCCACGCATGCTGTTCCGTAAGAACCAAAGTGGCAGTAAAGTTTTCCATCTTCGATGACCGGAGTGGGGGAGGCGTAGCTATTGAGTTTGTGCGTCCATTGTGGGTTCTTTTTGTGAATAATTTCGAAATCATGCAGTAATTCACCCGAGTCTTTATCAATACAAACGGCGTGAAGTTTAACAGAAGAAAGTACGACGACGGGTTGCCCTCCGGTATTGGATTTAAGGCGTTCTTCTTTCTCCTCTTCACTTGCCTTGATCTCATGTGCGGCGGTCAACCAAATCTGGTTGCCTTCGATGACTGGAGATGACCAGCCTTTGCCTGGAACGGGAGTCTTCCATGAGATGTTCTGAGTCTCACTCCATTCGGTAGGGATCTTTCCCTCCGCGTGACCTTGTCCTGTGGGGCCACGCCATTGCTTCCAGTCGGCTTGCATGTTCAATACGTAACATGTGGAAAAGACCGCTGCCCAAAGTGTCCTGTAATTCTTCATCATGAATGAACACAGAATGATACATTCACGACCTGGGTCAAGATGTTCTACATCGCGTTTTTACGTAAATTTTTTCAGGTCAATCACATCGTTTCTATCCGCCTTGCATCTTTAGAGAAGGCACTTGGATACGGAAATTGCAGCGGGCCCGAGTGGGGTGTCTGAACGCCATGAGGGCTTTCTGAGTTGTGCTTCCGCATAATATCTTTCTAGGGCTGTTTCCTCTGCAAGAAATACACGATCAACAAGCTGCGACCAGATCACAGCATGGACACGCTCCTGATTCCGCTGGATCAAGGACCCAGAGAAAATTTTATCCAGAGATTAAAATTTTCTTTGGCAATGCTAATTTTGATGTTTCGGAGCAAACACAATGGATGTTTCCATCCACGAGCCGCAGCTGCAACCTCCACCCCCTTCAGGTGAAAGCAACAAGCCCGCAGCGGGGATGGTGCTCAACCAGCAGTCAGGGCGTAGTCGATTCCAGCTCGTTGTTTTTCCTTGAGAGGGATCCCACATCGTGACATTGCCGGATCGGAAAAACAGGGCCTTTTCGGTGGCTGCATAAGTGCCGCAGCCTCCACCTGGCATTTTGATATCCAGTATTTTTCCATCAGCAAGAGATAACGCACTGGGTCGAACATAGACTTTATTCCCGACGATGGCTGGTCGAGCCATGTGACCTCCATGATGATCTTGAGGCCATTTAATATCTACGTTCCAATCCACTTCTCCGTTTGCGTCATCGAAAGCATAAGTGTGATAAGATCCACTACCCGATGAAACCAATACTAGTTTTCCTCCTCCGTGAGCCATGTAGAGGGCGACTTCTCCGGGAACGATGTTGAGCGCAGAAGACCACAAGGTCTGTCCTGATTCAAGATCAAGACAGACAAGGTATTGATCTTTCCAAAAGAGACTGCCTCCCAGTTGGCGAGTTTTGGCTGCCATGATGTCCGGGTTGCGTGCTTCTACGAACCAGGCTTTGCCGTCCGCCATCGTGATAGAACTATTTACGATGAGCCCCCCTTGGTAAAGCCATTGAAGTTTTCCACTGTATGAATCAAGAGCGAACAAGTTTTCGCTGCAAACCTTCTGAGTTACCTCACCGCTTTTGGCGTCATACCAGCCTGCACCTCCACCGCCCCAGAAGTTGGTGAAAGCCGATCCTTGAATGACCGAACTGCCAATGATGCGCTTGCGGTGGGGCGAGAGGTAAGACCAGTCCAAAGGCTCATCAGGGTTGGCCTGCGGTGGTACGGGAAAGCGATTGACGAGATGCCCTGTCTGGGCATCCCATTTCCAACACTCGCCATCCATCGCGGTAAACAAAAAATCCCGGTTGGCCGACCAATTACTGCTGTCACGTGGCATGTTGAATCTTTGAATACGCGGCAGCTCTTTGGCCCAGAGGACATAGCCATTGTAGGCGTCCAAAGCAATGATTCGATTCAGTCCCTGCACAAATAATCTTCCACCTGTGGATAATGGAGCAGGCTTGCGTCCGTTGCGGTCGGGTTGAGCCCGGGGGCCGGGGCGACCAATCCATTGAACCTCGAGATCTTCTGTCTTGGAGACACCTGATAATTTTTCACCGCCAAACGCCGCATTGGAAGCATTGCCATATTGATGAGACCATTCCCCTGAACCTTCCAATGGTCCGCGAGTCATCATCATACCCTCTGTACCTGATTTGAGTTCCAGTTGATGCTTTACTGCCATCTTTTTCAGGGCGGCGAACCAAGGTGAAAGATGAGCTTTCTCCTGTTCGATTCCTTTTGGCGTAGGAATATAGGCCACTCCTCCATCAGGACGCAGCCACTGGGCAACATTTTTAAATAAAGGAGGTAGGAGGGCTGGTTCTGAGCTTGACGCGGGATGGATGACAATCAAGTTGGCAAACATGGGAGTGATCGGCAATGGCAGCGAGGCAGTTGACTTGTGAATGGCGATACGCGATCCATAACTTCCGAGCGATGTTAACATGTCCCTTGATGACGCAATTTTTTGCGGATCTTTCTCGAGACCGATAATACGTAGTTGACTCTGCTTCGCCAGGCTGTGCGCCAAGCGACCATCATCGCTCCCAATCAAGAGTCCGATACCTTGTCGAATACCCGTGTCCTCAATCAAAGTGGCAGCCAATCGTGATGCTTCAAGGTTTGATGTGGTGTGAGGTAAGGCCGTAATTCTGGGCATTGAAAAGTTAAAGAGGTTGTCACATTCGAACTCCTCCGTGGCTTTAAGGCTACCATCATTACCAATTGCCTCGACAGTGAATGAGTAGACTCGATTATGCTGCAGCGATGAGAGAACCATGCGATGCTCTGTTTTCAACTGGTTTTCCAGGAAGACAACGGGTTCCTTGTTTTTACCGGTTAAAATGAGTTTAGTCGGGCTCGGCTGGACGGTTTCGTACGTGATTTCTGCTTCCGATTTCGAGATGAATTGCAGGATAGGGCCGGATGCCAATTCAAGGACAGGTGCAGGAGGCTCGGGCAATGGGAAATCAACTTCTCGTGTATGATTGCCGATTTCTTCCACACTGAGGACTCGATGGTAAACTCGGACTTCATGCACCATGCCTTTGCTGAAATAATGTTCATCCTTGTCGTGATAAGCTCCTATTTCATAAAAGGCACTGGGCGGATATTGAATCGCACCGCTCTGTTGTGTTGAGGTGGCAGCTATTGCTCCATTGACGTGCAGTGACATTGTGGCTCCATCATAGGTAGCCGCGAGATGATACCACTGCCCCGTGAGGAAATCCTCGTCAGCTTTCATGTAGTTGAGTTTGTCAGGCCCATTTTGACCATTCAGCGCAAAGCTGAACTTTTGATCCACAAATCCAAGTAACCAACCTTTTTCATAGGTGCCGTTATCCTGGATGGCACCCACAATGCCGCCCCACGAAAGTGGTTCGTCAATACGCACCCAGGCTTCTACCGAGAATTGTTTTTTCGGGATTTCAGAATCAGATAAATCTCCCTTAATAAGCGCACTGGTCGATCCATCCAGTGTCAAAGCTTGCTTCTCATCGATCCTGGCCAGTTTGGCAGATCCGACTAAACTGGCTGGAAGTTTGCCCGCCAGGTTGCGTATGACTTTTCCTTCTGTCGCATCCTGATGGAATACCCAACGACTTATCAATGAATCATCCTTTACCGTTTGAATCGGCTTCAGTGGAGGTAAACTTTCAGATTCGTTTTCAACCGTCTGGCTGAGCGCAAGTGGAGAACTTGCCGTGGGGCGAAAGGATTGAATGATACCCTGATCCGTGCTCGCGTAGAGCGCTCCGTTTGCCACTGCCAGGCCGTAAACGCGACCAGGTATGGATGATTGCCAGATCATCTTGCCACTCAATGCCTCAAAAGCTGCGAGTGTGTCCGTACCTCCGGCAAAAAGGGTTTCTCCAGCCTTGATCAGACTATGAGAAAATGTGTTTTCCTGGCCCCACAGAGGATTCTTGTTTTTCCGATCCATCGCAGCCAGGGATTTATTTGTGAGAAAAAATGCTTTTCCTCCATCCACGACCATGGCGTTGGCGTTGGGGTAAGTGGCATATGTCGTTCGATTACTGCGGTTGCTGTCGGTGATCCATCCGGTTTTGTTACCCGGGCCATGCAGAATACCCGCATCGGGTGTCAACATGACAAAACATCCGCCTCCCCCTTTGAGCCCTCCTAACAATTTTCCATTGGCTCGGTTGTAGATGAGTGGGGATACCCTTCCTTGCGGAGCTACCAAATGTTCATCGGAGGCAAGCAATGCACCTTCAAACGTGGCGTTGTCGATTCGCTTGACGAAATGTTTGTCCGCAGAGAGTTTTCCTGTCGCGGCATCGATGGCGCATAGATAGGATTCCTTCCAGGGTAAAAGGCTTGCGGCGAAATAAGCCGTATCATTCCGAATGAGAACTCCAGTGCGTATGGGCCAAAAAGGGATCAACTTGCCATTGTTCAAGATTAGTTTTTCGAGAGGTTTAGGGCGAAAAGACCAGATTAAAAGGCCATTCTCCGCGTCAAGACATCGAACCATGCCATCATCCGACCCGAAAAAGATCCTTCCATCATGATACGATGGCGCAATCCTGATGGGGCCGTCTGTGTGATAAATCCAACGTTCATTGCCCGTTTCCGCATCCAGGCAGCGCACGGAGTCATCCACACTGGATCCGAAATACACATTATTGCCTGCGGCAATGACATGGAAAACCGGGTCGTAATTCCTCATGGACTTCAGTCCGCGAATGCCTGCGTAGGCATCCCACTTGGCGGGACCTGACCATGCAGGATGAGGAGGGTGTGCAGATTTCCACGTCCAAGATGTTTCCAGCGAGCTGGCGGGCAGTTGCTCCGTTGTCTTGGCGCTCCTGTAATTATCGTGCTGGTAAACGGGCCAATCTTCTCCGACAGCCTCAAACGTCAAAAAAGCAGCGATGACACAAAAGGTTGATTGAATGTTTTTCCAGTGAAACATGAAGTGATGAAGTGAGGGCAGGTTCAATTGAAAACGCATGACATATTGAAATTTAAATATCGCAATGGGCTGTTCTGTTCGATTCAAATTCGAATTGACGGTCCTTAAGCTGAACTATGTTGACGGATACCCTTCAAGTCAATCGATCATCCGCTCTAATATGCCTTGTGGAGTCCCTGAAATTAAAACAAGATGAAGTCATATTTTCTTGAAAACAAAGGACTCCATTTTATGAAACTTCGCTACTCTTTATCGATTCTTTGGATACTCGGTTTCAATTACTGCCTTCATTCCGAAGATTGGAAAGTCATGGTTCCTCCAAGCGAATTAAAGCTTGCTGGTTTTTACGAGAAATATGTCAGTGTGGATGGTTACCCTGTGGTGAGTTCAGGGAAAGTGAATGACTTTGCCCTCAAAGAAGCGGCTTACCTGATCGACATGATGCTGGCGCAGCGGCCCGACGTCCGAGATGCCATGATCAAAAGCGGATCCAGGATGATCGTGATGGCTCATGATGAATACACGACTGACGTACCGGAACATGCTCATCTGAAGCCCAAAGAATACTGGGATGCCAGAGCTCGTGGGCTGGGTGGCTCGCGCACGGATCCGGTCTGTTCATGTGGGCAAGAAAACCTGCTTGGCTTTGAGGGGGATCCGTATGCAAAAGAGAATATTTTGATCCACGAATTTGCCCATAATATTCACTATCGGGGACTGGATCGATTGGATGACACGTTTGATGATCGATTGAAGAAATCCTATGATGCCGCGATGGAAACTGGGCTTTGGAAAGGTAAGTATGCTTCGGTGAATCATGCCGAATACTTTGCGGAAGGTGTTCAATCCTGGTTCAACAATAACCGTCCACCGGATCATGACCATAACCATGTCGACACAAGAGCTGAACTCCTTGAATATGACCCCGGATTAGCGGCTTTATGTGCCGAGGTTTTTGGTGAAACCAAGCTGGTATACACCAAGCCAATCCAACGCTTGAGAGACCATTTAGAGGGATATGATCCAAGAGGGGCACCCAGTTTCGCCTGGCCTGAGAGCTTTAAAAAGGTTCAACGTGAAATCCGCGAGAAAGCCAGCTCTCGCTAGGGTAATCAGGAGTCACTCGCCACTCTGATCTATGGGTGAATCACTCACTCGCTCTATTTTGTGAATTGGTAGAGGTCGGTCTCGCTGCGGATGTAAATGCTGTTTCCCACAATGGCAGGTGATGCATGGAACCTACCCTTCAGTTCATTGATCGCAAGTAAGGCGGGTTCTTTACCGCGTTTCAAAACCAGTGTTCTTCCTGACTCACTGAGCAGGTAAATGCGATTCGATGCGCCTACCGGGGAAGCGCTGAAATTGGGGTTATCGGGAAGGCGATGTTTAAAGTAATATCGATGTCCATCATTAGCGCGTACACAGGAAAAAAAGCTGCTGTCTTCCAGCAGGTAAAGTTCATCCCCCCAGAGCATGGGGCAGGGGACATAGGGTGCGCCCCTATCGAGCGACCATGCAATACTTTTGGAGTCTGTAAGGTCACCTATTTGTCCAAGACGGATTGCATGCACTGTATCTTTTCTCCAACCGCTGGCGGCAAACGCCAGGCCATGGCCTACAGCAGGCATCGGAATCGCACTCAGACTTTGACCTCCACATTTCCACAAAAATCTTCCGGTGTTCAAATCGTAAGCACAAACCGAAGAGCCGTTGATGACGATTCGATCTTGGCCTTCATATCTATAGACGCGAGGAGTGGTCCAGTTGGAAACTTCATCACGACGGGTCTTCCATATTTCTTTTCCTGTATGCTTATCGATGGCTACTACGAATGATTGGAGTTCATGGTCGACAACAATGATTAACTTGTCGCCATGCAGCACGGGTGATGTTCCTTCCCCCAAAGCATCCTCCATGGCCTGTGCTTGAAAATCTTTTTTCCACACAAGTCGCCCATCGTAGTCGTGGCAAAACAATCCAAAGGAGCCGAAATACGAGTAGACGTGTTTTCCATCAGTTACGGGAGATTCGGAGGCGAATCCGCCTTTCCTGTGGTGGCCTTGATGCGGCATTCCCTCAAACACAGTTTTGTTCCAGAGCGTCTTGCCTTTGATGCCGTCCAGGCAAATCACCGCGAGCCGCTGAGCTTTCCATGAACTTGCGACCGCTGGATGTTTTCGAATGTTTGGAGTGCCTGAAGGAATCACATCAGGGACGGGCAGTTTTTCACTCAACGGGATGGCTGTATGAATGAAAATACGATCCCCCCAGATGATTGGCGTACTCCATCCACTGCCTGGTATCGGTGTTTTCCAAGCTAGATTTTCTGTCTCACTCCACGTAACCGGCGGATCTCCCTCGGGTGAAACACCATTCCAGGTAGGCCCCCTCCATTGAGGCCAATGGTGATTGGCCTCGCTCGCAAGGGCTAGAGCGCTGGTGAACAAAAAGAGGGTGTTCAGGAACGTCCGCATGGATCCAAGGCTAGTGGCTGGATTTTGGAAATCAAACCGAATGTGGATGACAATATCCCAATGGCGCACTCAGGACATTGCCTGTCTTCTTCCCTGAACTCTTTTCAATCGTCGAAATGCTACGAGTTTGTTTACTGACCGATAAGGCATCCATAAACAAGCGAAAAGAAAGGTGCTCAAGCCTCGTGACGATCAAAGAAAGCTTTTCATCTAGTCGGAAGGTCGTCAGGGAAGACGATTCATTGCAGGGTTGTGTCGAAGTGGGGGTATCTGTCAGTATTGGACTCGAGATTTATGACGCAGAAAACATCAAAGAAATCCTTGAGCCGTAGCCAGCTTTTTACCTTCAGGTTGTTGGCGCTTACAGTGGTGCCTCTGGTTTTGCTGGTAGGTATCGAATTGTGCCTGCGCCTTTTTGGTTTTGGTTATTCGACCGATTTTTTCGTTCAGACTGAATTAGATGGCAAACCATACTGGCGTGAAAACCCAAAGGCTCTTTGGCGCTTCATGCCACCCTCCATGGCGAGACAGCCAAGGCCGCAGATGATTCCAGTGGAAAAAGCCGATGGTGTAACTCGTATTTTTGTTCTTGGCGAGTCTGCTGCTCTTGGAGATCCGGAGCCTTCTTACAGCATGGGGCGCATTTTGAAAATTCTCCTGCAGTATCATTTTCCAGATCAACAGTTTGAGGTCATCAATACGGCGATCACTGCCATTAATTCACATGTCATTTTACCAATGGCCCGGGAGTTAACCGAAATGAAGGGAGATTATTGGCTGGTCTACATGGGAAACAATGAAGTGCTGGGCCCTTTTGGTCCAGGTACGGTGCTGGGTGATCAGATGCCCCCACAATGGCTGCTGAACCTTTCATTGAAAGCCAAAACGACTCGATTTGGGCAATTATTATCCGGGCTGGAGAGTGGTTCTGGGACTAGTTCCGGCAAAGAATGGACGGGGCTGCGCATGTTCATGGAACAAACACTAAAGGATTCCGATCCGCGAATGGAGTCCGTGCAGCGTGTTTTTCAGCGCAATCTCAACGCCTTGCTCGAAGAAGCGAAACAGTCAGGAGTGCGTGTTGCTTTGTCAACGGTCCCAGTCAATCAGGCGGATCATGCTCCCTTTGCATCCTCAGATCCTGATGGTTTGACCTCAGAGGAGGCTCAGCTCTGGGAAAAGTCCATGATGCAAGCAAAGCAGCTTCTGGATTCGAATCTTTTCGTGGAAGCTTTGAACGCGCTTCAACAAATCGAAAAGCTTGGTGAATCTCATGCCGAACTGCAGTGGTTGATCGGTCATTGCTTATCCAGTCTGGAGCAAAAGGAAGCATCCTTGCCATATTTTAAAAAAGCGCTTGAGTTGGATACGCTGCGTTTCAGGGCCGATCAACGAATTAATCATGCTATTCACGAATCTGCGGACTTGTATCAGGGAGACTGGATTCATCTTGTGGATGCGGAGGCTGCCCTTGCTTCAAAGGCAAAAAAGGGTCTGCCAGGCGATGATTTTTTCTGGGATCATGTCCATATGAAGTTCCAGGGTAATTATCTGGTCGCCTTGCTGACCGCCGACTGGATTGCCAAGGATTTGCGGGCTCGATTCAATCTAGAGGTCAAGGAATCTTCACAATGGCTCTCAGTAAGGGACGTTGCCAAATTCCTTGGATTGTCGCTATGGAGTGATTACCAAATGACCACTCAGATGCTGCAACGCATGAACCAGGCACCTTTCACTCAAATGGTGAATCACGCCCAGCGAATGGAGCGACTGAAGGTGCAGCTGGATCAACAATCCAGGGGTGCGCAAGCGGAATCTTTTGAACCCCAGGCAGCCGTTTATCTGGGTTTGGTCCGCATGAAACGTGATGATTGGGTTTATCAGGATCAATTTGCAAAGTTTCTTGAATCCTTTGGGCACAAAAAGAAAGCGATTACAACATGGCGTGAGGTTTTGAAAATTATGCCTCATTACCTCATCGGAAGATATCAGCTGGCCATGCTTCTGGGGGAAGATGCTTCCACCGCCCAAGAGGCTGAGATCCTTGCACGCGCTTTGATTCAGGAACGACCAGAAGCACCTGAATTCATTCGGGCATTGGGGCGATCACTCTACGCTCAATCCAGAGATCCTGAAGCGGTAGCTGCGTTTCAAAAAGCCTATGAGCTTCGTGAAGATGATCTTGAGTCGGTCATGATGCTGGGTGCCGCCTTGGACAAAGCTGGGCAAGTTCAAGAGGCCATAGCGATTTTTGAGAAAGCACTTGCCTTGAATTCAGAATTAAAGGCGGCCCATCAGTCCATTGCGGCTATTTATCGAAGATTGGGGAACGAACCCAAGGCACTTGAGCATGAGAAGCAGGTAAGCACAGCGGAACTCGAGGGAGATGAAGAGATCGTTGAATTGTTTTAGCATCTGCAGAAAAACCTCATTTCAGACACATTCCTTTGAGAGAGCGGCCTATTTTCCCTCCGTGTTGCACGCTCCAGCAATCAAGGTGTGCAGTTCGTTGACACCTACTGGGAGGATTGTTACCTTGGTCGCTTTGGAAAATTCCAGATAATGAACTATAAAGACACACTGAATCTTCCGCAAACCGGCTTTCCGATGAAGGCCGATCTGGTAAAACGCGAACCTCAACGCCTGCAGGCCTGGGAGCAGGCAGGCTTGTATGATCGCATTATTGAATCGCGTCGTGATAGAGAGGTGTTTCTGCTCCACGACGGCCCCCCCTTTGCCAATGGGGATGTCCACATCGGCACGGCTGGCAATAAGATCCTCAAGGACTTTATCCTGAAATTTCAAACCTTGAAAGGAACCCATGCGCCTTACGTACCTGGTTGGGATTGCCATGGATTACCGATTGAATTTAAAGTTGTTCAGGAACTGAGGAAAAAGGGTGCGGACATGAGTGATGTCGCTGGGATCCGTACCGCCTGTGATGCCTACGCACGTAAATACATAGATCTTCAACGAGAACAGTTCAAGCGACTCGGTGTCCTGGGGTGCTGGGACAAACCTTACCTTACCCTCAATAAAGAATATGAAGCCGCTGAGTTGAGGATGTTTGCAGACTTGATTGATCAGGGCTATGTGTATCGAGGCAAGAAGCCTGTCTACTGGAGTATTCCCTGCCACACCGCTCTGGCGGAGGCCGAGGTCGAGTATCAAGATCATGTCAGCCCGAGTGTGTTTGTTAAATTCAAGGTCATGGGAGAGCCCAACACCTTTGTGTTGATCTGGACGACGACACCATGGACGCTGCCTGCGAATCTGGCTGTTGCCTTTAATTCAAAACTCCAATACTCAGAAATCCAGGTTGAAGACGAGTCTTACATTCTTTCCAATGGTCTTCTGGATGCACTGGTTGAAAAGATGGGGTGGGACAATTTTCAAATTACCAGAAGCCTTGATTCAGACCAGCTCGAGCAGATTGAATATGAACACCCGTTCTGTGATCGTAGCGGTAAGCTTCACGATGCTGATTTTGTGGATGATAGCACGGGCACCGGATTTGTTCATATCGCCCCCGGCCACGGGCTTGAGGATTATGGCTTGGGAATGCGAGTTGGTTTGCCAATCTACTCCCCGGTTGATGACCGTGGTTGTTTGACTCACACCTCAGACTTGCCTGCTGAGGCTCAGATGCCTGAAGAAATGATAGGCAAATCTATATTGGAAAAGAAGCATCAAAGCGAAGCAAACGAAGCGGTTATTGAAAGACTCAAGGCATCAGGGCACCTGCTATTTAATCAAAAATACACTCACAGTTACCCCCATTGCTGGCGTAGTAAGACCCCTGTTATTTTCAGAGCAATGGATCAATGGTTCATCAATGTGGATCACAATGATTTTCGGGAGAAGGCACTTAACGAGATCGCTCATGTGAAATGGGTTCCCGAGTGGGGTCGGAATCGTATTGAAGGGGCTGTTAAATCACGCCCTGATTGGTGCATCTCAAGACAACGCACCTGGGGAGTTCCGATTCCAGCCTTTCATGATGCAGATGGAAATCCCTTACTTGATGGCAGAATCGTGCGCAAAGCATCTGATCTGATTGAAAAGCATGGATCCAACATCTGGTTTTCTGAATCTACGGAATCTCTCTGGAGACAATGCCGGCCGGAAGATTGGGATGGGGCCGAGGCTACTGCAAAATCATCGGACACACTCGACGTCTGGATCGATTCCGGAAGTTCTTCACGCAGTGTTATCATGCAGCGTGAGGAGCTGCGCAGGAATGCTGGACCACAGGGTGATCCCATCGCACCAGTCTGGCAGGCGGACCTCTACCTGGAAGGCAGTGATCAGCATCGCGGTTGGTTTCAGTCCTCACTGTTGTTGTCCCTTTCAGCGAATGGCTCTGCGCCCTATAAAACCGTCTTGACACACGGGTTCATGGTCGATGCCGACAAGGAAAAAATTTCCAAGAGTAAGCAGGGGCAAGGTGCTTATACCAAGCCCCAGACTTCGGAAGCTTATATCGGGACCTATGGTGCCGATATCGTACGTCTGTGGGTTGCTTCTCAGGATTTTCGGAATGATATTGTCGTGAGTGAGGAACGTGTCAAAAAAGTTGCTGAAACGTACCGACTGCTGCGCAATTCGCTGAGGTTTCAATTATCCAACTTGTATGATTTTGAACCTGAACAAAACGCTGTGCCTCATGATCAATTGACACCGTTGGATCGCTGGATGCTGGACGCTTGGTCTCGACTGGAGCAGGAGGTTTATGATGCATTCGGCCGTTTTGAGTTTCATATCGTGTATCAGAAAGTGAGCCAGTTCACAGCGGTTGAGATTTCTTCTGTTTACCATGATCTTGTCAAAGATCGCCTCTATTCAAACGCTGCCGAATCGCATGCACGCCGCTCCACCCAAACGGTCCTGCATCATATGGTGCGTCAACTTTGCCAAACACTTTCGCCCATGCTTGTGTTTACAAGTGATGAGGCGTGGGAGTTCATTCCAGGAGTCAAAGATGGAGATTCGGTGCACCTGCAGGAATGGGAACCTTCAAACTTCAGGTTAAGCGAGCAGGAACATGCTGATTGGGTGCGATGGATGGCATTGCGCGATCAAGTGTTGGCCAAGCTTGAGGATGCTCGACGGGAGAAGGTTATTGGTAAGTCACTGGAAGCAAAAGTCACCATCCAACTTCCATTTGATGAAGTGAATAGGCTGAAAAACAACCATACTGTGATCAGGGAGATATTGAATATTTCTCAACTTGAGTGGATTGAAGGCGAGTCATTGGAAATCCACGTAACCAAAGCTGAGGGAAGCAAGTGCAAGCGATGCTGGCATTGGGAACTGGACGTTGGTAATCATGAAGAACACCCTGAAATATGCAAACGCTGCGTGGACGCAGTTGAATCTCAGAAGGTCACTGACTAGCTTCAGTATTCAAGCGCATGAATCAAATCGATCTTAAAGACAGAGTAGCTGTGGTAACGGGCGGGGCTCGTGGAATCGGTCAATCCATTATTAAACGGTTTCTTGCATCAGGTGCAAAATGTGCCTTATGGGATCGTGATGTCGACCTAGCCAAATCATGGGTGTCGAAACTGGAGGATCCTTCCAGAGTTGAAATCATGGCGGTTGAGTTGACAGAACCAGAGTCCGTGGCTTCAGCAGCGAAAGATACGAAAGAGCATTTTGGTAAAATAGATATTGCCGTGAACAATGCAGGTATCGCAGGGGTTAGTAAAAAGCTATGGGAATGCGAATGGAATGAATGGCGTGAGGTTATCGAATTAGACCTGATGGCGGTCTTTCATGTATGTCATGCAATTGTCCCGGTGATGCTGGGTTCTGGATACGGTCGCATAGTGAATATCTCCTCCATTGCAGGCAAAGATGGTAATCCAAACGCTTCTCATTACAGCGCTGCGAAATCCGGGGTGATTGGACTCACGAAATCGCTTGGTAAAGAGCTTGCCGAAAGCGGTGTCCACGTAAACTGCGTGGCCCCTGCCGTTATTGAAACCGATATTTTGAAGCAAGTGAGTCAGGAACATATTGACTACATGGTCTCAAAAATTCCAATGAAACGCGTCGGTCAGCCGGATGAGGTAGCTGCATTAGTCGCATGGTTGGCTTCGGAAGACTGTTCCTTTTCCACCGGAGCAGTTTATGATATATCAGGTGGTCGAGCGACTTATTAATCATTCAGGAGAGTGGTGACTAAAAACAAAGGCGGGTCCGGCAAAGGGCGTTCAAGAGACTATGGGGCAAAGAAGCGAAGCACCTTCGAAATAGTCCGTCGTGTTTCCGTCTTTTTGATGCCCTACAAATGGATGGCTCTGGGCACCATTGGATGCGCGGTTGTTTCCCTTGGTTTCGCTTTTGTTTATCCTCAATTAACTTCATATATTATCGATGAAGTAATCACCAATCAGAGGATGGAAGAGCTTCCGTGGGTGGTTGGGGGATTGATTGGCGCATTTTTCTTTAGAGAACTTTTCAACAGTTTCCGCATCATCATCAATAATCACTTCGAACAAAATGTGATTTTTGACATGCGCCAGCAAGTTTACAACCGTCTTCAGAACCTTCCTGTCAATTACTTTGACCAACGGGCATCGGGGGACCTGATGACACGTGTCATCGAAGATGTAAATAACGTAGAACGTGTCCTTATTGATGGTACTGAACAGGGGACAGTCGCTATTTTAAGTGTATTTGGAGTTCTGGTATTTCTGTTTACCATGAATCCAGTCTTGGCTTGGGTTGCATTGATTCCCATGCCTATTCTGATTGGTGGTGCGTTGGCTTACACGTTGACCGCCCACAAAAGATATAGACGTCAACGCGTTGCCTCCAGTGCCATGAACGCTTTGTTGATGGATAACCTCCAAGGCATTCGGCAGATCAAGGCTTTTTGCCGTCAACGGCATGAGGATCAGAGGTTTTCTGATCGATCAAACGAGTTGCGAGAAGGTTCTTTGGGAATCATGAAGGCCTGGGCCATTTATTCTCCAACGATGGCGTTTGCGACTTCGCTTGGCACGGGGCTTGTGCTTTGGGTCGGAGGCCGGATGGTGATTCAAGGGGGGATGTCCATCGGGGATCTTGTTGGGTTCGTGCTGTTTTTAGGTCTTTTCTACGAACCTATCGGGCGTCTTCATGGTTTAAACCAAATGATGCAGGGAGCCCGTGCCGCTGGCGAACGTGTGTTTGATATTCTGGACGCCGAACCTGAGAGACCCGCTCGAGATCAACCTTTGGAAACTCCGGTCACTGGGGAAGTTGTTTATGAAGGGGTGACTTTTCAATATGACAATGATCGAACTGTTCTCAATGATATTTGCTTGCACGCACAACCGGGGCAAATGATTGCTCTGGTTGGGCCGACCGGCGCAGGAAAGTCATCTGTTGTCAACTTGCTGCCTGCTTTTTATGAGCATAATAGCGGCAGGATTCTTATTGATGGACAGGATATTACCCATCTCGATCTGGAATCCCTGAGAACTCAGATCAGCGTTGTATCTCAAGAACCCTTTTTATTCAATGGCACCGTTCGTGAAAATATCCTCTATGGGAAATTGAAAGCGTCAGATGAGGAATTAACGCAAGCTGCTAAAGCTGCCAATTGCCACGATTTCATTCAAGCGCTGCCCGATGGGTATGATTCCCATGTAGGAGAGCGCGGTGTGAAGCTCAGTGTGGGGGAAAAACAGAGGATCAGCATTGCGCGTGCGTTGCTTAAGGACGCTCCCATACTTATTCTTGATGAGGCGACTGCCAGCGTGGACACCGCTACGGAGCGATTAATTCAGGAAGCTCTGGAGCGACTCATGCATGGAAGGACCAGTTTTGTGATTGCACATCGATTGAGTACGATTCGCAATGCGGATCAAATCCTTGTCATGCGGGATGGCTGTATCATCGAAAAAGGCACGCACGAAGAATTGATTCGGGTAGAGGGCATTTATGCCCAGTTGACGCGCATTCAGAATACGACTTTTATTGAAGAGGGTTTCGAAAAGATCCCAGAGGATTGCTGATGCAAAAAGAGTGCCCCGATGGAGCACTCTTTTCGATTGATTTACTTCCTTCAGTCAAATTCAATTACCCAGCCATGCGGGGAACTTCTTCGTACGCTCAAATCCATGCCTTTGGTATGACCGGTGCCATTTCAGTGTCCACATCTGCTTGATGGAACGAGTACTTCTCACGGAATGATCGAAGTAAAGGACGTTGCTGCCATTACCATGGCGTCCAATTGAAAAGTGCATGGTTTCCTGACCATAGCCAGCCCATTGACCATTGAATGCTGGAGCCTGATCCTTCACGCCGTTTCGATGATCCGGACCTCCTCCGCGCCACATTGCATCAAGGAAAAGTGGGATTTCCGAGACAGAATCGGTCACGTCAAAGGAACCCCAGTGATCTTTCTTGGATCTTCCTTGAATATCTACCTTGGCGTTGTAAATCCAGTTGTTACCGCCGTAGCTGCTGACGAGGAATTTTGAACCAGCTTCACCGTCATTGGCGAAATTAGGGAAATTATATGCGGTTTTGGCTCCCCCCCAATCGACCAGCTGGCTTTCAGGACTATCGAGGGGTTTTTTGGTTTCGGTGGTAGCGCCGCCCGTTCCGCGACGGCTTGTCGCATCAGGGCACAGCAGTAGTGCAGGTTTTTCTCGATAGTGTTCGGCAAGGGCCACAACCCATTCACCGCGGGCCCAGCCAATGTCTCCATCACTGAACTTGCCTTCATTGTCATCCGCATAGAGCTGCCAGACAATGCCCCATTGCTTTAAATTGGACACACAATGAATGGCTTTAGCTTTTGACTTTGCCTTGGATAAGGCAGGCAACAACATACCTGCCAATATGGCTATAATCGCGATGACAACCAAGAGTTCAATTAATGTGAACCCTCCTCTCAATGAGGGATAACTTTTTTTCATGGTGTTAAATTCTACTTTAAAGGGGTTGTTGGAATCTTAAGGGCAGAAATTCGCTTGAGAAGTAAAAATTGAGAAATGTGCTGTCTCAGACGGCCTGCGCCGTCAATCAGAACGCTTACGACTGCAAGAAGTCATTCTATCTCTGGAGGGAATTCAATTTCCAAGCCAAGCCGAAAAGCGTTTGGTGCGCTCAAATCCGTGGCGCTGGTAACTTCGATGCCATTTCATGCTCCATATTTGTTTTGGAGATCTTGTAGACCTGACGGAATGATCAAAGTAGGCAACATTGATACCTTTCCCATGTCTGGCAATTGCGAAATGCATGGATTCTTTACCCGCACCAGACCATTGTCCGTTGAAACTTGGCGCTTCGTCTTTACCGGGATTCCGGTGGTCTGGTCCTCCACCTCGCCACATGGAATCAAGAAATAAGGGTATTTCTGAAACAGAATCGGTCACATCAAAGGAACCCCAATGGTCCTTTTTCGCTCTTCCCTGAATGTCATTTTTTGCATTGTAGATCCAGTTATTGCCGCCATAGCTGCTGATCAGGAATTTGGCGCCTGCCTCTCCATCTTGATCGAAATTGGGGAAATTATAGGATGTTTTCGCACCGCCATAATTAACCAGCTGGCTCTCAGGAGTGCCAATGGGCTTTTTGTTTTCTTGTGCTGCCGAACCTGAGCCTCGTCGGTTGATGGCATCAGGACAAAGCAGAAGCGCGGGTTTTTCACGGTAATGCTCAGCCAAGGCAACCACCCATTCTCCCCGAGCCCAACCTACGTCGCCATCACTGAATTTGCCCTCGTTGTCATCGGCATATAACTGCCAGACGATTCCCCATTGTTTCAGGTTAGACACACAATGGATCGCTTTTGCTTTCGATTTAGCCTTTGAGAGCGCTGGTAGCAGCATGCCTGCAAGAATGGCAATAATGGCAATCACCACAAGAAGTTCAATGAGTGTAAATCCGGCCATTTTAAATTTGTGAACATTTTTATGCATGATTCTGGGCAAAATTTTGAATTGAGAGGTACAATACCTATAGTAGCCCCATTTCTTTTTAAAAGGAAAAAGGGCGATTTTCTGGGGGGCGCAGTCAAAAGGGGAGAACTAAATAATCCAATGAATTCCTGTTGATGGGCAATGAATCTGGTGATAACCTGCACTCACCATTAGGTAATCCACCTGTCCAAATGAGACAAAAAACAAAACAAACTCCCAAAAATACTGATCTGGTAAAAAACTTGTCACTCTACAAAGAGTTTCAGGCCGAGCGGGAGGAGATCCTCAAGCACAAGTGGATTGAGTCTGAAAAAGCTGGATACGACGTAGGGTTTGACCAGGCCCTAGTCGATTGGATTGTCAATCATCGTCCCTCGTGGCGGAAATCCCGCCAGATCGTCGAATCATAATTTTCCTTTCTACTTTTTCATTAAGCCAGATATTTCTTTTTTGCCTGACACTGTATTCAGGCTCCCATTTCTTTTTACTATGAATGCCCAAGTCGAAAAGACCTCAGACCTGCTGATGGATTCAAATCAGACCGGAATGATGATTCAAGCAATGGCTAATTCCGTTATTGAACAGCATCCTGAACCTAAAAAACTTGCAATCATTGGAATACAACAAAAGGGAGTGCTGATCGCAGAAGCGATCAAATCCAAATTAAAAGCACATTGGCCTCATATTGAATTGGCATCGGGGGTGCTTGACATAGGCATGTATCGTGACGACCTAGGAATAAACTCTGCCCCTACCTTACAGCCAACCTTCATACCTGAGTGCCTTGAAGAGTTGGATGTTATTCTTGTGGATGATGTTTTGCAAAGTGGTCGTACCATTCGGGCTGCCTTGGACGCACTTCGAGATTTCGGTCGACCAAGCCGTATTCAGCTCGCTGTATTGTTCGACCGGGGTCAGCGTCAGTTGCCGATCCAACCAGATTACGTAGGCAAAGAGATCCAATTGAGGAATGAACAATTTATTGTTGTGAAATCTCTGGAAGAAGCAGGTGAGCTTGAGGTATGTTTAACTCTCAAATGACCTGGAAACGAAAGCATCTCCTTGACATATACAACCTTTCGAAAGAGGAAATCCTTGCTGTTCTCGACACGGCAAAGGGTTTCAAGCAATTAGGGCGTCGATCCATCAAGAAAATTCCTGCACTGCGCGGAAAAACCGTCGTTAACTTGTTTGTAGAGCCGTCCACTCGTACGCGAATAAGTTTTGAACTGGCGGCACAGCGACTGGCTGCTGACATCGTTAATTTCACAGCAGAAGCCTCATCCTTCAAAAAAGGGGAAACCCTCAAAGATACCGCCAAGATTCTGGAAGCCCTTTCGGCAGACATCGTCATCATTCGCCATCGCTCTGCAGGAGCACCCCATTTTTTATCACGCGTAGTAAATACTTCGCTGGTTAACGCGGGCGACGGTGCTCATGCGCACCCTACCCAGGCGCTTCTGGACTTGTTTACCATGCGCGAAAAAGTAGGTGATATTGCTGGAAAGAAAGTGACCATACTTGGCGATATTTTATTCAGTCGAGTAGCCCGCAGCAACATATGGGGATTATTAAAACTTGGAGCTCAAGTAACTTTGTGTGGTCCTCCGACCTTGGTCCCCAAATCCTTAGAATCCATGGGTTGCAAAGTTACCTATAATTTAAAAGAAGCCATTTCCACAGCTGATTTCATCAATTTACTTAGGATTCAACATGAGCGTCAACGCCACAGTATGTTTCCAAGCCTGGGGGAATATTCCAAGCTTTTTGGATTGAACAAAGAGCGACTCGCCTGGACCCGACCTAATGCAGTGATCATGCACCCTGGTCCCGTGAATCGGGGTGTTGAACTGGACAGTGAAATTGCCGATTCGGATCGCAGCGTCATACTCGATCAGGTAACCAATGGTTTGGCGGTGAGAATGGCGGTTCTTTTTCTGATAAGTGGAGGAGATCCATCCAAAGAGACTGGTGACAAACCTTCCACCTGAGTAAACCAATTCATTCAATCTTCATATGCACACCAAATCGATGACTTCTCTTGGTTATTTGGTAATCCTGAGCACTAGTTTGTTCAGCGGATGCCACACATCCAAAGTAACAGAACCTTCACGCACTGCAGCGGAGCTGTTGATGCTAAGCCATTCGGCGGACCACGCCATCAGGGAAATGGATTTTTCGACACTCGATGGTAAAAAATTATTTTTGGATGTCAGTTATTTCGAGAGCGTTGACAAGCCCTACGTGCTTGGTGCACTAAGAGAAAAACTTGGGGAAGACGGGTTGATTTTATTATCCTCTTCAGACGAGGCCGAATACATACTTGAACTTCGTAGCCGCGGTTTGGGTTTGGACACAAGAACCTCCCTGTTTGGTTTGCCTTCCATGGATATTCCCATTCCCCTGGCCGGGCGTATTACTTCACCAGAACTTGCCTTTTACAAGGCTCAAAAAGCCGACAGCATTGCGAGTTTTGCTCTGGCAGTATACCGTAAAACTGATGGTCTGGACCTTGAGCTCACGTCGAGTGGGGCAGCAGAATCTACATTCAACCAATATCAAATACTTGGGTTCATCAAGTGGAGGTCGACTGACATTCCTGAGCTTAAACCAACCTCGTTTGGAATCAGGAATCAGATTCGCAAGCCAGAACATGATACTCGCTGAAAACCGGGCTAGATAAACAGCGGCGTATCATTAAATATTATTAAAATATATGACAGAAAACATTAACTATCGAATCGAAAAAGACACCATGGGGGAGGTGCAAGTCCCCGCAGATGCATACTGGGGTGCACAGACTCAAAGATCTCTTCAGAACTTCAAGATTGGGGAACAAAAAATGCCACGAGAAATCATACTTGGTTTTGCTTATTTGAAAAAAGCGGCCGCGTTGACAAATCGTGATTGTGAGGTGTTGTCTGCTGAAAAAGCACAGCTTATTTCGAGAGCATGCGATGAGATCCTGAGTGGAGACCTTGACGATCAATTTCCGCTGGTTGTCTGGCAAACAGGCAGTGGCACGCAGAGTAACATGAACGTTAATGAAGTGGTTGCTCATCGGGGACATGTCCTTCAGGGCGGAGAACTGGCAGATTCAAGCAAAGTGTTGCACCCGAATGATGACGTCAACAAGTCACAGTCCTCCAATGATACTTTCCCAACTGCGATGCACATAGCAGCATACTCAATGCTTGTAGAGGTGACTGTGCCAAAAATCCGCAAATTGAGAGACACCCTCGCAGACAAGGCAAGGGCGTTTATGGGGGTTGTCAAAATTGGTCGTACGCATTTTATGGATGCCACGCCTCTGACCCTGGGGCAGGAACTTTCAGGTTACGTGAGCCAGTTGGATCATGGCCTCAATGCCCTGGAACGTTCTCTGGATCACTTATCCGAACTAGCACTCGGTGGTACTGCAGTAGGAACCGGATTGAACACTCCCCCTGGATTTGATGTCAAGGTTGCTGCAAAAATTGCGGAGTTAACCCAGTATCCGTTCCGTACTGCCGAGAATAAGTTCGAAGCTCTGGGAGCTCACGATGCTGTGGTCGAATCAAGCGGTGCGCTGAAGACGCTTGCTGTCAGCTTGATGAAGATTGGTAACGATATCCGCATGCTGACCTCGGGGCCGCGTTGCGGTATTGGGGAAATCGTGATCCCTGCCAACGAACCCGGATCCTCGATCATGCCCGGTAAGGTAAATCCGACACAGTGCGAAGCTTTGACCATGGTATGTGCCCAAGTAATTGGTAATGATGCGGCGATTTCAGTGGGTGGTATGAATGGTCATTTTGAACTCAATGTTTTTAAGCCTGTCATGATTTTTAATTTCCTTATGGCTGCTCGAAACCTTGGAGAAGCTTGTGAATCTTTCAATGATCATTGCATCGTTGGCCTGCAACCCAATCATACGAACATCAAAAAGAATCTTGAAGATTCACTGATGCTTGTTACCGCGCTCAATCCGAAGATCGGATATGAAAACGCAGCGAAAATTGCCAAGAAAGCACATGCTGAAAACTCAACTCTCAGACAAGCTGCTCTTGATTTGCAACTACTGACGGATGCTGAATTCACTGAGTGGGTTGATCCCTCCAAGATGATCGGTAAAACCCCAGCCATTCCCTGAATTAATTATGACCATTTTAAATCAAGCTCAACGCATATCAAAAGTACCCTTTATTATCGGAGATTTGCTCCTTCTCGCAATAGGAGCTTGGATCATCTGGGACACAGGGGGATTGCCTGATGGTTATCTGCTGAAGACCGTTGTCGGCTGCGTGGTGGCGGGGATATTCTTTAGTGTGCTTCCTTTCCTGCTGGATTATCGAGCGGAGCTCAAGCGTGAGGAAATCAATGAGTTCCAAAACGTCGCTGAGCAGCTGAAGTCGTTGACGCAACTTGAAGAGTATATTCGGCACGCAACTTCGCAATGGCAATCCATTCAGGACCATTGTCTCAAGACCGTTGAAGATGCCGGTCAGATTGGTCAAACAATGTCCGAAGAGTCACAGCGCTTTGCGGAGGTGATGCAGAGCATGAATGTATCCGAAAAGGAACATCTTCGAGTTGAGATTGAAAAGTTAAGACGCAGCGAGCGCGATTGGCTGCAGGCAATTGTTCGAGTTCTGGACCATGTCTTCTCCTTGCACAAGGCCGCGCTTCAATCGGGGCAGCAAAAGCTGATCCACCAGATTTCAAACTTTCAGCACGCGGTCACGGATGTGGTCCGTAGAATGGGATTGGTCCAGCAGAATGCCGAATCTGGAGTTCTCTATAACAGTGAACTACATCAGGTTTTAAATAAAGAGAACGAACAGTTTCGGGAAGCTTCCGTTGCTGAAACCTTGGCTCCTGGCTTTACCTTTCAGGGACGCTTGGTGAGATTGCCTTTGGTAAGGCTGGTAGAAAAATCATCGTTACCATCCTCGGGAGAAAAAACAGATTCAGCAGGTCGTCAGGTTGAAAGTTCTGGTGTTGTAAAAGGTCCAACGAGCTCTGCGACAAATGCACCTATCAAGAAGGACTCAGGATCCTTGCGGTCAGTAACTGACGCAAAACCGCAGCATGTTGATGACGAAGCGACCCCGCTGCCTTCTATCGAGAATGAATCCAAAATAACGGATTCTTCAAATAATTCAGGAAAGAGTGAAGATCCTGGATTATTTGATCAGGATCAATGATCATCATCTGGTGATCGGAGTTCAAATTCGGTTACGGCATGCGCAAGGCCCTTGCCTGTATGCTGGATTGCTTCGGTCGTTACCTGAACCTTCAAAGATTCCAGAGTTTTGGAAGTTTCAGGTCCAATGCTGGCTACTTTTAATTCCGGGTATGTCTCCAGCAAATCAGGGAGATCAAATCGATCATGAAAATGTTGTACTGCTGAACTGCTCGTAAACGTCAACCAGTCAGCACCTTCATTTTGAAGTTTTTCTCCAGTTTCCTGTGGATCGTTTGTTTCTGAGACAGTTCGGTAACACGCAACGTCATCCACCATGGCGCCTTCTTTTTCCAATAATTGGGGAAGCTCGGGGTTGGCAACCTCAGCTCGCGCCAGAAGGATACGGATATTTTCTACGCTTTCATGGCTGTGGATGGCATCTTTGATTTGATCCGCACGATAAGCCGCAGGTATGGCGTCTACTGTCAGGTGAAGTGCCTCAATTCGTTTGGCTGTAGCTGGCCCCACCGCTGCAATACGCACATTTCCAATGGAGCGAATATCATTGTAAGCTTTG
>MDTB01216221.1_pt1 | contig 24029 bp, 22 predicted proteins | sample 811161 | NCBI WGS metagenome assembly MDTB01 (sample SAMN05326650, study PRJNA326480) | marine metagenome | isolation source: seawater | place: Mediterranean Sea | collected 2009
AATTTCAAAAATTAGTTATCGAAATGGGAAACAAGATGGGCTTTCTGAGTTTTATCCCAGTAAAGGTGGTGTTTCCTATAGCTTATCTGAAAGCAATCAGGTGGTTTGGAGCTATTATTGTGAGAAAAAACATAATAATGTCGAAGAAATTATAAAAAACTGTACAAAAAATTAATTCTCACAAAGCAAAATAAATTAAACAATATTAAAGATAAGCAAGAATTTAGACGGGCTTTATTCAGCTTGATGAGAATAAATATTCTATGCGAACTGTTAACAAAAAAAGGATACTCAAAAAATATTATTAATTCAGACTTTTTAAATTGAGTCTTAGAGTTAAAGCTTTCAACTTTGGTTACGGATAAGGCTAATTAACATCTTTTCCAAATTAAAATTAATTGATATATCGTTTTAAATTCTTTTTTAGGCATTTAGTATTCTCAATGGCATTATTTTTTTTTGCCTGATCTATCGAAATTTTCGTGAATTTAATCTTTTGTTCTGGTGCACATTGCGCCAACTTCCAAAACGCACAAACTGGAACAGTATAAGGATTTATAAAACCACCGGCTGTTGGACCATCATTTGGCAGTATTATAGGTGTTCGTCCTGCTAGATTTATAGCACCAAATGGATAACCATGATCAAGTATGTTCGATGGATCTTGCCCATGTTCTTTCGGTTTGTTGTACGCCATTCGGCTAAATTTTAGTTCTGGACCCTCTAGTCTTAATCCTGTTCTATTACTTTTGTTGGATAGAGACCATACCGAGTTAAAAAAGGTTGTATGGCCTTCCTTACTAATCCAATCATCATTAGGACCCGGTATAACTTCAATTTCCAGGATTTGCTTTTTACAATCTGGCGGACAATGGATTTCAGGGACAATAAAGAGTGCTTCATTTTCTGATTTAAATACAGGTAAAATATCACCTTTTTTAATTGCTCCGCCAGAAACACCTCCAATTCTGGCTTGATGAAATGTTGACCTTGATCCCATAATTATTGGCGTATTTAAGCCACCACTGATACAGATATAAGACCTTACACCTTTCGTTGCATAATTAAGTGATAGAATTTGGTTTTCCTCGATCACATATGTCTGGTAGTTTTTTATTAATATATTATCTATTTTCGGTTCCATATAAGCTCCCGTGATCGAAATTAACCTTTTTTGCTGAAATCTTAATTTTGGTCCTAAATATTGGCATTCTAGACCTGCAGCTGATGTACTATTTCCTACGAGTAAATTTCCTAACCTGAAAGACCAGGTATCCATAGGACCAGACTGTGGAAAGCCTTGTTCTAAATATCCTATTCGCCCAGGAAAATCCTGCACACTTGTTTCAAGACCTGCTTCCAAAACTTCAATCGCCATTTTTTGTTACTTTCTCAGGGGGTTTTAAGGCTTTTATCCACTTATTGTAATTTAATATAGAGAATTTCTGATAGTCTGAGTAGTTGTGCTGAAAAACGCCCAACTTCACTTCTTTCTCAATATGTAAATATTCATTCAATTCAATAGGGATAAATCTCACTCTATCCCCAGCTCTAATTAGTGCAAGGCTCTCCGAAAAATCAGGTAGAGTTTGAGTAGCATCATAGGTTGGGGATGGGGTTATTCCAAAAATTTGATAGCCGCCCGGAGTACAATCGGGATATATTGATGTAATTGATCCACCCAAGCCGATTGCGCCTTTAGGCGTCCATAAACGTGGTGGGTTATATTTAGGAGCGGTTAATTTAAATCTTGGATCTAGAGGAATTAGCGAACAAAGACCTGGCCAGAAACCTAGAGCAGCAACCCAATAATCTGTTCCTGAATGAATTCGTTTTAGCTCCTCACGATCACTTAGATTATTTAATTTAACTATTAAATCTGCATCATTTTCTTTTTGAATTTTATTCCCTAAACAATAGGCGTCAATACATTTTTGAGTCCAAGGATCAAAATATAGAACTGGTATATAATATATTCTGCTGTTTAACTCTTGATTATCCAAATTACCTAGGTCACAGAATATGCTATTTATTTCCTTTTTTAAATTTATGAAAGAAATTTTTTCGGGGTCATACACAATTTGCAACGATGCTAACTCTGTAATTAGTTCGACAAATCCATCAATATGTGCTTCTTTAATTGATTTTGCTAAACTATGAGCAAGGAAATTGAGTTTAAAGCTCATTTCATTTCCTAACTCAATTTCTATTATTCTATCTCCAGCAGGGAAAAATTTTAGAGATTCATAAATCAATTACTGACCCCTCAAATTAAATCGGTCGTTATATCATCCTTAAAATTCGAGTTAATCATTTTCGCAAGCTCCAAAGCGTTAGGAGTATCAGAGTGAATACAGACTGATTCCGCTAACACATCAACTTGTTTACCTTTATTGCTCAAAGCTTTCTTCCAGGTCAATGCAGATCTAATATTTTGCAATGACTTATCCAAATCAACTTTTTTGTGGAATTTTGTTATTATCTGTTTTCCCGAATCATCATACTCTAAGTCGGCATAAAATTCACAAGCAAATGGTATTTTTCTTTCTTTTAAAACATCCGAAAATATGCAATTATAAAAGCTAATAACCGGTACTTTTAAAATTTCAGCTGCATCCGCAATGCCCTTAGCTACCTCATCGTCTTCTTGAGCCATTCCCATTAATGCTCCATGAGGTTTTAAATAATCAAGTTTTCTGCCTTCTGCTTCCAAAAATGCATTTAGAGCCCCAGATTGATATAATATTAATGATGTTATTTCATTTCTGGTAAAGTGCATTCTTCGACGTCCAAATCCTTCCCGATCTGGAAAACCTGGATGAGCGCCAATTTTTAAATTATATTTAACTGCCTCTTTTACAGTTTTCCACATTAAAGGTGGGTCGGATGCATGGAAACCACAAGCGATGTTTGCGTGAGTTATATATGGCATTAGCTCAAAATCTATGCCAAAAGAATATAATCCAAAACCTTCACCCATATCGCAATTAATAGTAAATGCCATTTTCCCTCAAATAAAGCTTACACTTCAATCTAAAAAAAAAAAATCGCAAATTTAAAGTTTTATTTAAATTTTTGAAGAAAATAATTGAAAATTTTTTAAAAATAATTTTAATTCAGTATTTATAGTTTATAATAGTTCTTTAAATAGCGTAGGGTGATTACTCTGACTAAGAAATCGTTTGTGATTCAAATGGGTATGGGTACTGATTTGCTGGGGCAGGATTATACCCGAGCTGCCTGTAACGCTGTTAAAGATGCAATTCAAAGAAATTTTTTGAATTTCTCTGAGGCATTTAATTTACCATTAAATAAAATGATTTGGGATGTGAGAGTCGGTGTTTCTAAGCCATCAGCTGTTGATCTTACTAAAGTTGCTGCGGAGTGCCTGGCGGATAGCGTTAATGTTGAAGCTGTCAAAGGTGGACTTGATGTAAAGATGGACAACAATGTTTGTGTTATGGCAGCTGCAATTGTGAACATTTCATATCAGATAGAAATTGAAGAGGTTTAAGAGTAGTTGAAACCAATAATACTTGAGTTTGGCATGGGAGCCCATGTTCATGGAAATGATTACACTAAAGCAACTATTCGGGCTTTGCATGATGCTATACGGCATAGTTCTTTGACTTTATTTCAATCGTATAAAAAACCTTCAGATATGGAAATTGAAGTATTTGTTGCTGTTACGGAACCGTCAAAAGTTGACAGGAAGCTAGTAGCAGCGTCTGTTCCCTTTGGGGATGTTCGCGTTACAGTTGTTGCAGGGGGATTGAATGATAAAGGAATGGGCGGACTTGAAGAAATTTCAGTTGCCTGTATCGGTGTTAAGGTGTACCTAGATACTGAGGATCACTCATTCAAATGCTTGGGCGATTAGTGTTTACTACTCAGTTGAAACTTCATTTTTGGAATATTATTGAGAAGTTTACTTTAATGTTACTTCGTAATATTATTCATAAGTATTTCCTTGACACCAATAGCGGTAGACTCAAATGGGTCGTAAATATGGTCTGCTCCAGCTTCTTTCAATTTGGCTGCTTCGTCTGGTGATCTTACTGGTACAATAATTTTTCCAACGAAACCAAACTTTCTTGCTTGCAAAATTGACCACCTTTGAGCGTGGAATGTAGGCATTGCTAGTATTATTGTTTCTAGCTTCCCGAGTCTCAGCTGCGACCAAAAGCTCGGATCTTCGACATCTGCGAACGTTACCCTTCTGTTAAACAAAAGGTGATGCTTTACACAATCGGTGTCTGCATCAAACCCAGCAACTTTAAAATTATTATTTTGTAGGGAGATAAATATTGCACTTCCAAGGCGACCCATTCCGACTACCATAATTGTTGCTTCGCCACACGTGTGAGGCTGCTCATCTGGGTGGTGTTTAGACCGTTCAAAACGGATTAAGAAAGCTTCAAGAAAAACAAATATTTCATGAGCATATTTATTTAAAGTTGAACCTAAAACAAAACTTATGCACACTGTGCAAACGCTTAATGCAAAAACTTCCTGAGAGATGAAATCACTTTTTACCCAGTATGAAGCAAGTATTAGCAGAAACTCTGAGTAGGTTGCGAGAGAGATAACAACTAAAAAAGATGTATACGCTCGCAGTTTGAAGGAAGTCAGAAGAAGAAACAAAAAAGAAGATTTTATAATAATCATACTTAAGATCATTAGTGAATCCGTAATTATCTGAGTATTGATTTCCAGCTTCATTCCAAGAGAAATGAAGAAACCCAATAAAAGCAGTTCCCTGAGACCCCAGATTTTCTTCGCTAAGCGTTCTGAAGCTTTGTGAGTTGATAGAAAAACGCCTAAGGTTAATGCGCCCAATTCCCCTGTCAAGCCGACACTTTTAAATAGAAATGCTCCAAAGAATAATGCAAGAATTATGGCAGATATAAGCTCTAGCTCCTCATTATCCTGTAGGTGCGACAAAATTTTATGAAGAATTGGAATTAAGGGAATTATTAAAAGTAAATAGAGAGTATGATAGGAAACCGTTTCAGTCGCAGTGTAAAGAATAAGAGCCATTGCTAAAATATCTTGAAGAACAAGAAATATAATTGAAAGTCGTCCATGGAAGGATTTAAGTTCTCGCCGGCTTTCGAGAGATTTGGATGCAATTACTGTGCTTGAAAGTGTTAAAGCAAGACAAAGTAATAACTTCATGTTCATTTCGAGATGCAAATTACTTAGAAAAAAGTAGGTTAAAGCAACCACCGCTGAATGAATAAGGAACACAAGTATAACGTCAAAATTAAAAAAAGAGGAGGGCTTTATCTTAAGACCAATAGAAAATAGTAAGAGCTCTATTCCTATTTCTGATGGTAGAGCTAAGATCTCGTCTTTATCTGTGAAGCCCGTAAGGTTAAAAAAGTAACCTGCTGCAATAAAACCCACAATCACAGGTAGTGAGGCAATCCTGCAAAGTTGTCCGCATACAAGCGCCCCCGTCATCCAAATAAGTACTACCAGCATATCAATAGACCAGATTTAACATTTTATAGCCAATTAATTTTAACTTGCTTACAAATGGAATATTGACTTTAGAACCGTGACACAACCCTCCTGATACTTAGCGATATGGGTCATGTGGTGCTATCCTTCCATTTGAACCTAACTTAAAACTACCCTTTTTGTTCATAACTCTTGCACTGTTTTATGCGCTAGTTATCTTTCTTTTTTTTGCTTAATAAAAAATTGCGAAGTTTTTTTGTGAGTTCTAAATCTAGTTTACCGTCCACAACAATAACTCCGTATTCTTGTTTTGCGATTTCACTTGAAATTAATTCGTCTAATATATCATCAAATACTTTGTTTGGATTTCTAAGCAGCGGTTCTCCATATCCTCCAGAGCACGGTCCTATAGCTACAACCGACTCATTCTTTTTTATTTGCCTATAAGGTACTTTTGATGGGAGAGTTTCAGTAGAACCATCTGATTTTTTGAGTATTAGTTGCGCTGTAGAACCTGGACTCCCCCCCTTGAAGCCCCATGGAGGATATTTATGCCCTTCACCTTCAACTGAAAACCCACCATTTTTTAAAAATTTAAAGCTTCTTATTGATCCTAGCCCTCCACGAGTTGTTCCAGCTCCAGAAGAGTTTTCCCGCAGCTCATATTTTTCTATTCTAATAGGTAGGTGCGTTTCTATATCTTCAATAGGATTATTTCTTGTATTAGCATATAGTGTATCAACTGAGTCCATGCCATCCTTACTCAATCTTCCCCCATAAGAGCCTTCAAAAATTTCCATATGAACCCAATGACTTTTCTTTTCAATTCCAGAAAACGCAATCACTTTTAAATTTCCGATACCTGCAGAAACTTTCTTAGGAACTGCCAGAGACAACGCTTTCATAACCGTATCAGCTAATTGATTCCCAGGTGCAAATCTGGCAATAACCGGAGCTGGAAACTTTGGATTTGCTAAACATCCTAGTGGAGCTTTTATAGTAATTGGTCGCGTTAATCCAGAATTAAGTGGAATTTCGCCGTATATTTCTGAGTCAAGTAATACGCTCCTTATGGTCAACCAGATTGCGATGTCTACGGTGCCAATGAAGGGTAAGTTTATTGGGCGATCATCCACTTGCTTAGCTGTTCCGCTAAGGTCAACTACCAGAGTATCGTCTTTAACTGTGATCTCTACTACGATAGGCAAATTGCGTTTATCTTTGTCGCCACTTTCGAGGTAACCATCAATACACGTAGTAGCCTTATATTTCCCGTCAGGAACTTCTTGTATAGCCTTTCGCATCATGGTCTCCGAGTATTTCATTTGCTGATAGCAGGCATTCTGAACTCGAGTTAAACTGTGGATATCTATAATTTCTAAAAACCTTTTTTTTCCAATTTGACAGGCTGAAACTTGAGCATTCATATCTCCGATTACTAGAAGAGGTGCCCGCACATTATCTTCAATAATCTGCCACGCTGCATTATTTTTTATTCCCTTTTCATACAATTTTATAGCTTTAAATTGTAACCCTTCCGCAAATACATCCATCGCGTCCACAATACCACAACTTCCTGGGCTAAGCGCGCCAACATCTAAGTGATGGGCGGTTGTTCCTGCAAAACCAACCAGTTTTCGAGAGTAAAATATTGGTACAATCACTGCAAAATCTGGTCCATGGCTTGCGCCTCCGTAGGGATCATTATGTAATATGACGTCTCCAGATAAAAATTGTTCATTTCTACTTTTAAAGACTTTGATAACATTCTGAATGTAACCTGGTATTGGTCCCGATTGTAGTGGCGTCGACTGAGTCGACTCAGCAATTTGATATCCCTTAGAGTCAGTGAGGGCTGCTCCAAAATCTTCAGACTCGCGAATAATCGACGAATAAGACATACGCATCAATTTGTAGCCCATTTCAATTGCAATACTTTGAATCGCTCCGTGTATGACACTGACGGATATAGGGTCAAGGTGAGTATTATTTTTTTTCATTTTTAAACCGTCCAGCTATAGAAATTATGATATTACCATAAGAGTCGACAATAAACTTATCTTCTGGTCTTATAACAGTAGTCGTGTCATGTTGAACCACTATTGCTGGTCCCGAAATTGTAACACTGGTTGGAAGTTTTTCTCTCTGAAAAACGGAGGTTTTAAAACTGCTGAGCTTATTTTGTGAATTAAAAAAGCAGTCCACTTTTCCGGCAAATGCGTCTTTTAGCTGATAACCTGATTTAATAGCTTTGTTGGAAATTTTGTCGACTTTTCCAATCCCCACAATTCGTAAATTCACTATTTCTATTGAGGCTCCTGGCGATGATCTACCGTACTCCTTCAGGTGAGTTTTCTCAAATTTTTTAAGTACATCGCTTTCAATTTCTTTGGAGAAGGTGTGACTGTCGATTGGGACATTTAATTCGTAGCCTTGGCCTACATAGCGCATATCTGCAGACAAGTTAAATTTTACAAGTGATTTATCGACGCAATCTTTTTTAAATTGTAACCAAATAGAATTTTTCATTTCTGCAATTTTTTTGTTAATCAAAGGATATCTCATTTTTCCTGAAATCTGAAAGGCTGTTTTAATTAGGTCGTATTGAAGGTCTGTTGTAAGCAAACCGATGGCAGACGTAATTCCGGGGTGTCTCGGGATTATTACTTCTGGTATCGCAAGAATTGAAGCGACGTCACAGGCTTGAAGTGGACCAGCTCCACCAAATGCTACTAAAACAAACTCTCTTGGATCCAATCCTTTTTGTACAGTTCTTGATCGAATGGCATTTGCCATATTGGAGTTTATTACCTTTAAAATACCACTTGCAACGTCGATCTTAGTTAAATTAAGTGCAGTCCCTAATTTTTGAATTGAGTCCTCAGCTGCTTTTAAACTTAATGTCATCTCTCCATTCAAGAAATTTTTGGGGATAAGCCTTCCTAGCACTAGGTTAGCATCTGTTACAGTTGGGTTTTTGCCTCCCAGACCGTATGCTGCTGGTCCAGGCTTTGCTCCAGCTGACCGAGGACCAACTTTAAAAGAGCCACCTGAGTCAAGGAATGCGATAGAACCGCCACCTGCACCAATTGTATGTATGTCAAGCATGGGCATCATAAGTGGGTAGCCAGAGATCCAGGTATCTCTCGGAGTAGCTTCTGAAAACTTTCCGTTGTTAATGATACCAATGTCGGCTGATGTACCTCCCACGTCAAAGGTGATAATTGATTTTCTATTTTTTTGCTTACCTATCCATGAACCACCGAGAATACCGGCAGCAGGACCGCTAAGCAGGGTCAGAACAGGTTTATCACGAATTGTTTGTACAGTTGATACTCCTCCATTTGAACTCATGATGTAGAGTTTTTGCGTTATTTTATTCTCTCCTAATTTTTTCCTGAGGTTCTCGATGTATTGTTCAACTTTTGGACCCACAAACGCATTTATTGCCGCAGTTGTAAATCTTTCAAACTCTCTGAACTGAGGTATCAACGAAGATGATGTTGTTACAAAAAACTTTGGGTTTGTCTCTAAAAGTATTTTTTTTACTTTTTCCTCATAGCTAGGGTCTAAATATGAAAACAAAAAACAAACTGCTATTGAGAGAATGTTTTTTTCAGTAAACTCGTTAGCAAGTTTAACAATTTCTGTCTCATCGAGCTTTTGAATGATCTGACCCTTTGGTGGGACTATCCTGTGGGATACTGTTTTTCGGAAGCGGCGCTTTATTAATGGCCTATCCTGCCAAGGAATCTCTTGCTGAATTGAAAAGCTCTGAGGTCTTTGGTGGCGGCCAATGTGAATAATATCTTTAAAGCCTTTGTTGGTGATCATGCCACATTCAGCCCCATCATACTCTAATATTGCGTTTGTAGCTGTTGTGGTTCCGTGAAAGAAGTAATCAATTTTTGTTGGGTCAATCTTTGCCCTAATACATAGTTCATTTATGCCATTGATAATTCCGATTGATGGATCTTCAGTGGTGGTAGGACTTTTAAATATGATGCTGGACTTGCTTATTTTATTATAAATTACAAAATCTGTAAAAGTTCCACCCACATCTACACCAAGAAGGTACATTTTTTTTCCTTGAAAAAGGCTTGGTAATTTTTATCAATTCCTGAGCCTTGCTTTAATAATTGTTGTCTGTTTCTCATCATGATGAATTATGAATTAACAGTAATCTTCGGTTTTTTTAAATGCTTCTAGGTAGCGTATTATTAAGGATAAAATTTCGAAGTTTTAAATTTAAAATTACGGCTTTGTGTAGTGAGCACCGTCATTCCATGCCCACTTTACTTGTTCGGTATCCTCAAAAACTTGCCATTTTTTGATTTTACTATCCTTGACCTCAAAATACCAGCAGGTATCTTGCTTAATGAAGCGGTTAGTATTTCTTGCTCTAGATGTCTCATTGATAATTACGGTAACATGTTCATTTTCGCTAAAAATCAGTTTAAGTGTATGATCTTTTATTTCTAAGAACTCCTCAAAAAGTTTAAAGGCCTCTTGAATAGACTTTTTCCCTTCAAAGCGACCATTAAATGGTACTTTAGGAGACCCTGGTATGATTATTGAGGCACTATCATCCAATAAGCCAAGCATCTCATCTGTATTTCCCGTCGAAATGTATTTTAGAAAATTTAGAACCACTTTTTTCTGTTCAGGCATTATTACTCCAATTCATAAAATATCAATTTTGCTAACATAACATGACTTCATTACTAAAAGTAATGTACTGTCACGAACAAATTTATGTTTACCTGTTCAGAAAATATTTACTATCACCATAGATTTGAATTTAAGCTAACTAAATTAATAAATTTTAAAATCAAAGACTAGCATGTTGTTTATTAGAAATTTAGAAGATCTACCAAAATATTTTGCAAATTTGTACAACTAATATGCTAATATTGTGATCAATTTTCTGGGAGCCGAAACAAGGTTGCTGATATTAGTGAAGAGTGGTTAAGGTTAAGAATTTGTGGCGTAAGTGATGCTACAATTTGTTTATGGAAAAGCTTACTGCATGAAATTTTCGTACTTTGCCAAGAATTCCTGAAGTGCGTAAAAATACCCGATTGGTTCGAAGTATATTAAACTTTATGTACGCTTGTGATACCGCTTATCAAGAAGTCCGTGCGTTTTGAGCATCCCATAGAAAGTGGAGTCCTTTCTCAATATTTGGTTCGCCAGCGACAACTCACTAAATGATTTGTGTAGACCATTTGCAAGCGTTATTCATGAACTTGGTGTGAAGCCACGTTCGCTGATTGGCGGAGACTGGAGCACACTAGATTGTAAATTGCTAAAATATTATTAGCTGACCAACTATCCTGATAATGTTTTAGAGATACGGCAGAAACTTTTTCGTTTGATGTCGTTGCACGTGCATTAGTTTTCGAGATGGTGAATAACGATTTTGTCGAAAAGACTCCAGAGCTTCCTGCCGCATTTCTGTATCTTTTGCCTTGGGCACTGGCTTATTCAGAAGACATACTTTATTTAAAGCGTGTCTGTTTGGTCATAGACCTGCCGATAATAGCCTATGCTAACTTTAGTTTATTTAAAGATCTCAACAGGCAGGCAGTGACCCAGCATCGCAAAATTTTAGACAGGTTTGCTCGTTACCCCATAGAAATTTAACTTTGAAAAGGATAAGAACGAATGAAGAGAAAGCAGGTCTAGCGGATGAAGCGAGCCTTACGGTATGGGCTGGCGGTAAACTTTTAGTGAGAACTCCAATTTTTTAAACTTTTTTGGAGTCCTGTCCTCACAATTAAGTACAGATTATTTATCTACATTTTGCACAAATCTGCCTATTGTGGCGTTAAAAGTTCAATATGTTGAAAATGAAGCAAAACTTTAAATACTTTTAAGTAGGGAAGCTACTGGTCTTTCATGCATTTATAAGGATCACCAATGTTAATATAAAGAAAATAATGTGCTTCTATTAGATTTAACTTTTTCACTATGGTAGAAAAAAAGTAAAAAGCCTCTACACAAAGCTACGAATTTTGATTACACTATTATAGATGTTTAATTCGATCGGCGTTCGCTTGATAAAAAGTTCGCCGGTTAAAAGTTAATTTAAAAACGGGTTGAGATAAAATGAAAAATTCTAATGATTATTTGGAAGCGGCTAATTCAGTTGTAAAAAAGATAACTACTGAACAGGGTATTGAAAAACATAGGCGGGGGGATTGTGTATTTATAGACGTTCGAGATAGTGGTGACATTGTTGAGACGGGATCAATACAGGACGCATTACGAATTCCAAGAGGGTTTATAGAATTTGCTGCTGATGATAAAACTCCTTATCATGAGAAGCAACTGACAAAGGATGCGGAAATTATACTTGTATGTGGAGCTGGAGGGCAAGCTGCGCTAACTGGTTATACATTGATCGAAATGGGCTATGAAAATGTTTCAAATGTGGGTGCTATTGGGGATTGGATTGAAGCCGGAGGAGCTACGTCTAAATAGCTTTGTGAGAGAATTTTTTATAACTTACAGGCTAATTCCTCACCATGAAATTGGGGTTAATCTTTCCCTTGAAGCATCTGGGAACAAAAGGATACGTGTCTGTGGCGAAATAGGTGTATACACCGTTAACTTTTTTTCCGTTACATTCGTCAAGTTCCCCATTTTGGGAAACATATTCAAAATCCTCTTCAAATTGTCCGGTATGACTTCCTCCAGGAGGATACGAGCGCATACCTGATTTTAATTTCCAGGAGCTTTTTATATATTTGCGACTGTAGAATATCTGAAACCCGTCTGGGGCAAATCCGATTAATTTATCGTGTTCGAATTCATTCGAGACCTCAGCAATGCGATGATAATGATATAACCCCGAGCGGTCGACGTGGCCATTATTAGCGTCTATGCCTAGTTTAGCTGGATCGTACATAGCTTGCTTCCTCCAACCACTGGATGGATTTTTGCTGAATCCTTTTCTAGTATTTGGGTCGAAATATTCTGCTGTATAAGGCCGAAAAGCTATACCTTTTGTTGACACTCCAACAGTCATCAGGCCCCATGTCACGTTTTCAGTTAAACGAGGAAAGCGAGGGAAACAAAAAGTTAAATCTTGTTTCCTTAATTCATTTGGATTTGCTTCATTGGGAAATTTTCCAATCTCATGATCTGGCACCCCGTTTGAATAAATACAAGTTGTATGTTCATAAACAGTAGTTTTTTGAAAACGCTCCTCTCCATGCGCTGCAAACTCAAAAACAAAGAGTAAATAGAGGGTCAATTTCAGTTGAGTCATTTTGTTCGTATACTTCTTTTTTTGTAAATTTGCAAGTTCGTGGAAAGCTACAAAGGGTTAAAGCTTTGGAGTATAAAATTTGGTTTCCAATATTAAACATAAATGTACAATTTAAGATTTCGCTTAAACTTTGTAAAAGCAGAATTTAAACATTGCAAACTCTATCTTGTCCCGCAATTTAGCTTTGTTTCAAGTAGGTTTGGAAAGGCTCACTTTGTTTTAAAGTTGAGGGTTTAATAGTTTAAAAACTTAATAAAACTTTGTCCTTAATGGTAAAGAATGCTTTCATAATAGAAAAGAAGCTAAATTCGGGGAAAATGTTGAGGTTAAAGTACCCGGAGTTTTGGGGTTCGAATTTTGTCCAATTGTGGCTATTTAGGTTAAGGTATCTTCTACTACATAGAAGGGTTGAGGGCCCTAAAGGTGAAGTTTTTTTAGAATGTTAACATATGTTGTTTACAAAAAACTATTAGTATAAAATACAATCAATAATCTAACCGCTAATTTTTAATGCGGTAAATGCATCAAAAAAAATTGCCATTAGAGAATGACAACGAATTTTAAAAAAAAATTATGCTAGGCTAGACTGATGATACAACTTATTATGAAATTTTTAATCCTTTTAACTATATTTGCTGTTTATTTTATTTTCGTGCCTAGCGCTTCTTCTGTTTATGCAAAAACAATAAGCGTTATGAAAACAAAGAAAGTAATTAGGAGTTCTGTGGTAGGAAGATACTCGCCTATAGATATAAGCAAATGTGTTGATGTATGGCAGAATGGAAATCAATATCATGTACAAATGTATGATTTAAAAAGGGAAGAAACAACTGTTTTAAAAGAGTATAGTTTGTTCTATAAATCTGCTTTTTACCGGCTAGAAATGTCTATTCCGACAAAAGCCTCTGGGGACAAACTACAAACTATGTCATGCTTTATTTTAGAGTTTATCGATTGAAGAGATTTAATTTTTGAAAAGAATTTATTAAACTAGTTTAAATTTTTGCTCTTAGGATGGAACACTTCTTGAATAATTTTTTTAAAAGTAATCGATTATCAGCTTAGTGCTACTGACTAAAATTAAAACGTAAACAATCTTGTAAAAAAGATTTTCGTCTAATAACTCTAATATTCGATATCCAAGGTATATACCCGCCAAAGCCAAAGGAAATAGTGTAGTCGATCTGAGAAATGTGCTTAAATCAAGCATAGAAAGATAAATGTAAAGAGGCAATTTAAAGAAATTTATAATACAAAAAAATATAACTCTTGTACCAACATAAATTTCTTTTTTGAGTCTTAGAGGTAGCAAGTAAAGGCTGGCAGGCGTCCCTCCGGCATGGGCACAAAAAGATGTAAGACCCGCAAGAGATGCGCAAGTTGCACCTTTCAGAAAATTTGGTTTTGAGGGTGATATGGTGTAACTTCTAAATAAGAAGTAGTGGCTTGAAAACAAGAATCCCATTATGCCGAGGAATAATTTAAGGAAATTTTCGGAAAAAAATGAAAACGTGAGGAAGCCGATTATTAATCCAATTACAGCGAAAGGAACAATTAATTGGAGTATTGGGAAATCAAACTTCTTTCTAAATTTGTAAACGGCGATGATGTCGGAGAAAATCAAAATTGGTAAGATTAGGGCTAAAGCTTCAGTTAGGGGCATTACAATTGTCATTAATGGTATTGAAATTAATGAAACTGAACCACCTAACCCCGTTTTTGCAATACCAAAAAGTATTATTGCGGGAGGTACGCAAAGAAAGAACATTAAATCTAGTTGCTCCATTTTTTGAGCCTTTTTTTGCCAAATCATAAGCTTTCTAATGTCTAGATCTTCTACGAGTCCAAGACCTTGATAATACTAGAATAGAGCTTATTGATATTTTCAAGTAGGCTTTCTCATTATCCTAATTGTTTTAAAACTGAGTTTGATACATCACAAGTGCTACTATGAGGATTTATTTCGGCCCAAAAGTGTCCACATACTTCATTAAATATTAAACCTATTATGGGTCGAATAACTTAGTCAACATCTACAAATTTTTTTTATGAATGTCTTTTCTCCGTGAGCGGTAAATTGGTAAGAGCACCAGTAAGCTAGCAACAATTAGTAAAAATAAGGTTAGTGGGCGTTCGAAAATAAAACTTAGCCCATCGTATAACTGCATCGACCTACTAAAATTATCTTCAATCAATTGACCCAGAATAAAGCCGATTAGTAAAGGAGCTAGAGGATACTTTGCAAACCGTAAAATGGTTGCGCATACTCCGAGTCCAACAAGAATGATTAGTTCTGTAGCGTTATTTTGGCCAATATAACTACCCATTAGTGTGAAGAACAAAATAAACGGTATTAAGTAGTTACGAGGTACACTTAGAATTTTAGCAATATAGGGAATTAATGGCAAATTAAGGATCAACAATATTAGGTTTCCGATATACATCGATATTATGATTGACCAGAAAATATTTGGCTCCTCTACCATCAGACGTGGTCCTGGGTTTACATTTAAGGCAATGAGTGCTCCCAACAAGATGGCGGTGGTTCCGGATCCGGGTATACCCAGCGTGAGTAATGGAACAAAAGACCCTGTGCAGGCAGCATTATTAGCTGTTTCCGGAGCGGCTAAACCTTTGATTGAGCCTTTACCGAACTTCCGCCGTTCTTCCTCTGACGCCAGGTTTCGTTCGACGGCATAGCCTAAAAATGAAGCAATAGTTGCTCCAGCGCCTGGCATCACTCCAATAAAAAAACCCTGAATAGACTGCCTTCCGATAACTGGCGCAATGTCGCGGATCTCCTTCTTTGAAATACGCAGCTTTTCAATTTTATCATTTCTTTGCAGGGGAGAATGAGAGGGATTTAAAACAAGAAAAAGAGCTTCCGGCAGCGCAAAAATAGCCATGGCTATTGTGATGAAGTTGAAACCTGACTGCAAATCCATAAGACCGAAAGTAAATCGAGGCATATTATATAACGCACCTTCGCCCACGGTCGCCATAATAAGGCCAAGAATTGTCATCAATAGTGCCTTCGCAACTTGCCCTGATCCAGAAAATGTCGCGATAGCTCCAAGCCCTACAATCATTAAGGCAAAATATTCTGCAGAGTGAAACAGTAGTGCGACGGAAGATAGAACTGGTGCAAAGACCATCAAAAGTATCACACCAATTGTTCCTCCTGCGAAAGATGAAATGGCCGCAGTTGTTAAAGCCTTTCCAGCCTTTCCGTTACGTGCCATGGGATACCCATCAAAGGTTGTTGCGACCGTTCCAGCGACACCTGGTGCATTCAGTAGTATAGATGATGTTGATCCCCCAAAAATAGCTCCGTAGTAAACACCAGCGAGAAGAATTAGTGCCGATGCCGGATCTCCAAAACTTATGGCAACTGGTATCATAATTGATATAATGGACATTGGTCCTAGTCCAGGGAGCATTCCAATTAGAGTACCAATCAGACATCCCCCAATGACCATAAGTAAGTTCTTTATTGTAAGTGCTGTATCCAAACCAAGAATAAGACCGTCGAACATAGTAAACCTATAAGAAATTCGGTAATGGGCGCATGAAAATACCCAAAATATGTGCGACTAAATACCATATTACTAGTGTAGCGACAGTAGTTACCGGAAGTAAAAAATGAAATTTTCTCTCGCCCATTATTACGGCTGAAACTGTTAGAAATCCAATTGTTGCGAGAAAAAAACCCAGTGGCCTCAGAGTCAAAGCATAGAGTATCATTATGCTTACAAGGGAAAATGCGCGAAATAACTGATAATCTCGTAATCGGTAATGCTCTAATCCTTTTTTTTCTCTATCTTTTAATGGTTTTTCAACTCCTAGCAAAATACAGAGCGACAAAAGGATGGCTGCAACCGAAAGGATTTTGGGAAAAGTGGAAGGCCAGACTGGATTTCGCATCATTATCGGCGGAAGTTTATCGTCCATTGTAAAAAATGCTGCGTAGCCATATATGAGCGAAGCGCTTAAAATGACCAAAGCCAACCAACGATCGAGAGTCATCTTTATAATCCATTCTTTGATCAATCGGTCAAACTAAATGCGGAACCGATATTTTTTGAAACTATAAGAAACCTAACTCACGCATTAACTCACCAATAACCTTTTCTTGACCTTCGAGAAATGTCAGGAAGTCATCACCATTATTATGGATATTTACCCAACCATTTCTTGACCGAACAGCCTCCCACTCGGCTGTCTTATACATTTGCTCAATAGCATTTTGATAAGCCTCTAAGTTATTCGTTGGAAGACCTGGTGCTGCAAAGAAACCCCTCCAGTTAACAAAAACGGTGTCTATACCTTGTTCTTTCATTGTTGCTGCATCAGCGAACGCATCTACACGAGATTCGGATGTAACCCCGAGGATCCTAACTTCTCCGGCCTTAGCTAGAGCCACCGCTTCAGAAAAACCAGTCGAAAGAGCATTTATTTCGCCTGAAAGAAGCGCTGCCATGGCATCGCCACCTGCGTTATATGGTATATATTTAACTTTAGCTGGATCTTCACCTGCTGCTTTCATTACCATTGCCGCTACCAGATGATCCATGCCACCGGGAACCGAGCCTCCGCCTATTGCTGTCCTGCTAGGTTCAGAGCGATAGGCCGCTAGAAAATCTTCCATAGAGTTTAGAGCGCTATCTTTACCTACAACTATTGCCGCATAATCACCAATCGTACCAGCAACAAGTGTTAAATCTCGAAAATTGTAGGGAAATACCCCAGTAAGTGAACGAATTACTATAGGTGTTGAGTTTACCATTAGTGTTCCGTGACTGGACTCAGCATTTTCAATAAGATATCCGATAGCTTTTCCGCCACCACCGCCAGACATATTTTCAAACGAGCTAGAACCGACTAAGCCAGCGTTTGTTAAAGCTTCTCCAGTTCCCCGTGCGGTTCCGTCCCAACCGCCTCCTGCACCTCCGGGAATAAGAAAGTGTATAGAATCAACGATTTGATGACCGCCAGAAAAAACTGGACTCCCGGTCGAGACCGCTGCGATCGCTAACATAATTATTCTGCGTGTAAAGCTTAATTTAGACATGAGTTCCTCCCAGAATATTTGAAAAAAATAGTCGCACTTTTTGTCACCTTGTAATTTTGGCCAATTTAGATTGCATTATCGAATTAGGTTTATTTTAATTTGTAGCTTTTTATATTTTTCTACAGGTAAATGCTTATTAAGATAAAAATTCATTCTGCCAAAAAACAGCACAAGTACAAGAGTTAAAATAATAAAGTAAAATGCTAAGATTGGATAGGGGATAAATGGGTTAAAGGTTTTGTCGGCAAAATAATTTGCATAGTAAAGAGCGTCGCCACGCTGCTGCTTTGTTGGAAATGCCGAAAAAAATACTAATGTTGTCGCATGAAACAAGAATATTGCTTCGTTAATGTATGCGGGTAACGAAAGTCGTAGCATATTTCTTAGTTCAATCCTAACAAATTTCTGTCGATTAGATAAACCAAACGCTTCCGCTGCTTCAATTTCTCCTTTTGGAAGAGTTATTAACGCTCCAAAAAAAATTTCTGCAGTATATGCTGAAGTGTTGAGCAATAGAACAATAAGCGCACCGAGCCATGCTGACGTTAATGGATCAAATATTGGCAACATTTTTTTTAGGCTTAGGAAAAGGAAGTAGGCAAAGAAGAATTGTATAAATAGTGGCGTTCCCCTAAAAACAAATATAAAGGTTCCTGCTGTGCGTCGGAGTATTTTTGATTGTGAACGTTTGCCTAGGGCTATCATTAATGACAATAGAAAGCCTAGAAGTAGAGCGATGGCGCCAAAATATAAATTCCATATTATGCCGGAACCGATAAGTGTGAATTGATGACATATACTTATATCAGATTTTGGTAATAAGCGTTCTCCGATGCCAATTGAACGCAAACTGTATTGATGGATAATTTCCCAACACGCCATGTTTATCTTTTGCCGCCCAAAGTTTCACCTGATAACTCCATACCATAGCTGAATTTGCTCATAATTTTTTTTAATATAACTTCAGAGATTTTTGTTAAAGCAAGATAAAATAAAAGTAAAAAAAGAAAATACCATAATCTTAAGTCTCCATGCGGATAAGACGTAAATCGTGGGGTTTTTGTCCCTCCAAGTTCACGTGCCCAATAAACGATATCTTCAATACCCAAAAGAAATAGGAGTGGAGTCGCCTTGATTAGTATCATCCATAGGTTTGACAATCCTGGAAGAGCAAAGATCCACATTTGTTTGAAACTTACGCGCCAAAAAATTTGTCTAGTGGTTAAGCCAAATGCTTCAGCTGTTTCAATTTGCCCCTTGGGAACTGCTTTTAGAGCTCCAGAAAAGACATTTGCAGCAAATGCTCCAAAAATTATTGCGAAAGTTATTGTCGCAAGAATAAACCCGTATAATGTGTGGACTTTTTCAGATGCGCTCCGTGACGGTAATTTTGCTTCTTCACACACTAAGAAATCTGATCCTTTTCTTATTGGTTCTGTCCATTCTGGGCATAAGGCTACATGTCTTACCCACTCAACTCCTTGATCAAGTGCAATTACGAAGAACATGAACCAGGCTATATCTGGGATCCCACGAACGATTGTAATAAAGGCTTTACTAAAAATGCTTACTGGCAAAATTTTACTGTTTGCCGCAACTGCAAAGACCAATCCTAAAAGAAGGGCTGACGGTGCAGCACACGCTAGTAGGATCAATACGTTTAGTATTGATCCATAGAATGCGAGATGCTTCCCGTTAGACAAATAACAGTAAGCCCAATAAAAAGTATTTAAATTCTCAGGAGCCGAACAATCGATACCCATAAGATCAGCTAAATACTAGAAGTAGACATGTGATATCACGGCAAAATAAAAGTAGGAATTGTTTAGTATGTCAGAATTTCATTTCCAAACCATTCTACTAATAGCTTGTTCAAACTTCCATCTTCTTTCATTGACGTAATGGCAGCGTTGAACTTTGCCTTTAATTCTGTGTCAGACTCTCTAATGCCCATTCCAGTACCTAGACCTAGAACTACAAGGTCACCAACAAATACAAGATTTCCGTTAGAAGCATCGACTATTGGTGCGAGATAATCATAATCCGCAAACACGGCATCGGCTTCTCCATTTGACACTGCAGCAATTGTTTCGTCAGGTGTCGCAAATTCAACTAATGTCGCCATTGACTCAGCAATAAATCCAGCCTGCAAAGTTGCTGTTTGAGCGGCAACAACACCAGTCAGATCAGCACTCTCTGAACTTGCTACATACGCAGACGGTCTCGGCAACATATAATTTTGAGTAAAGTCGATCACCTCGTCTCGCTCTGCAGTTATTGACATTCCGGCAATAATGGTATCGTAATTTCCTGAAACCAGATTGGGTATGATAGAATCCCAATCATTTTTTACCCATTCGCAAATTAGGTTTGACCTTGCACAAAGTTCGTTTCCCAGGACTATTTCAAAGCCAGCTAGATTTCCGTCATCATCGATATAGTTATATGGTGGGTAAGCACCCTCGGTTCCCATTCTTACAGGGTCGCCAGCTGTAGCATGCGAACACCACATTGCTGCAACAATTATTCCTAAGAATATTTTCTTCATTTTTCTCTCCTTGAGTTATTTACTTCGTGTATTAGAGAGGGTCCTAAAAATCGTTTAAGTCTCTCTGAATTCGGTTTCGTTAAAATTTCTCGTGGTTTACCTTCATCCTCTATCTGTCCATCGTTTAGAAATATTATGTAATCAGCGACATCGGCTGCTAAACGCATGTCATGAGTAACAAGTATCATGGTTGTTCCTTCTTTAGCTAGCTTTCTTATAACTGTTACAACTTCTTTTTCCAACTCTGGGTCAAGAGCCGAAGTTGGTTCGTCAAATAGCAGTGCGTCAGGGTTCATGCATAGTGCTCTTGCGATTGCAGCTCTTTGCTGCTGCCCTCCGGATAGTTGACTTGGATACGAATCTTTCTTATCAGCGATGCCGACCTTTTGAAGAAGTTCAATGGCTGATTTTTCTGCTTTCTGGCGGCTTTGGCGTAGCACAGTCATTGGAGCTTCAACCACATTTTGTAAAACAGACATGTGTGACCATAAATTAAATTGTTGGAAAACCATTGAGAGTTTTGTGCGAATCTTGATGACTTGTTTTTTGTCTAAAGGTTTACGAGTTTCCCCGAATCCTTTCCAGGCTACGGGTTCACCCTTAAAAAAAATATCCCCCTCATGGCTATCCTCAAGAAGGTTAATGCAACGCAGTAATGTTGACTTCCCAGAACCAGATGGACCTATAAGTGCTGTTACTTGTCCTTTAAATGCCTTGAAACTGATATCTCGCAATACCTCAAGATCTGTGAAGTTCTTTTTTAAGTTTTTTACTTCTATAACGGGTTCCATGCTTTAAACTCTATTTAATACGTTTACATTCTGGACAATTTTTTTGGAAGAAGCCACATAATTTTATTAATTGGGAGGGACGTATCAAAAATAGCATATTATTTAGGCATTTTTTTGCCACTTTTGCTTACTCGCCGTTCCAAGAATACTTTCAGTACTAAGTGCCAGATAAAATAGTTTCGCAACATTTCGTGATTTTTACTATAAGACAACCCTAAAAAGTTTTGCGATAATGAAAAAATGGCGGTGACTAGCACCGCCTAAGGTAAAGTGAGAGTTTTTCTGACAAACTGTTTTGACTAAGTTCCCAAGGGAGGAAGGCAACCTGTCCAGGATATCAGATAATGTTTGTTCAAATTAACTCTTGATTGACCTAGTTAAGTTAAACTAATTTGAGTTTACTTCAGTGATGTGTTTAAGTCTTCTGCTTAAAATGCATTACTATGTTGCATTTTTTTGAACGACTCTAGGGATAATAATGAAATACTTGAAGACGCTAGAATTAATAAACTTAGTAGCTTCTGCCGGCTCAATAAGGAAAGCTGCAGAGGAAGCTTTTATTACACCATCTGCATTACATCGGCGTATTCAGGGATTTGAGTACGAAGTAGGCTGCGAGATTTTTGAACGGATCCCAAGTGGAGTTAGATTAAACTCTGCTGGAGAACTAGTTATTAATTATTTTAGACAGCAACGATCTGAGTCTGAGAGGTTGAAGTCGAATATTGCAGCTTTAGCAAATTTGCGTACTGGAAAAATTAATATTGCTTGTAGCCAAGCCCTAACTTCATTCTTCTTACCGCATGAAATTTTTGAATTTCGAAGAACTTATCCTGGTGTCTCATTTAATGTTGTTGCATTAGATCATTTTGAAGCTGAAAAGGCGTTAGCAGATTTTAGTGTAGATCTCGCATTAATTTTTGAACTTTATCCGTCATCTGAAATTGAAGTAATAATGTCAGTAAGCCAGCCTCTTTGCGCTGTAATGTCTGTTGATCATCCTTTGGCATCAAATAAAAAAGTAAGACTTTGGCAATGTGCCGAATACCCGTTAGCGCTTCCCGCTAGTTCTTTCAGAACCTATGGACTTCTTAAAAAAGCTGCCGTCCAAAAATCGATACCATTGGAACCTAAGCTTGTATCAAACTCTTTTGAATTTTTAATAAATTATGTTTCAATTGAAAAATCGATAACGTTTCAAATCCCGTTAGGAATTCCAAGAGGCGATTTTGGTAAGAAAGTTATAAGTATACCCGTTTCAGAAAAAGATATTGATATTGGTATTTTATATTTAGCTCAAAAACGAGGTCGCTCACTTCCAGCACCAGCAGCAAAGTTTTCAAATCAACTCGTGGAGTCTTTGACACGCGACTTTGACGTTTTATTAGCCGATAAATTTAAATGATCTTAAGTTATGTTCGACGTCTATTTTTTCGTACTGGCATATGATTTTTTGTCGCTAATTCTTTTTGCATCTTATTTAAACTAAATAAGTTAAACTTTTGATTTTTCGAAGTAGTATAGAGAGATTATTACAACAAGAAAGCCAAAACATTCGACTAAAGTCAGATACTGATTTAGGGCTATTAGAGCTATGATTGTTGCGAGTAAAGGTTCTGAAGATGCCAAAACTGACGCTCTAGTTACACCTATTATTTGTGAACCAATAAAGAATAAAGTATAGCAAAGGATATAAAAAATACCGTTTAGAAAAAGAGCAAACCAACCAAATAAAGCTGTCGGGTAACTTACTTCTAAATCAAATATTAGTAGAGCAAAGAGCAGAAACGTTAGACTCCACAGATTTATATGAAAGTTAAACAATTGAGATCCAATACTTTCAACCAATTTACTTGAAAAATAAATAAATATAATCATTAATATTAATCCAAAAAAACTGAGGCCAATTCCATAAAGGCTGGTTTGGATATTTCCATCAATCAGAACTAGTATTAAGCCTATTAGTATAGCAAAGACACAGCTCCATTGGAAAATCTGTAGCTTTTCTTCTCCACGGATATGGGTAATTAATGCTATTCCTATTGGAAACGAATATATGATAATTAGGACAATTCCTATATCTAAGAATTCGATTGCATGATATGTTATGGCTATAAGACTTACTGAAGAAAGACTGCAAAAAAGTGTTGGTAGCATTAAGTTCTTCGTGATTATCATGCGCATCTTTATCATCTTTAAACTTAAAGTTAATAAACAAAGCCCAATAAGACATCTTGAAAAAAGTACAACAAATAATGACGATCCGGCTTCAAGCGAAAGTTTTGCAGATGTTGGAACTACTGCAAAGCATAAAGAAGATATTAAAACAATTAATATTCCATATTTATTTTTTACTTTAGACATTATGCTTCGAACCAGAGTTTAAGTTGCTGAAACTGAAAAAAGGGCGATGAGTTAACACCGCCAGTTTATGTCTATTTTGATAAAGTGTAAAATATCCTTTTACACTCTAATGGTCAATATTAATAGCCTACGGTAGAGTGCGACAAAGATATGATCTAAGCAGAAACCAAGTCTTATGGGAAAATAATAAATATAAACAATTTACTTTAGAGACCTGGCTTCTTTCAGAACTTTAACCTGATTAAGATACTGAGTCTTGTGCTATAAATGTAATAGGTTGTAGCATAAATTAGAACGGAACTCGCCATTGCCGACTTAGTTCGCTCGATATTAGTTAATCCGACAAATGATGTACTAGAGGAAGAAGTATGGAAGTGATAAAAAAATTATTTTTTAATTAATTAGTAAATCATCTCAGGGTCTGCAGCTGTAAATCCTATTGTATACGAAGCTAAAAGGTATTTAATAAGTATAATTCATTTATTTGCAAAAGTTAACAATTATGCTTTCAAA
>MDTB01068796.1_pt1 | contig 24026 bp, 21 predicted proteins | sample 811161 | NCBI WGS metagenome assembly MDTB01 (sample SAMN05326650, study PRJNA326480) | marine metagenome | isolation source: seawater | place: Mediterranean Sea | collected 2009
GACTCTACGGTGTGAAGGTCGGCAATGTATTTTGTGGTGAAAGTATGTTTTCTAAATCAAGCAATGCCTCGAAGCTCGCTTTGATCGAATTAATTAGACAAAAAGAATATGCACTGATTGATTGTCAGGTGTATAATCCTCATTTGGCAACGCTCGGTGCAAAGGAAATTAATCGAGAAGCGTTTTTAAATTTTTTAAAGGATTGAACTAGGTTTTATTCCTTGCTCTTATAGATTGATTCAACCTCAACTATTTTTTCCATGATGCATCCGGCGACAGCTTCTAAATCCCTATGGTATTTATTAGAGCACTTCACTGCCTGGAGATTTTCGGAAATTGTAATTTCGAGCAATACAAGTTCTGTTTTGTATTTGACAATATTTTGAAATTCACTAAGGAATTTAATGGCATCCTCTTTCTTTCTGAAAACAGAGATTTTATCTTTCATGATCGGGTCATAGAAAATCTCATGTTTCTCATATAGCGAGCTGTAGGAATTATCGGAAACGCTTCGGGCTTTGTATCTAAAAAGACCTGTTACTGCAGAGTAATAGTTGAGGTTTTTCTTTTCAGCAAGCTTATATCCAACAAACTTGTTCTCTTCGATTGGTTTAAAATCACTGTAACGGCAAAGTAATTCTTCGCAAAGCCTATTTGATGCGTTCATTGTCTACGTTTTTAGTCTAGAGTAAAGATAATGAGGAATTTGATTCAATCTAGCATCGATTGATGTTTAATTTCAATTTGACTTTGCTTTTTTTAGGCTTCATAAATCGACATCAATTTTAAACTTTATGTCTTTGATTGGGTTCTAATGATATAAAATGAAAATCAATGCTTAGTTACTCTGTATTTCCAAATGAAAATTCCACGAAATGGGTTACCTTCATACATGGCGCTGGGGGCAGTAGCTCTATATGGTTTCGTCAAATCAGAGCTTTCAAAAAGGAGTTTAATGTCCTGCTCGTTGATCTTAGAGGGCATGGAAATAGCAAAATAACGTCAAAAGACAATGCGAAACAGGAATATACCTTTGCGTTTATTACCAATGATATTGTTGAAGTACTTCAGCATTTGCGAATAAAAAAGTCTCATTTTATAGGTATTTCTCTAGGTACAATTTTAATTAGAGATTTAGCAGAAAGGCATCCTCAGCTGGTTGAAACGATGGTGCTTGGAGGCGCAGTGCTTAAGCTTAATGTCCGCTCGAAATTACTAATGGGTTTTGGTAATATTTTCAAGTCTATTGTACCCTATATTCTGCTGTATAAACTCTTCGCTTTTATTATTATGCCTAAAAAAAACCATAAAGAATCTCGACTCCTATTTGTAAAAGAAGCGAAAAAGCTTTATCAAAAGGAATTTCTGAAATGGTATAAGATGACGGCCCAGCTCAATCCACTTTTGCGTTTCTTTCGACTAAATGAAACAAATATTCCCACGCTCTATGTGATGGGGGAGCAAGATCATTTGTTTTTACCATCTATCAAAAAGGTCATTTCTGGACACGCGAATGCCCAGCTTCATGTAATCAAAAATTGCGGTCACGTGGTGAATGTAGAGCATCCTGTTGAATTTAATAATGAAGTGATTTCTTTTTTGAGGGCACAAAAATAACCCTCTACTCTTCGAGTAAGTTAAGAACAATGGGCAGCATTTCCTCAACCCAACTCCCGTATTGCGTTCCACTAGGATGAAGGTTGTCAGATGCCAAAGCTCCATTAGAATCTCCTAATTGTCTAGATATTTCAGTAATGTCTATAAATGGAATGTTCAAAGCTTGACATTTTGCTGCTGCATAAGCATTATATTCATCAAGCTCAAAAGCAATATTCTCGCTATTGTTGCTCCCAAAAGGCGTCACTCCATAATCAGGAATAGAGACAACAAATACACGGTCCGTCCCCGCAAGCTCTATTGCCTGATCGAGTAGAAGATCGAATTCGGTAGTATAGGTTTCAAAGGGCCGATTTGAAAATTGATTATTCACCCCAACAAGGAGGGAGACCAAATTATAATCCTCTAGACTAGAGTCTGCAATGGCATTCAATAGGTCTGTTGTCTCCCATCCGGTTTGCGCAATGATGTCGTTCTTATCTATAGAAAAACTATTTTCTATGAGCTTTGCTCCAAGCTGAAGAGGCCAGCTCTCAGCCAATTCTACACCCTGCCCAATGGTGTAGGAATCCCCCAATGCCAGGTATTTAATTGGTGCTAATTCTGATTCATTTTCAGCTTTATTATTACAAGAAACAACGCCAAATATTAGTGCTCCGCACAGAAATATGTTCGTCGATATACTTTTTATGGTTTTCATTTTCATTATTCAATAAATGTATTCGATGACATGGTCAATCCCTTACTATTCTGGTTTGAGTTTATGAGCTGATTTGGAGGCCAAGTTGTGCTTTGATATGAAAAGTAAATGTTTCCATTTCCGTTGTCTTTAAATCTATTGCCCTTTATTTCTATTTGGGGTCCTTGATAGATGATTCCGTACTGACTGTTCTCATGAATATAATTATTCATCACTTTTAGGTCCTTGGTTCCATAAGCTGCAATTCCTACAATCCCACTCCCGTTCAGATCACAATCTTCTATGGTAATGTTTGAGCCGTTTTCTATATGAATGACATTCCCTGTGCAGCCAACTGGGCCTTCTGGTTCAATGTGGGTTGCTTTAAAATTTATTAGCTTAATGTTATTGCTATTGTCAATAAACAACACATCATCTGCCATGTTTTGCATGATTAATGTTGCACCGTTCCCATCAATGGTGATGTTACTTTTGCTGACAATACGAATTGGCGAGCTGAGTTTATACGTCCCTTTTTTAAGCTGAATTGAACTTCCAGAATCAATCTTATTCAAGGATAGTTCTTCAATATTTTTGATTTTAATTGAATTCTCTGCGGTATTACAAGCAAGCAGAATGGAAATAGTCAAAATCAGGCAAAATAGATTTGTATTTCTCATGGTGATTTACTTTACTCAATCACCAGCTTTTGTATCTGCTCGTATTCTTCTGTTTCAATGATAACCTGATAGAGTCCAGAAGGATATTTTGATGCATTGATGAAAAAATTCTTTTCACCAGCGGCAATTTCTCCGTTGTATATTTCCTTCACGAGTGAACCTTGTAGATTGAACAATTTAATTTTTACTTGTTGCTGTCGGGTACTACTGATCGGAATGACTGTAATGGCTTTCGCTGGATTCGGATAGATTTTATTTAATTGGATGCTAACACCTTCGTTTAAAGAAACAGTTCCTGGATCAATTACATCAAACACATGAGTGCCTTGCGGAGCAGGGAAGGGGTGGGCGCCTTGTTTACCATTACCAGCAATACCCTCAATGTAATAATAAACAGTTGTTTCTAATGGCTGCGCTGGAATGCTTGCAGACCATTCATCTCCAATGGTATTGCTCATAGTGATCTCCATATAACCATCTGCAGGGTCTGTTTTATAGAATAGCGATGCCGAAGCAATGCCATTTCTGTGTAAAATAGTTGCGTTCGCCGTATAATCATTTTCTGTATCAGCAGTGTTTTCAAGTTTTTTGTGCGTGATGTAAAGCGGTTCATTTACTCCGACTGTATGCGTAATACAGTGAATTCCTCCGCCGTTTGAGATGAGGTTCTGACCTGAATTGTCAATGTCAATAGGCGCAATTGTATATCCAGGGAGTTGCTCTTCTAGAATTCTAATCGCGATTGTATCGTATTCTTCTCGGTAGGTAGGAACCAAAATAGTATTGTTTACAAAAGTGAGATTCGTAAACGTTCTATAGTACGCGTTAGGTGGTAAATTCCCATTTGTTGCCGACGGCTGTGGAATGCGCACAACTTTGAATGGTGTACCAAATTTTGTATTGAAATTACTCAATACATACTGAATATTTGCTTCGATTTGTGGGCCATCTGAAGTGCCTTCTGGATATTCTCCAATCAACAAGGTCTCTTCGTCCAGCAATTTCATGTGCATGTCAATGTGATGAATTTCATCGTAAGGAAGCTCTGTCATTTTGATGTATTCATCAATCCCCATCCAGTTTTGAAAAATCTCGTCTAGCTCAGCCTCTGAGTGATTCGGGTAGGATAGAGAGCCAAAGTCTCCATTTCCATCATTTTCGTCGAGGACTAGGTTAGAAGAAAAAGCCACTCCGTCACCATCTGACATCCAATTTCCTCCTGTCGACATAATTTTGTTTGGGTTTGCGGTAGTTGAGTAAACATCCATCCCCAAGTAATCACCATAGGCATCCGGAATTACATCATCAGAGGGTCTCGGCCTATTGTAGATCCAGTCTACGAGAAAAACATCTTCTACCATGTTGGCGTAACAGGTGTTTGCGCCATAATCCCGAATCCATATAGAATTGTACGGTGCTTCAATATAATCGATGTTCACATCTGGAACGCCTTGACCATTCAGGTAGGATTTGACCTGATTTGAGTCAGAACAATGAATTATCACGGTGCATTCTTCCTGAGACGCATCAACAATTTGTCTTTGAATGCTATTAAATTGATTCGTCCAAGTAATCACAAGGGCCTGAACCTCCTCCCATTCGGCGGCGGTTCGGATATTATCGTAAGGTGGTGGAGAACTAATGCCTTTACCATCGAAAGAGGAAAGGTAGGCGTCCATCATTATTTTTTCATCATCTGTCATGTGCTTAGGCAGCACTTCTTCTTGCGAAAAGTAGTTGGAATTGAGGAGTGTCAAAAAGAATGTCAGGAAGAGTAAGTTGAGTTTTTTCACAGTATGGTTTTTTAAGAAGGTTAAATTTAAGAAAAGGGACGCTTAAATCATAAATATCCGGCCATACTTTCTGTTTATTCTAATAAAGTTGCCAGCAAGGTGTAATATCTTTGGGCGATAAAGTCAGCTCCTGTTACATTGTAGTGAACGTCATCAGCAAGATATGCATCGCTGAATCCGGTATACATATCTACCGCAACTACTGAAGAATTTGAGGAGGTTTGCTCCTGGCAAATCGCTAAAACCCCTTGCTGAAGCTGCTCAAAATAGGTCGTCAATTCAGGAGTCATCATGCTTGAATGACCCGGAGCCATTAACTCTACGATAATCGTAATATTGGGATTTGCGTTTTGAAGTACATCAATGATGCTATTAATGTTCTCAATTGCCTCGTTGAAGGGTAAGCCGAGTAAGGCATCATTTCCGCCAGGAGAGCTAAATAATACGAAGTCTGGAGCTCCCGTTTCTTGCAGATTATTTGGAAGGGCCTGCAAAATTTGGGCGGATGTCCATCCTCCTATTCCTTCATGGTCGATGTCAAAATCAAGGGAATTGAAGCTAGGATAGTCGGCCTCATCTGATTGTGTACCAATGAAATCAAAGGTCCAACCATTTTCCTCTAGATCCTTCCAAAGCTCGTAACGGAAACTTTCATAGTCTGGTCGATTTCCCTCTACGCGAGATGCACCGAGAGGCAATATTTTATTGATTGAATTGCTGATGGGTTTTGCGGCCTGCTCATCTTCTTTGTTGCAAGATAGGGCTATAAAGGTGATACATAACAGTATTCCGAATAAGGGTTTTGTTTGAGTCTTTTTCATTTCTATGATTGGTCTAACCATTACAACGTTTAAAAATGGCTTTGTTACTCTTCAACGTAGGGCTAAAGATACATCTTTATTTTTCCATTGTGAAGACCTATTAATACTTGGATATAGAAGGTGAGGGCTCTATGCGCAAATGGTTTCTTCAGTAATTTTAAGGATTTTCCGAACCTCCTCAAGAGTTGGTGCCTCAGCATAAACACGAAGCACGGGTTCTGTTCCTGAAGGTCTAATCATCAACCATCTTTCGTCATCTAAGAAAAATTTAAAACCATCAATGGTTTCAATATTTCGAATGGTGTATTCACCGAAACCTTCATACTTCCCAGCTTTGCAATTGGCAATGATGTTTTGTTTCAAATCTTCCGTAATATGCAGGTCGCTTCGCTCAAACTTGAAAGGATTTACGATTTCGTATACTTCTTCGATGAGCTCATCCAATGTTTTTCCTGATTTTGCCATGAATTCCCAAATAATGAGGCCCATCCAAATACCATCACGCTCAGGGATATGTCCCTTCACGGCTATTCCTCCAGATTCTTCACCGCCAACAAGAATATCGTCAGTTACCATAATAGAGGCAATTTCTTTGAATCCAATCTTTGTTGTGATTACTTCAAGTCCATAGTGATCACAGAGTTTTTTCACTCTCGGTGTGACACTAAATGCAATGGCTACTTTACCAGTTTGACCTTTATACTTTACCAAGTAATGAATCAATAAAAGAATGAGGTGATGAGAATCTATAAACTCACCTGCACCATTAAACATTCCAATACGATCCGCATCTCCGTCAGTTGCAAGCGCGCAATCAAACGAGCCAGTAGATTTTAAATGTGCCTCTAATTCTTTGAGATTCTTGCCTATAGGTTCAGGTGCTTGCCCCATGAATGATGGGTTGTAGTCACAATGCATTAAGTCTACATTCGGAAGAATTCTCGGTAAAACACGTTGTCCTGCACCATACATGGCATCATAAATCAATTTTAAACCTGATGATTGTATCGCATCGAGATCAAAACTGTTTTTTACGTGATCCACGTACATCGTTTCAATATCATCAACCATTAGTTTGCCTCCTTCTAGGTGCGCATCAAGGTCAATATTAGAACAATCAATCGTACATACATCGGGAATTAAATCTTCTACTTCTTGAACATGTTCTGGTGCCAAAGGACCACCAAAATCAGCTTTTAATTTATATCCATTATAGGATGGAGGATTGTGACTCGCTGTTAATACAACTCCAATTTGACAATTGAATCGATTCGCAGCCAATGAAACCATCGGTGTTGAGACAAATCCTCTTGACATACGGACATTAAGGCCCATTTTAAGAAAAACCTTTACGCTTGTTTCCATAAACAACTCCCCAGCAAATCGGCAGTCATGTCCCACAAATACAGTTGGATTCTCATAGTTTTTCTGGAGCCATAAACCTGTTGCTTCAGTTACCCTAGCAACATTTTCCGTCGTGAACTCTTTGGCGATAATCGCACGCCATCCATCTGTGCCAAATTTGATTTTATCCATCGGTTATTTCTTAAATTCTTTGATTGTTTTTTCAATAATCGCTAAACATGCATCAAGCTCTTCCTCCGTAATGACGAGTGGTGGAGCAAAGCGAATAATATTTCCATGTGTTGGTTTTGCTAGTAAACCATTTTCTTTTAGTGACATACACAGGTCCCAAGCTGTAGAGCTATCCGGCGAGTCATTAATGATGATTGCATTAAGTAGCCCTTTCCCACGAACCATTGTCACGAGATCGTATTTATCGATAATGGCATTCATTCCGTTTCGAAATCTTTCTCCAAGCTTTTGCGCATTGTTCGCAAGGTCTTCCTCTATGATGACTTCTAATGCTTTTCTTGCTACGGCACATGCTAGCGGATTTCCACCAAATGTTGAGCCATGCTCCCCTGGTTTGATACATAGCATGATTTCATCATCCGCTAATACAGCAGAAACTGGAAATACACCTCCTGAAATCGCTTTTCCAAGAATTACGATGTCAGGTCTGGCATCTTCATAATCAGTTGCGAGCATTTTTCCCGTTCTGGCAATACCAGTTTGAACTTCGTCAGCAATAAAGAGCACGTTGTTTTCAGTACACAAGTCACGAACCCCTTTTAAATAACCTTCGTGCGGCACAACCACGCCTGCTTCACCCTGAATCGGCTCAACCATAAATGCAGCAACGTTTGGATCTTTTAAAGCCTCGGCAAGTGCATCCAAGTCATTGTAATTAATCAGCTCGTATCCCGGCATGTAAGGACCAAATCCTTCAAAAGATACTGGGTCATCCGAGCTGGAAATTGCAGCAAGTGTTCTTCCCCAAAAATTTCCTTTGGCAAAAATTATTTTTGCTTGATTTTCTGGAATACCTTTCTTCATGTATCCCCATTTTCTAGCGAGTTTGTTGGCAGTTTCTCCTCCTTCAACACCTGTATTCATAGGAAGCACCTTGTCGTATCCGAAAAGTTCAGTAATAAATCGTTCGTATTCTCCAAGAATATCGTTGTGGAATGCTCTTGATGTCAATGTAAGCTGAGTGGCTTGATCATTGAGGGCTTTTATAATTTTTGGATGACAATGTCCTTGGTTTACAGCAGAGTATGCTGATAAAAAATCAAAATAGTGTTTGCCATCAACATCCCAAACGTGAACTCCTTCACCCTTTGATAGCACCACGGGAAGTGGATGATAGTTATGCGCTCCATACTTTTCTTCCTTGATGATGTATTCTTCTGTTTTTCCCATGTTTATATTTCAATTTTGTAGGTCGTAAAAGTAATAAATTGTTATCAGACCAATTGGCTAATTTTGAATAAGTTGATTACCATTGAAAGGCATTTGCATTGAGCCATTTGCCTTGGACTCTTAGGGTTTGTTCAATGACCTCCCGGACGCATCCTTTTCCTCCTTCAAGAGGGGAGTGGTAGTCAACAACTTGTTTGACATCAATGGCTGCATCTTGTGGACAGCACGACACACCTACGACCTTTAAAACCGGAATATCCGGAATGTCATCACCCATGTAAATCACTTGATGATCCTCAATGCCGTATTTCTCTTTTATTCCGTTGTAAACGTCAATTTTATTATTCGAACGCAGGAAAACGTCATTAATGCCTAGATCAATTAATCGTTTTTTTAGGTCTTCACTGTATCCTCCAGTAATAATAAAGAGTTGGTAGTTGTTTTTACTTGCATATTGCAAGGCATATCCATCTTTTGAGTTCAAAGCCCTCACCACTTCTTCCTTTAGTAGATAGACTTTTCCATCCGTAAGCACTCCATCGACATCAAAAATAAAGGTGGTGATGTCTTTGAGTTTTTCTTTATAATTCATTTTTGTATGTATTTAGTATACTTTCACTGAGCTGTCGATAAATCTTTTTTGTCGATTCATCGAGCATTTCTTCGTGTTTTGCTAGGATTTTAAGGTCTCCTCTTCTTGCCGGGCCTGTTTGGTTTTCTTTTGCCTTTGATTGCTTTATTGATGTCAAAGTTTTTTCTAGGAGCGGCTCCAAGACGTCCCAACTCAATCCTCTTTTATTGGCTTCTTCTTGACTCAAATAAACCAAATGATTGACAAAATTATTCAGAAGTACAGCTACAAGGTGGTATTGCTTTCTTCTATTCGAAGAACATTTTTCGAAGTGCAATCCACTTTGAACGCACAAAAGGATCATCTCATTCATTAACTCCTCCTGATGTGCCTCTAATAGCATAGGGAAATGATACGTTAGACTTTGGTCTTTGTCTGTAAAGGTCTGAAGCGGATAGAAAACGCCACATTTTTTATGATCTAGTGAATCTAGCTCCACGCTTCCAGCAGTATAAAGTACTTTTTGATGCGGAGAAATTTTCTTAATAACGTGATGAATTGCATCGTCGCTCACACAGACTAAAACGATATCGGCAACAACAGCCTCTATTTCTGTGACGAAAGAACAATCTAGCTTTAAGGATAGTGCTTGTCCAGAGTCTTTGTTTCGACTATGAACAGCTTCAATTTGGATTCCTTTTGACTTGAAAAGAACACCAATAGCATTTGCGACCCGACCAGAGCCTATAATGGCAATACTTGGTGATGTCTTTACGTTCATTATTTTACAATACGCCAAGCTCCAGACTCAAGCAGGCTCATGGCTTTTTTATATTTCATTTCTTTGGTTTCTCGACCGTTCGAAATTTTGACAATTTCATTTCGATTGACCTTAGGTGCAGCGAAAACAGGTTGCTGCTTTTCTGGTTGCGCTGCGGAGTTTCTAATGGCTTCATCAAATCCTTCTCTTCCAGACGGAACTTGTGTCTGGTTACTGTTGGATTTAGAACCACCATAGTTGCTCTGCTTATCTTCTTTGTTGGTACTTTCAACCTCCTGCTGCTCAGGGATATCTAATTTCATAAGTAGCTCAACAACCTCTTCATTTAACCTTCCAAGCATATTTCTGAAAAGCTCGTAGGATTCGAGCTTGTAGATTACAAGCGGATCTTTTTGCTCGTAGCTGGCGTTGTTTACCGCTGAACGAAGGTCATCCATTTCTCTGAGGTGTTCCTTCCATTCTTCATCGATTTTGGAAAGAATTACATTTTTCTCAAATGCCTTACTTATATTTTTTCCTTCAGAGGTATAGGCCTCTTCTAAATTAACAATTAGGCGCATTTCTCTTTTTCCATCTGACAATGGGAATACAATATTCTTGTACTTTTCGGACATCGTCTCATAAACGTGCTTAATTTGAGGCATTCCCTTTTCAGCAATTCTCTCACATTTTCTCTCGTATTTAGAGCGTGTTCTATCATAAACCATTTCTAAGAGCTCTGGCTTCGGTACATTAGAAAATTCTTCCGCAGTTACGGGAGACTGGATTCCCAACAAACGAATGAGGTCCATCTCAAAATCTTGATAATTTGAGTTTTCATTATTGAAAACCGTGTTGTCGCAAAGGTCATAGTACATGTTGTCCACATCAATATCTAAGCGGTCACCGAATAAAGCATTTTTACGTTTCTTGTAAATCGCTTTACGTTGTGAGTTCATGACATCATCATATTCCAAAAGTCTCTTACGCACACCGAAGTTGTTTTCTTCCACTTTTTTCTGTGCATTTCCGATAGATTTAGAAACCAATCCTGCCGAAATAACTTCACCCTCTTTTAGACCCATTCTATCCATTAGCTTGGCGATTCTTTCAGAACCAAACTTACGCATTAGGTCGTCCTCAAGCGAAACAAAAAACCTAGAAGAACCCGGATCACCCTGTCTTCCGGCACGTCCACGAAGCTGACGGTCAACTCGTCTAGAATCATGTCTCTCAGTTCCTATAATTGCAAGACCTCCAGATTGTTTAACCCCATCTCCGAGTTTAATGTCTGTTCCACGTCCTGCCATATTTGTTGCGATGGTAACAGCTCCAGCCAAACCGGCATTTGCTACAATCTCAGCCTCTTTTTGGTGATATTTGGCATTTAGTACCTGGTGTTTTACTTTTTTCATTTGAAGCAATCGACTCACGAGCTCAGAAATCTCAACTGTCGTTGTTCCCACCAATACTGGTCTTCCTTCTGCGACTAATTTTTCTACTTCATCTGTAACTGCATTGTATTTTTCTCTCGCTGTTTTGAAGACCCAATCGTCTTCATCTTTTCTAACAACTGGCTTGTTTGTCGGTACCACAACAACATCAAGTTCATAAATGTCCCAGAATTCTTTCGCTTCAGTTTCGGCTGTACCCGTCATACCCGAGAGCTTGTGGTACATTCTAAAGTAATTTTGAAGCGTAACGGTTGCATAAGTCTGCGTCGCAGCTTCAACAGTAACATCCTCTTTGGCCTCAATGGCTTGGTGCAGACCATCTGAGTACCTTCTTCCGTCAAGAATACGACCTGTAGATTCATCCACAATTTTAACTTTCCCATCCATCACGACATATTCCACTTCCTTTTCGAAAAGCGTATATGCTTTCAAAAGCTGGTTAATGGAGTGTATCCGTTCTGATTTGATGGAGTACTCCCGAATCAGTGTATCTTTCTTTTCAACGAGCTCCTCTTTGTTTGAATTTTCTTTTTCTAGTTTGGCAATTTCAGCACCGATGTCTGGCATAATAAAGAAATCTCTTTCTTCATTTCCAGAAACCAAATCAATTCCTTTGTCGGTGAGCTGAATAGAATTATTTTTTTCATCTATGGTAAAGAACAGCTCAGCATCGATTTTTTTCATGTGCTTGCCCTGTTCCTGCATGTAAAAGTTTTCTGTCTTTTGCAGATTTACTTTTATTCCCGGCTCGGAAAGGTATTTAATCAGCGGCCTGTTTTTAGGCAAACCTCTAAAAGCACGAAGTAATGCGATTCCACCTTCTTCAAGGTCTTTCTTATCCTTTACTTTGTCATTTGAAGGTTCATTAATCACCGTGAGCTTTTTCTTGGCTTCCACCAGGCATTGTTGTATGTAGGCTTTTTGTGCCTGAACCACACGCTCAATTCTAGGTTTAAGCACATGAAATTCATGTTCGTCTCCCTTTGGTGTAGGTCCAGAAATAATAAGTGGTGTCCTTGCGTCATCGATCAATACAGAATCTACCTCATCTACAATAGCGAAATGATGTTTGCGCTGTACCAAGTCTTCTACAGATCCAGCCATGTTGTCCCTGAGGTAGTCGAATCCAAACTCATTATTGGTTCCGAAAGTAATATCTGCCATGTAGGCAGCACGTCGTTCTGCCGAATTGGGACGGTGCTTATCTATACAATCAACAGATAGGCCGTGAAATTGATATAAAGGCCCCATCCATTCAGAGTCACGCTTGGCCAGATAATCATTCACAGTAACCACGTGTGTTCCTTTTTTGGCTAAGGCATTTAAATAAACAGGTAGTGTAGCCACAAGGGTTTTTCCCTCTCCAGTCTGCATTTCGGCAATATTTCCTTTGTGTAGGACGGCTCCTCCCATGAGCTGAACATCATAATGGGTCATATTCCATTGAACTGCTGTGCCAGCTGCGGTCCATTCATTGTGCCAAATAGCATCTTCTCCTTCAATCGTAATACCGTCTTTTTTGGCTGATAAATCTCTGTCAAAGTCTGTGGCTTTGACTGTTAGCTTGCCATTTGTTGCCCATCTCGATGCAGTCTCTTTCACAACAGAAAACGCACTTGGTAAAATTTCTTTGAGTGAAATTTCAATTTGCTGGTCAATCTCTTTCTCGAGCTTCTCTATTTTTTCAAAGATTTCAATTTTATCTTGAACAGAAATTTTAAAATCTTCAGCGGATTCTTTGAGCTTTGTGAGTTCGGCTTCAAGTGGTGCTTTTTCCTCCTGTATTTTGGCTATAAAGTCTTTGGTTTTATTTCTTAAACCTTCATCTGAAAGACTCTGAATTTGAGGATAAACCTCATTTGTAGCTTTCACAAAAGGATTATATTCCTTCTGATCTTTAAGGTTTTTGTCACCGACCAGCTTTTTTAAAAAATTTGCAATCATTATGTGTGTAATTTGCGGAAGGCAAATTTAATGAAATTAAAGGATGAAAAGAAACGAAAAGCACAGCAATTCTTCAATTCATAAAAATGCTTTGCTTTTGCAGCAAAGATGCTCAAAAAAAGTAAATTATTCTTGCTAAAGAAATAGAGTGGAATTGTTATTAGAAGTATCTTTGTGCTATGCATCAAAAAATAATTATTCTTGATTTTGGCTCACAATATACACAGCTCATAGCGAGAAGAATACGTGAACTAAATGTTTATTGTGAAATTCATCCTTGGAATAAAGCACCCGAAATGGGGAGCGATATTGTAGGTGTGATTCTTTCGGGAAGCCCATTTTCAGTACTAGATGAGTCGTCACCAAAACCTGATTTATCTCGTATAAAAGGAAAGCTTCCTTTGTTGGGAGTATGTTTTGGTGCTCAGTTTTTGGCTGAGAATCATGGTGGAAAAGTGCTCCCTTCTAGTACCCGTGAATATGGTCGTGCGATATTGTCAAAGGTTGACAATCAATACGCTATTTCTAAAGATTTAACTGTTGATTCTCAAGTTTGGATGTCTCATGGTGACACGATCAAACAAGTACCTGAGCATTATAAAATATTTGCTTCTACAGATGAGGTTGCCGTTGCTGGTTATGTTGTAGAAGGAGAAGATACTTTTGGTGTTCAATTTCATCCAGAGGTATACCATTCAACAGAAGGTAAAATACTGATCAAGAATTTTGTGGTTGATATTTGCGGTTGTTCAGGAGACTGGACGCCAGATTCATTTGTTGATGAAACGTGCGGGCAGCTAAAAGAAAAGCTTGGAGATGATAAAGTTATTCTTGGTCTTTCAGGAGGTGTTGATTCATCGGTAGCCGCCGTATTATTGCACAAAGCCATCGGAAGTAATCTTCATTGTATCTTCGTTGATAATGGCCTGCTGCGCAAAAACGAATATGAATCAGTTTTGGAATCCTATCAGGGAATGGGACTAAATGTTACTGGTGTAAATGCTTCCGAATTGTTTTATGCTGAGCTCGATGGGGTCAGTGATCCGGAGCTCAAACGTAAAGCAATAGGAAAGGTATTTATTGATGTTTTTGAGACAGAGTCCAAGAAAGTGAAAGATGCCAAATGGCTTGGACAAGGGACTATTTATCCTGACGTTATTGAGTCTGTATCTGCAACAGGAGGGCCATCGCAAACTATTAAATCACATCACAACGTAGGTGGTTTACCGGATTATATGTCTCTTCAGATTGTAGAGCCATTGCGTAAGTTGTTTAAAGACGAAGTTAGACGCATTGGTCGTTCTCTAGAGATTGATCCTTCAATTCTTGGTCGTCATCCTTTTCCTGGTCCAGGCCTAGGAATTCGTATATTGGGTGATGTAACTAAAGAAAAGGTACGCATTTTGCAGGAGGTTGATTATATCTTCATACAAGGCCTTAAAGAACACGGTCTGTATGACGATGTTTGGCAAGCTGGAGCAATCTTTCTTCCTGTTCAATCCGTAGGAGTAATGGGAGATGAAAGAACATATGAAAATGCAGTTGCATTGCGTGCGGTTTATTCAACGGATGGAATGACGGCAGATTGGTGCCATTTGCCGTATGACTTCTTGGCCTTGATTTCTAATAAAATCATTAACCAAGTAAAAGGAATCAACAGAGTGACCTACGATATTAGCTCTAAGCCTCCTGCAACCATTGAATGGGAATAAAATGAAAAGAGTTCTATTTGTATTTTTCTTAATTCTTGGCTTTCAAAGCCTCGGTCAGAGATATGCAAAAATAGGCGAGAGGGATGGAATTAAATACTACATTCATAAAGTCACGGATGGAGAGACACTTTATGGCATTCAAACTTTATATGGTGTCGATATTGAGAAGATTCAGGAAGCCAATAATCTTTTAGAAAATATAGAAATAGGCCAAAGGCTCTACATTCCAATCCGATATCATAATATTAAACATACAGTAAGAAATAAAGAAACGCTTTATGGCATATCAAAAAAGTATTCTGTTCCAATTGATTCTTTAAAGGCACACAATCCTGATTTAAGCGAAGGTCTCAAAAAAGGTCAGCAGCTGCTTGTTAAAAACTTGATTTTATCCATTGAGCTAAAATCTAAAGCTATTGAGATGACTCAGGATACCAGCTCTGTTAGAGATTTAGATGTTGATGAATTGATTTTAAATGATTCAATTGTTGAGTATAAAGTCCGGTCAGGAGAAACATTGTATTCTATTTCTAAGCGTTTTATGGTACCTATGGAGGTATTGTTGACTCGAAATAATTTAAGCACCACCGCATTAAAACCAGATCAGGTCATTACGATTCCTTTGAAGCGGGAAATGAAAATTAAGCCAAGACCTCATATTTTATACCTTCACGATTCTACACAGCAAATTTCAAATGCGGATAGCTTAATTCGTGACAAAAAGTTTCAGGTTGTGGTTTTCCTACCTTTCAACCTTGATACAATTGATACAAAAGGTTATCGATCATATGCTTTGGATTATTATATGGGTGCCTTGTTAGCAATTGATTCATTGAAATCCTACCCTGTAAATGGGAGCTTTCGATTTATTGATTACTTAGCCAAATCCATGCCTTTTGACAGCTTACTACAAACAGGAGAATTAGATTCTGTAGACCTTATTTATGCTCCTTTTGATTTTCAACTTTCGGAAAAATTAGCGAAATGGTCCTCAGGTAAATCGGTTAAAATCATCTACCCCTTAGCGAGTCACCACGCACTCAATCTTATGCCAGATTCATTGGAGATGGATATACCTACGGCGTATTTCATGAATCCAAGCACCTCTGCTTTACTTGAAGTCATGGCGAAACACCTAAGTACGAGAGATTCGGTGCAAATTGTTTTAATTAAGACCGCGGATTCGGCTGAAATATTAATTTACAATGAATTTCTCCGGCTTACGCAGTATCTTGATTTACCTACAAAAATACAGGAGGCAACCTTTAGCAACTACACCTATTTTTCAAAAAAGAAAGGATATAAGACATTATATGTTTTACTTTCCAAATGTTCTCCTAAAATTGATGAGCTCTTAAAATTCTCATCAGAAACGGAGAATGTAGAAGTCTACGGATTGAAAGAGTGGAAAAAATGTTCTGCATTTTTAAAGAGTATAGAAAATCTAAAAGGCTATCGATTCCCAAACCCGTCTTATCTTTCATATGATAATCCTGATGTCAAATTCATACACAAGAAATATAGAAAAAGCTATAATTCTGACCTCACTAAAATGGCTTGCTTAGGTTTCGATGCGACGCTAAATATGTTTTTGTACGCGCTTTATGATGTAAGACTAACAAATGGCCTCGTTCATAAATTTCAATTTAATCAAACGGGTGTGAATCATATAAATACTGATGCATTTATGCTCGAGTTCAAAGATCTGGAAGAAAACCTCATCGACAAATGAACAAAGAACAAATAGCAATTGGTTTTGCTGGACTTCAAGAGCATATTTGTAAAAGTCTCGGTGATTTAGATCAAAATGCGGCTTTCAACTCCGATGATTGGCAACGTGCCGAGGGCGGTGGCGGAAGAACCCGAACAATAAAAGAAGGTACATTTATTGAAAAAGGCGGTGTTGCTTTTTCAAAAGTATTTGGGCCTGTAACAAAAAAGATGGCTCAGCAACTCAAGCTTTCTGGCTCAGATTTTTTTGCCACAGGTGTTTCTGTTGTTTTACACTCTCGGAGCGCCAACCATCCAATCATTCATATGAATGTGCGTTATTTTGAAATCGATCGTGATACGTATTGGTTTGGCGGAGGTATAGACCTTACACCCATATATATAAATAAAGCATCTGCGAAAAATTTTCATATTCAGCTGAAGGAGGTTTGTGACCGATACGATTCTGCCATGTATCCTGAATTTAAAAAATGGGCAGATCGCTATTTCTACTTGCCTCATCGCAAGGAAACGAGAGGGGTAGGAGGTATCTTTTTTGATCAATTAAGAGCCACTGAATCAATGACAAAAGAACAAGTTTTTCAATTTTGTATCGACTTGGGTCAGCTTTTCCCGAAGCTATATGCAGAACAATTGAATCATACAAGTGACGCTAAGCTAAATGATATAGCAAGCCAATGGCATCTTTTAAGACGCAGCAGATATGTAGAATTCAATCTTTTGCACGACCGTGGAACTAAGTTTGGGATTTATTCAGGAGGGAGGACAGAGTCCATTCTTATGAGCATGCCGCCAATGGCAAAATGGGAATACAATTATGTGCCAAAACCAGGCACTCCAGAACACGAAACGCAATCATTGCTGAAGGGAAGCGTGGATTGGATTAACCAATAATCTTTCTGAAGGTTAAGTTTAGTCGTGCTTCTTTCTTTCGCTTTGTTTTAGGGATTTGGTGCTTCCAATATTTTTGAATTTCTCCAGACATGAGCATAAGGCTGCCATTTTCTAATGGATAAACGCATCGCTCTCCACTATTTTTATGCTTGAACTGAATTTCTCTTGTTTCTCCGAGGCTTAAAGATGCGATAAATGGTGTTGGACCCAATTCTTTTTCGTCATCGGAATGCCATCCATTGCTATCCTGTCCATCTCTGTACAGATTGACTAAAACTGAATTAAATGACTCACCTGTAAAAGTTTCTATTTTTTGACAAATAGAGTTTATTAGCGGTGTAAAACGGCGTGTTTTCATTTTTTTCCCAGAATAGCCGTATTGTTCACCATTTCTTGCGTAAAAAGCTTCTAGCCTTGGGGTATTGTAGGTCTTTCCAAATATCGTAATCTCGTTTTGTTCGAGTTTAAGCCCTTCCATAAGTTGGTCATAAAGACTGCTTGCATCTTTTGTTTCATAAAATTCTGGAATGTATTTGAGGATTCCATTTTGGAGTTTTATGTCAATCATAAATATCCGAATAAGCGATACATTACTGTACCTACCCATTCCTTGATCATTCTTTTCCACATTATAAACCCTTCGGCGCTGGGAACAAATGAATTAAGGGATAAGGAACTTGATGGGTCATAGTAATGATCTGTTGAAAACGTTGCGCAATCTAGGCCCTCTTTTTTGAAGCATGCTTCTGCCCGATGCATGTGAATGGCTGATGTAATCAAAATAAAAGAATTAGATATAAGTCCTTCTTCTTTTAGGAACTTCACTGTTTCTTTTGCATTTTCATGCGTGTTCCTAGATTTATTTTCAATTAAAACATCTTGGGCGGGGATATTTTGTTCAATCAGTAATCTTTTCAGCTGTTCAGCTTCATGAAGCCCCTCTTTAAATACATATCCTGAATCTCCTGAAAGAATAATTTTTTTAATTTTCCCCTTATGGTATAAATGTATTGCTTGCCATAAACGATCGGAGCCCCTCCTTGCACTTAGTCTATCTAATGCCCCGTTATACTCAAACATTCCGGAAAGTACGATGCCATAATCATAGGTTTTAAGGGCTTCTATTTTAATTCCCGGAACTTCCCATAATGCCACAAACTTCCCAATAATAAAACCGTTAGAAAAAAGTATGCTTAGAGAAATTGAGAGCCAAAGTAAAACCTTTTTCGGTCTTGGCGCTTTGACCCATGCATATGAAACCCATAATAGGACAACCCACAGAAAAGGAGAAAGTAAAGCTGAAAGTGTTTTTGATAAAATAAAAAACATGGCGCGTATTACATTGAACTTATCGTTAAAATTAATGTTTTTGTTTCAAAAAAAAAGCTACTAAATCTTGTTCAATCTGTTTTTTGGGACGACTATTTTTAGACTTGAGGGCAAGACCTTGAAGGAGATCGATTTATGCTCTTTTACGAATTCTCCATCGTAATGTGCTCTATTTTCAGATAGCTCTATTTTCCCACCAGACGCGGATATGGTTTCGATATATTTTGATTTATGTGCATTTTTCCCAAAAAAACGGGCTGTAACAATTGCTGCTTTCCACTTAGGAAATGGCCTGACTAATATCAGTTCTAGCATACCGTCTCTCACACTAGATTGCGGTGAAATCCGGAATCTATTACCAAATTCAGAGGTGTTGGCGATACACAGCATAAAGGCTTCAACTTTTATTTTTTGCCCTAAGGCTTCGATTTGAACCCAAATAGGTTTAAGATTGATAAACTCCTTTAGAGAATGCTTAATATATGTTTTAAGGCCTCTTTTGGAACCTTTATCAAAACGCTTTGCAATTAGAGCGTCTATCCCAAATCCAGATGTACCAATAAAGAAAGAGGAATTTACAGCAACAGTATCGATTTCAGTAATCACTTGTTCATTGATACACTGAATTGCCTTTTTAGTTTTCTTGTAAAGCCCCATATGGTTGGCAATACCATTTCCAGATCCTTTTGGTATAATACAAAGCGTTGTATTACTATATATGAGTTCCTTTCCAATTTCGTGAATCGTTCCATCACCACCAACAGCGCATACGAATTGTATGTTTGCTTTGATAGCCATCAGTGTGATTTCTCTCGCATGCCCTTTACGTTCGGTCATCAATATTTTGTAGGTAAAGATTTGTTCATCAAGATATTTGGCTATTTTTCTTGCGAGTGCTTTCTTACTTTTCCCTCCGGAGATCGGATTCACAATGAACCAAATACTTGGTTTTTCTTTTGGATTTGTCAATGAAAATAAGCTTTGAATCCAAAATTGTACAAATTTTAGGAGAATTCGCACTAAAAGATGAACCAAAAAATTAATACTGACACTTGTTATTAGAGATTTTCATCCTATATTTGCACTCTCAAAATAAGTTTTTGAGAATTTAATGGCCCGTTCGTCTAGTGGTTAGGACGCCAGGTTTTCATCCTGGTAACAGGGGTTCGATTCCCCTACGGGCTACTTTTATTGGCCCATTCGTCTAGTGGTTAGGACGCCAGGTTTTCATCCTGGTAACAGGAGTTCGATTCTCCTATGGGCTACATTATTAATAAAATTAAAAAAAAGAAAATGGCAAATCATAAATCAGCAATCAAGAGGATTCGTTCCAATGAGAAAAGAAGAGTATTGAATAAATACCAACACAAAACAACGCGTAACGCAATCAAAGCATTGAGAGAAACGTCTAAGAAAAAAGAAGCTGAAAAATTAGCACCAAGTGTTTTTAAAATGATTGATAAGCTTGCTAAGAAAAATATTATCCATGACAACAAAGCGGCAAACCTTAAATCAGGTTTACAAGTATTTGTGAGTGGACTATAATTAAGTTATTGATACAAGATTAGTAAGGGGCCTATTGGCCCCTTTTTTTATTAAGTTTGTTGGGTATGAGGGTTATTTTCATCCTTTTTTTTCTTGCAATGCTGCCTTTACCGGTAGTTTCTCAAATCAACGACTTTTCTTCGTCCTATGATTCTCTTCGTAGTGATTATAGAATAGATGGAGATATGTTTGAATTAGAACAGAGCTCGAGATTCTTTGATGCTGCCTTCATGACTCCGGGTCAATCTTCTCCTTTTCTTTCTGCAGCTGTTTTTGGAACCTACGGTTCAAAGATTCACCAATTTCGTACAAAAGACATTCGACACGTTGTAAGCGCTCTGCCCCATATTGGTTTTAGTTACACCTTTGGTATGCAAGGAGCGCAGCGATTGGTTTTTGAGTATCATCAGGTATTTAAGGGTGGTTGGGTTTTGAATACGCGAATAAGTAATATAAAATCAATAGGCTATTTTAGGAATATGGAATTGGGTAAAACTGATTTCGAAGCTACAGTCTCAAAGAAGAGTGATCGATACGGCATTTCATTCACAGGTCGTACCTCAAAGCTCACAAGGGCGTGGAGTGGAGGAGTGATTGATTCTTCTTTACTTGAGGTATTTGCACCCCTTACTGTTCCAGTTTACAAGTCAGAATGTAATTCAGAATTGAAATATTTTGACCTTGAAGCTTCTGGATATATTACATGGATCGATAATGAGAAATATAAATTAGGTGTAGCGCATAAGATTAATGTCAATGGCGAAAATAGAGTGTTTAATGAACGAGATTCTTTGGCTGGATTATATTCAACCATTTATTTTGATTCGACATCTACAAGAGATCAGTATCAGATCGGAAGATTAGAAAATCTCAGTTCCATATATTTTGATAATGAACATTTAACTTATTCCCTGGGTTTGTCCTCGACATATTGGAATTATAGAAATATGAATCTATTCAGAGATACAATGGAATTGAATGTTGTTCATGATTTTCATTATCGAAAAAAACAGCTTTTATTCCTTCATGAGGCCTCGTTAAACACCATTGGGGCTTCCCAAACTTGGTCGATGCAAAATGAGCTCCACTATAATCAAAAAAATGGTCCTTTTCTCTTGCAAGTCGAATAGGACAAAAGTTACCAGCGCTTTTTCAGCGCTTTTATAGCGCGAATAACACCTATTATTCAAATACTAATTTAAGTCTTCAAGATTATACAGCTCATTCAGCTGAGGTATCTTATAAAGCGGGCTCTTATGACATGAGTGCAATATATTTGGTAGAATCGAACAAAGGAATCTATTTCTTTGACAGATCAATTTCTAATTGGTCAAATCAAACAGCTTTCAGTTCAAGTATTATTCAGCAGCTCTATTTGAAGTCAAACTTCAGACGTCAGAAGTTGAGGTGGCAGCAGCAATATATTCTGACGCTTTCGAATCTTAAAAAATTTATTATACCTGTTCATCAGCTTCAAGGTTCAATCATGACGCGTTTAGGTTTGTTTAAAGCGAAAAAGTTAAAAGTCACATTTGGCTTATCCTACAGCTTAAATTCCAAAACGAATGTGATACCAATCATAGAAAATGTAGGTGTTTATGACTTACTCAATGTGTCAGATGAGATGATACAGAATCCTCTCTTTACCATGGGCGCAATGCTTGGAATGGAAATCGAAACTTTTAGGTTTTACGTAAAATTCAGTAATATGGGTTATTTCTGGAATAGCTCCACGTGGCAATATATACAAGGAGTTTATTTACCTGAGTCTACTATAAGAGTAGGATTGACTTGGGATTTTTGGAATTAAGGATTATTTCCCCAATACCTCGAACATTTTAGCCCCAATTTGTGCAGGTGAATCAACAACGTGGATTCCACATTCTCTCATGATTCTTTTCTTTGCCTCTGCCGTGTCATCTGACCCACCAACGATTGCTCCTGCATGCCCCATTGTTCTTCCTTTAGGTGCTGTTTCTCCAGCGATAAAGCCTACGACTGGTTTGGTTCCATTTTCTTTAACCCATTTGGCTGCATTGGCTTCAAGATTACCGCCAATTTCTCCAATCATAACGATTCCTTCTGTTTCCGGATCGTTCATCAAAAGCTCAACAGCCTCTTTAGTTGTCGTACCGATAATTGGATCCCCACCAATTCCAATAGCCGTTGTAATGCCTAATCCTGTTTTCACAACCTGGTCTGCAGCTTCATACGTAAGCGTTCCTGATTTTGAAACGATTCCTACCTTACCCTTGTTAAACACAAAACCTGGCATAATACCAACTTTTGCCTCATCAGCGGTAATGACTCCTGGACAATTTGGACCGATAAGTCGACTATCGTACTTGTCAATGTATGCCTTGGCTTTGACCATATCATTTACAGGAATACCTTCTGTAATACATACAATTACTTTAATCCCCGCTTCGGCAGCTTCCATAATCGCGTCAGCAGCAAATGCCGGTGGAACAAAAATGATTGAAACATCTGCTCCTGTGTTACTTAAAGCTTCAGAGACAGAATTAAATACAGGTTTATCTAAATGAATCTGTCCTCCTTTACCAGGAGTAACACCGCCAACGACATTTGTGCCATAGGCAATCATTTGTTCTGCATGGAAAGTTCCTTCACCACCCGTAAAACCTTGAACAATAACTTTTGAATCTTTATTAACTAGAACGCTCATGTAGTCTTTAATTTGAAGCCAAAAATAAGAATAGGAAGTGATAAATTCGCCAATTCTCTTTTATTTTATATCAACAATTTCAATTTCGTAGATTAGGATGGTGTTTTGAGGTATTTTTTCGAGCTCATGATTGCCATATCCGAGTTGAGGAGGTACGATAATTTGAACCTTTGCCTCATTTTTACTCATGAGTAGTATTTCTTTCCAGGCAATGATTACTTCCTTGACGGCAAAGCGAATGGGTTTTTTTTCAAGCTCGAAGACAGTACCATCAAGTAGGTGCCCTTTGAAAATTACTGATACACTGTCTGTATATTTTATATTACGACCAGAACCATTACTTTCAAAGCAATAATATAGACCAGATTCAGTCTTGTTAAATTGGACATTTTGCTGCCCAATCCACTCCTTTATTTTTTTGTCAAAGCTATTTAGTTGTTCCTCCGAATATGTTGAACATGCCCCTAAAAATAGGGTGAAAAGTAAGAAAAGTAGTCTCATAATTTAATCGCTTTTAGGTCGAAGCCTTCTTTTTCGAGCAATGCTATTAGGCCAAATTCGCCGCAAAGATGACCTGCTCCCACGGCAAAGAATACAGATTTTTCTATCATCATTTCTTTCATTTTCGGAATCCATTTTTTATTTCTATTATCCAAGAATAGAGCTGTATTTCCTGCTAATTTTTCATTGGTGGCGAAATCGCAGAGCACATTAAGCGCTTGTTTTTTATACGCTTGCTGCATATCATTAAAATCTTGTATACTCTTCTGGCCATTATAAAGCTCATTAAAAACCATATCCATTTGGTCATCAAATGGGATTTGATTGAAAATATTCAGTTGTTCATCTATACTTTCGAGTCCTAAAAGTTGGATTTCTTTTGATGCTGCAATTTTTTCAAGTTCTTGTTCATGGGATTTTCTGTTTGTGGGTAGATTCATCGCTAAGATGAATTGAAAGAGCATAAAAGGTTTGGCATGCTCAAAATTCGCCTCAAATTGAATAGGTTTCATCAATAGTTTTTCTTCTGCCCATATAGTTAAA